>Ga0256405_10010462_pt1 | contig 12255 bp, 14 predicted proteins | sample RumenRJG_02DNA_FD_189096 | JGI IMG/M metagenome (GOLD analysis project Ga0256405, IMG submission 189096) | Bovine rumen microbial communities from Lethbridge, Alberta, Canada - RJG_02 | ecosystem: Host-associated > Mammals > Digestive system > Stomach > Rumen | place: Canada: Alberta...
CTGTGCCGCTGGCTGTGGCAATTGTGGTTGGAGGTGCTTATTTCGGAGATAATCTCTCGTTCATAAGCGACACGACGATTGTAGCTACGCAGACTCAGCATTGCCGGATGAGCGATAAGTTCAGGGTGAATTCTCGCATAGTGATGCCTGCAGCCCTGCTGATGATAGTGCTTTACTACTATCTTGGAAGAAGTGTGGAGGAAGTGCAGGAAGCGGGTGATGTGAATTTCTGGAAAGTCATACCCTATATGGTCGTGATAGTGTCGGCTATCATGGGCGTGAACGTGCTGCTGGTACTGGTTATAGGACTGTGCCTGAGCGGAGTCATCGGGATAGCCTTGGGCGACTATGATGTGTTCGGGTGGTTCCACGCTATGGCTGACGGAATGACCGGTATGTCCGAGCTGCTGATTATGACTCTGCTTGCTGGTGGTATGCTCGCCATAATCCGTCATAACGGCGGGGTGGAGTATATCATCAAGGCGATAACGTGGCGCATCTCGGGAAAACGCGGTGCGGAGATGAGCATAGCCTTGCTCGTCTGCCTTGTGAACATCTGCACTGCAAACAATACGGTTGCAATCATGACGGCAGGACCGATTGCCTACGACATAGCAAACAAATACGGTGTAGACAAGCGTAAGAGCGCAAGTATCCTGGATACGACCTCGTGCGTTACCCAGGGGTTGCTGCCCTATGGCGCTCAGATATTGATAGCGGCAGGACTTGCATCGGTCAGCCCTGTAGCCATTATCCAGTATCTGTTCTATCCCTTTGCCCTTGCCCTGACTATTATAGTATGTGTGTGGTGGCGACTGCCACACAAATACGCCTGAGCAGCCATTGATGCATAAAACCTGCATAAAATTTTGTCGAAACAAAAATTAATGCTAAATTTGCGAGATGAATTTTATTAACTTAAAAACTCATGCATGATAAAGGAAAAATCACCCATGAGGGAGTTGTAGAAAGCGTAGAAAATGGACACGTGCGTGTTAGGATTATTCAAACCTCTGCATGCAGTTCGTGTCAGGTGAAGGCAATGTGTGCATCAGCCGAAGCAACGGAGAAAGTGATTGACGTATGGAATGCCATGGGAAATCATAAAGTGGGTGATGAAGTGGTGGTTTGCGGCTCCCTGACTATGGGCAGAAACGCTGTATGGCTTGCTTTCGGTTTGCCACTGGTGATTATGGTGCTGTGGATTGTTGCGGCGCTGAATGTCCTCGGTCTTGGCGAACTTGCATCCATACTTGGCGCACTTGGAATCCTCGCTGTTTACTACGCCTTGCTTGCATGTTTCAAAAACAGACTGAGCAGACATTTCTCCTTTTGGATAGAGTAATGAAGAGTGAAGAATGAAGAGTGAAGAATTCTTCGGAGCTTTGCCCGAAGCGACTAAAGTCGATAACATTTTACCTTAAAAACTCAAAAACTTAAAAACTTACAAACTAAAGAACTAAAAATTAACTTAAAACTAAAATAATAATTTATGAACGTAATTCTAATCGCTGTGATTGTTCTTGGATCAGTAGGATTGATAGCAGCCCTCGTGCTGTTCTTCACTGCCAAGAAATTCGCAGTTAAGGAAGATCCACGCATCGGTCAGGTAAACGAAGTGTTGCCTGGAGCCAACTGCGGTGGTTGTGGATTCCCAGGATGTGGCGGTATGGCATCAGCTTGTGTAAAGGCTGCTGACGAAGTCGGTGAACTTGGAAGCCTCTTCTGCCCGGTAGGCGGACAGCCATGTATGGATAAGGTTGCAGCCATTCTTGGTTTGCAGGCAGCTGCGGCAGCCGCACCAAAGGTGGCTGTCGTCCGTTGTAATGGCACGTGCGAGAACCGTCCGCGCCTTGTTAGTTATGATGGTGTACAGACATGTCGTATCGCCAACACCACCTGCATGGGTGAGACAGCCTGTGCATACGGCTGTCTCGGCTGTGGCGACTGTGTGGCAGCATGTCAGTTCGGTGCTATCAGCATCAATCCTGAGACAGGTCTGCCAGAGGTGGACCGCGCTAAGTGTACAGCCTGCGGAGCATGTGCCAAGGCTTGTCCTCGCAACATCATCGAAATCCGTCAGGTTGACGACCAGAAGCAAGGAATGGTTGTGACTTGTATGAACAAGGACAAGGGTGCTGCGGCAAACAAGGCATGTGCAGCTTCATGTATCGGTTGCAGCAAGTGTAAGCAAGTGTGTGGCGCTGATGCCATCACAGTGGAGAACAACCTCTCATACATCGATGCAGAGAAATGTATCTCATGCCGTGCCTGCGAGGAAGCATGTCCAAAGGCTTGTATCATCATGCTGGGAGAACCACGCAAGAAGATCGAGAAGAAGCCCGCAGCAGCTAAGCCAGCTGCCGCTGCAAAGAGTGAATCCAGTGCTCCTGCAGTGAAGAACACCAACACCCGTCCTTACGACAAACCAATCGAGGTTAAGTTCGATGCACCATTGCTGCCATCGCAGCAGTATATGCTTGCAGGAACAGTTGACCTGGTTCAGGGTGAAGGTAAAAACGAGACTATTGAGAAGGTGGAGCACAACTACGAAGCATCGTTGCCTGTTTCACAGCAAATTTTATTGGGAATTAAAACGAAATAAGCATGAAGACATTTAGAATTGGTGGAGTACATCCAGCAGAGAATAAACTGTCAGCCGCCGAACCCATCAAGGTTGCCGAGCTGCCTAAGGTGGCCGTGTTCCCCTTGAGCCAGCATATCGGTGCACCTGCCAAAGCCATCGTTGCCAAAGGCGACAAGGTGAAAGTGGGTACCATGATTGCAGAAGCAGGTGGTTTCGTGTCAGCACCTATCTTCTCTTCGGTTTCAGGTACTGTGCTGAAAGTTGACACCGTGGTTGACGCCAGCGGTTATGCCAAGCCAGCTATATACATTACTGTTGAAGGAGACGAGTGGGAAGAGGGTATTGATCGCTCTACCGACCTGGTTACATTGAAGGATCGTCGTGAACTGACAGCTGACGAGATAAAGGAGAAAATCAAGAATGCAGGTATCGTTGGTATGGGAGGCGCTTGTTTCCCGACCCACGTGAAGCTGTCTCCTCCTCCAGGATCAAAGCCAGAGTGGATTATCATCAACGCTGTGGAGTGTGAGCCATACCTCACTGCCGACCATCGCCTGATGCTGGAGCATGCCGACGAAATCCTCGTTGGTGTCACTCTCCTCATGAAGGCAATGAATGTAGGCAAGGCTTACATTGGAATTGAGAACAACAAGCCTGATGCAATCGAACTGATGAAGTCGAAGACAATGAAGTTCATTCACGAAGGCGATATTGAGATAGTTCCTCTTAAGGTGAAATATCCTCAGGGAGGTGAGAAGCAGCTTATCGACGCCATAGTCGGCCGTCAGGTGCCAGCTCCTCCAGCATTGCCGGTTAGTGTTGGAGCAATCCTTCAGAATGTGGGAACTGCATTCGCTGTCTATGAGGCTGTTATGAAGAACAAACCACTTTTCGAACGTGTCGTTACCGTTACAGGTAAGAGCCTGGCACATCCAAGTAACTTCCTCGTACGTATGGGAACACCGATGAGCCAGCTTATCAACGCCTGCGGAGGTATGCCGGAAGACACAGGCAAACTGATCGGTGGCGGACCGATGATGGGTAAGGCACTCATCAATACCGAAGTGCCTATCTGCAAAGGCTCGTCAGGTGTGCTGCTGATGAACGAAAAAGAGGCTAAGCGTGCAGAGGCACAGCCATGTATCCGTTGTGCTAAGTGTGTTAGTGCCTGCCCAATGGGACTGGAACCGTTCCTCCTCTCCAAACTGGCAGAGATGCACGACTGGGAACGACTGGAGAAGGAAGACGTGGTCAGCTGTATCGAATGCGGCTCATGTCAGTTCACCTGTCCGTCGCACCGTCCATTGCTCGACTATGTACGCCTCGGCAAGTCAACAGTATTAGGTATCATTCACGCTCGTAAAGCAAAAGCATAATAAGTTTTTGAGTTTTTAAGTTCTTAAGTTCTTAAGTTCGATGAAACTCATAGACGAAAAAGTTCAAACATATGAATAAATTAACAGTATCATTGTCACCACACGTCCACTCGGGCGACTCTGTGAGCAAGAATATGTACGGTGTGCTCATCGCACTTGTTCCTGCCATGTTGTGCTCGTTCATCTATTTCGGACTTGGTGCTATATTGGTGACTGCAGTGTCGGTTGCCTCATGCGTATTCTTTGAATGGGCTATTAACAAGTACATGCTAAAGAATCCGCAAACAAGTATTTGTGACGGAAGCGCCATCCTCACTGGTGTACTTCTTGCATTCAATCTCCCTTCCAACCTTCCTGTATGGATTGTTATCCTTGGCGCTTTGTTCGCTATAGGAGTAGTGAAGATGACATTCGGCGGTCTTGGATGCAACCTCTTCAACCCTGCACTCGCAGGACGTGCATTCCTGCTCATCTCATTTCCTGTGCAGATGACCACTTGGCCAGTTCCGAACTTGGGATTCTCCACTATTGCCGACGCAGCTATCGACGGACAGACCGCAGCTACACCACTTGCCCTCATCAAGCATGGCGAAGCAGTGGATATGGATCTTTGGGACATGCTCATCGGTAAGATGGGAGGTTCACTCGGTGAAGTCTGCGCCCTCGCACTCCTTGTAGGATTTGTATATATGCTTGTTCGCAGAATCATCACTTGGCATATTCCAGTCAGCATTCTCGGAACTGTAGCAGTTTGTGCAGCACTCCTGCACTGGGCTAATCCTGCTTATGCAACACCTTCTGTTCACCTCCTCAGCGGTGGTCTCATGCTTGGTGCCATCTTCATGGCAACGGACTATGTCACTTCACCTATGTCGAAGAAAGGACAGCTTATCTACGGTGTAGCCATCGGCTTCCTTACCATCGTCATCCGTACGTGGGGAGCATACCCTGAAGGTATGTCGTTCGCAATCCTCATCATGAATGCGTTCGTGCCTCTTATCAACAACTATTGTAAACCAAAACGATTCGGGGAGGTTAAGAAATGAAGAAGCTTAAGTCATCATTAATGAATATGGTGCTTGTCCTCACCGGCATCGCCATAGTAGCAGGTTTCGCACTTGCATACATCAATTCAGTCACAGCTCCTCAGATTGAGAAAATCAATGCAGAGAACCTTGCAAAAGGTATCAAGGAAGTGATGGGAGTGGATGCAAATGCAGACTTCGAGTACACTACTGAAGAGAAAGGTGCTTACACCGTCTTCAAGTCAGAACTCGGAACAGCTGTACAGAGCACAACCAACGGATTCGGCGGACCTCTGAAAGTCCTCGTCGGTTTCGACAACGAAGGCAATATCATGGGTTATACCATTCTCGAACATGCAGAGACTCCTGGACTTGGAGCCAAGGCAGGAACATGGTTCCAGCAGGGAGAGAAGGGTAAGAAGAGCAATATCATCGGCCGTAACCCCGGACAGCGTGAACTGAAGGTAACTAAGGATACAGGTGACAAGGATGATGTGGACGCCATTACCGCTTCTACAATCACATCACGTGCTTTCCTGCTTGCCGTCCAGAATGCATTCAACGATTGTATTAAAAACCAATAAGAAAGGAGACAAAGACTTATGAGTAACTTTAAAGTATTGATGAACGGTATCATCAAGGAGAACCCGACCTTTGTCCTTCTTCTTGGTATGTGCCCAACACTTGGAACCACATCGTCAGCTATTAACGGTATGTCAATGGGACTTGCCACGATGTTTGTGCTTATCCTCAGCAACTTCATCATCTCGCTGATCAAGAACATCGTCCCTGATATGGTTCGCATCCCATCCTATATCGTGGTGATTGCATCACTCGTTACCATCCTACAGATGGTGATGCAGGCATACTTGCCAGACATCTACGCCACCCTCGGACTCTTCATCCCGCTTATAGTGGTGAACTGTATCATCCTTGGACGCGCAGAAGCATTTGCAGCAAAGAATTCACCTATTGCCTCAATCTTCGACGGCATTGGTATCGGTATAGGTTTCACACTTGCACTCACATTGCTTGGTGCCATGCGTGAATTCCTCGGCACAGGAGCTATCTTCGGATTCACTCTCCAAGGTGAGAACTACGGCATGCTTCTCTTCGTGCTTGCACCAGGTGCATTCATTGCCCTCGGCTATCTTATCGCAATAGTTAACAAACTTAGAAAGGCTTGATTATGGAATACATTCTTATATTCATCACAGCGATATTTGTAAACAATATCGTACTGTCACAGTTCTTGGGCATCTGTCCGTTCCTCGGAGTGTCGAAGAAAGTATCCACAGCTTCGGGTATGGGACTGGCTGTGACCTTCGTGCTCACACTGGCCACAATAGTAACTTACCTCATCCAGAAGTTTGTTCTTGACCCCAATAATCTCGGATATCTGCAAACCATTGCATTCATCCTTGTGATTGCAGCCTTGGTGCAGATGGTGGAAATCATCCTCAAGAAAGTGTCTCCAAGCCTTTATCAGGCATTAGGCGTATTCCTCCCTCTCATCACCACAAACTGCTGCATCCTTGGTGTGGCAATCCTTGTGATTCAGAAGGACTACACCCTGCTTCAAGGAGTTGTCTACGCCGTTTCTACCGCTCTTGGCTTCTTCCTTGCAATGGTACTCTTTGCAGGTCTGCGTGAGCAGCTTGCAATGAACAAGGTGCCAAAGGCTGTTGAAGGAATGCCAATCGCTCTCATCACTGCCGGTTTGCTCTCAATGGCATTTATGGGATTCAGTGGTGTGGACGGTGGTTTGAAGCACCTCTTCGGTCTGGAATAAAAACAATCTCAGAGCATACTTTTACGATACATAAAGTCCGGAACTTGGTGTTGTCTGTGCCAAGTTCCGGGCATTGTGTGTAAGAAGTGTGAATAGATGTGATAATTTGCCAAATAATTTAACAATAAAAACACAGTTGATTTCGTTAATATAATTAATAATAATGTAATGAAATCAAATACGACAATATATGCAGAGAATCTACCTATGTTTAGCCCACATGTCGGGTAAGGAACAACAATATATTAAAGACGCTTTCGACACCAACTGGGTAGTTCCACTTGGACCTAATGTCGACGCCTTTGAAGAAGAATTGAAGTCGTTCCTCGATCCTTCAAAACATCTTGTTGCATTGTCGTCTGGAACAGCTGCAGTACACTTGGCTCTTGTCAACTGCGGAGTGCAGAGCGGTGACGAAGTCATTACCCAGAGCTTTTCATTCTGTGCTTCAGCCAATCCAATCGTTTATCAGGGTGCAACTCCAGTATTCGTAGATTCTGAACCAGGTTCATGGAATATGTCACCTGAACTTCTGGAAAAAGCAATCCTTGGCCGCAAGCAGCAGACAGGTAAATACCCAAAGGCTGTAGTGCTGGTTCATCTCTACGGCATGCCTCCACAAATAGACGAAATCATTTCTGTCTGTGACAAATACAACATCCCTCTTGTAGAAGATGCAGCTGAGGCACTGGGAAGTCAGTTCGATGGAAAATATGCTGGAACATACGGACGTTACGGTATTATTTCCTTCAACGGAAATAAGATGATTACAACCTCAGGTGGTGGAGCATTGATCTGCGGTAGCGAAGAGGAAAAAGCCCAAACAATGTTCTATGCAACTCAGGCAAGGGAATCATATCCTTACTACCAGCATGAGAAAATCGGTTACAACTACCGCATGTCAAATATCTGTGCAGGAATAGGCAGAGGACAGATGACAGTGCTTGAAGACCATATCAAGTGGCACAGACATATCGCCATGAGATACAAGGAAGCATTTGCCAATGTTCCAGGAATTACATTCCACGACAATCCTACACCACATCATAATTCCAACTTCTGGCTCAGCACCATCCTCCTCAGTCCGGATCTGAAAGTAAAGGGACAGGATACAGCTTACGATACAGTTGTAAGCGGAGCTATAGGTGGTGCAGCCGGAGTGACACATCATGCAAGTTTCGTTCACACTGACCTTGAACCAAACAATAACGTTGAAGCTATGCGCAAGGTGCTTAACGATGCCGGCATAGAATCTCGTCCATTATGGAAACCCCTGCATGCTCAGCCTGTTTTCAAGGCATGTCCGCAATACACCAACGGTGTGTCTGAATCACTCTTCCGTCAGGGATTGTGCTTGCCATCAGGACCGATGGTGACAGATGAGCAGGTGGATTTCATCATTGAAACCATTAAATCAGCATTGATTTGAGAAAAATCACTCATACTCTTCTCTTGCTTGCATTATGCCTAAGTGTGGCATCTTGCAGCAAGGATGAAGATGATACAATCAATTTCATCGGTGACTCTATTATTGAGATATGGGATTTGCACCGCTCTTTTCCGACACTCATTACACACAATTATGGGAAATCAAGCAGTGGAATCCAGCATGTAGAGAAGTACGCAGGCAGATTTCATGAAAGCACAGCAGTCGTCATGACAGGCACCAATGACCTCTATAGCATAGTTAAAGCAGCTGCTGAACTGAACAGCAGGGAAACTGCAATTAGCAATTATGTCAACCGCTATGAATTAGCAGTTGAAGCACTTGATGCTTCGAAGGTTTACATCATCTCAATACTTCCGAGAGGCAGAGACGCAAATACAGACCCCGATTTCTCCAATTCATATATCCGTGAAATTAACCTTTGTCTTCAGCAATCTGCACAGTTGCACGGATGGAAATTCATAGATGCATACACTCCATTGAGCGACAGCGAAGGGATTATGCTCGACGAGTATACCCACGACGGAGTTCATCCATGTGATGCAGGTTATGAAGTCCTCACTCGTCTTCTTCAACAACATCTTCTATGAAACAACGTTGCTGCATATTATTATTCATGCTCATGGCTGTGCTAGTGAAAAGCAATGCCCAGATAAGCGTTGGATTTCGTAACAGCCATTTCGCAAGCGTACAATACACCTTTGCCAATCATACTGCTGTGGCTGTCGAACAAAGTCTCTTTGCGGAGAAACTTCAGTGCCAGCACATCCGTCTTTATGGCATATACCCACCACTGCAACTGACAAGCAGAATCAATCTAAGTGGTGAAGCCTATTTTGGCACTACGTACAACGGATCGTACCAGGATATGGGAGCTGTAGTTACAGCCAATGCAAATATCTTCCATGGCAACAATGAGAAGGCAACAGGTCGCACAAATATCTATGCATCAGTCAATCCTCACTATGATACTACATTAAAATACAAAACCTGCTTTGCAGCAGGCTTTGAAACACATTTGTGCCGTTCTATATCATTCGTTAGTGAGTACACTACCATTCCTGAATACCGTCAGAGTGAGCAACGTCTTCGCTGTGGTTTCCGTTTCTTTATTATGAGCCAGAATTATGGAAGCCTCAGTGTTCAGCCTCTTGTTTCCATTCCTTTGGAGGAGTTGCCGCAGAACTCACGTTTTCACGTGAATTTCACTTACACATTCTAAGGTAAATTCAGGAATTATTCTTGCGTAAGAATCTTTCCGTTCTTAATCTTAACTCCCGTCTTGATAACTTGGGCTGGATTACCGGCTACGATACAATTATCAGGAATATCCTTGGTTACTACGCTGCCAGCTCCAACAACAACTTCATTGCCAATTCTTACTCCAGGCATAATGATGGCATTGATGGAGATTATGCAGTGCTTCCCAATGTACGTGTCTGTGCGCAGGGAACGACAATGGTCGTGAGCTAATACGTAAGCACCAGCCAATATCCATGCGCCGTCGTTGATATGGATGCCGTGAGGATTGATACTCTTATCAAGACGTGCCTTGTAAGAAATCCTCACATCCTTGCCGATATGCATGCCGTACATCTTGCGCAGATATGCAGGATAGGCATTGCTGAGTTTATTCCAAAGTTTCTGTCGTATGCTCATATTTAATTTGTTCCGTCGAATGCGGCTATGGTTGCTTCACCTTCTGCAGAAATTCCTTCGCGGATAAATACTTTCTTGATGGTAAGGAAGAGAATTCTGACATCAACCCAGAAACTGATATGATCTACGTACCAGACATCGTATTCAAATTTCTTCTTCCAGGTGATGGCGTTTCTTCCATTGACCTGAGCACAGCCTGTAATACCTGGGCGTACATTGTGACGACGCATCTGCTCGGGTGTGTAGAGTGGGAGGTACTTGGTGAGCAGAGGACGAGGACCTATAAGCGACATGTCGCCTTTCAGTACATTTATCAGTTGTGGCAATTCGTCCAAAGAAAGTGAACGTATGATTCTGCCTATGTGTGTGAGACGGTATTTGTCGGGAAGCAGTTTCCCGTTTTCGTCCCGTTCGTCGGTCATGGTCTTGAACTTAAGCAGTTTGAAGACCTTGGTGTCTTTGCCTGGACGATGTTGTGTGAAGAATACTCCGCCTCCCTTATTGGCGAAATACAGCAAGATAGCAGTAAGTAGTATCAGCCATCCTGTGAGAATAAGCCCAATTAAGGCACAGAGGAAATCAAGTATACGTTTAATATAGTTTGCGTACATTATATTTCTATAAGTTCTGGAATTACAACATTGTTCATTTTCACAAGCATTGTTCCCCAGCTTAGTCCAAGTCCGAATGAAGAACAAAGAAGGGTAGATGGTTCTGAAGACTGAAGACGTTTCCTTAGGCGTGTAACCATGAGTGAAGGAATTGATGCTCCGCCTAGATTTCCGAATTTCTCAAGGTTATAAGGCACTTTCTCTACAGGCAGTTTCAGTTTCTTGACTACGCGGTCAACTATGAGTTTGTTGGCTTGGTGAATGAGGAAGAAATCTATGTCATTGTCCTTGTCAAGATTCTGTTCTTCCATAAACTGCTGAACAGAACGTGGTGGCTTGGAAATAGCAAAAGTGAACACTTTCATGCCGTCGATCAGAGTGTGCATAGGAGCGCGGTGAATGCCGTTGCCGAAATCCTCCTCGACAAGTGATTCTGCTGTGAAGGGATGGCGATAGCCTCCGTGGGGAGTGTACAGAGCTTCGTAGCTGCTGCCGTCGGTATGGAAATCAATTACTATTGGTGAAGCTTCGGTGTCGAATTCAAGAGCCAAGGCTGTTGCACCGTCTCCAAATAGAGGCACACGTGATTTGTCATTCATCGATCCCATTCTCAGAGCTGTGTCGCCAACGAGGAGAAGTGCACGGCGTATGCTGCCGCTTTGAAGCAGGTTTCCTGCTACGGTTATGGCATACATGCATCCGCAACAACCCATAGGCAAATCGAGGCAGAAGCAGTTCTCGCTCAGCTCCATCCGGCTTTGTAACAGACATGAGGTTGGTGGAGTACGATAATCGCCGGTTACGGATTCGAAGATAAGTGCGTCTATGCTGTCTTTTTCCCAACCTAATTCCTGGATCAGGGTCTCGGCTGCCTTCTGACACATGTCCGAAGCACATACGTCATCCGTAGCCAGTCGTCGTTCGCGAATTCCTACAGTGTTGTTGAACACCTCTGATTCCTCTGCGGTGAGAATACCCAAATCAGCGGTTTTGACAATGTTCTTGGGAACACATGCTGAGACGCCTGCTATGCGTACATTATTTATATTCCAGAGTGCCACTTGTCAAGTTCTGTTTTTAGATTTCAACATTGTATTTGCTTAGGATTTCCTTTGCTGAATTGTAGGAAGTGCAGGCAATTATGTCTTCGGGATCTAACATCAGGTCGAAGTTGTCCTCAATAAGGGCAATGATATTGAGCTGGTGCACAGAATCCCATCCGTCCACATTGTCTTTTGTGAAGTCGTCACCGAGCTTGCTGCTTACGTCTCCGAAAACATCAACAAAGATATTCTGTAAGGTCTCTATATTGGTCATGACAAAAAATTATAGCTTTTAGCTATAATAACGAAACATGCAGATTGTTTCGTATAGATTCTGTGAATAAAATTTGAATTATTTTGTGTCCTAAAAAAACTGCGGTGGATTCTTCTGTTGTTGATTCCTTAATCTACATGAGATTGCTGTACAATTTCTTTCCTGTAGAGTTCTTTGGAATGTTGTCAATGGCAACCACGTCCAAGGCTGTTGCAACGAGGCTAAGCCTCTGAATCAGCAGGGATTTGACATCCTGAATCTTCTTGGCGTCATTGATATAGACTTTCATTATCTCATCATTGCCCACGCATGCACATTCCACTTCACACTCCGATTCGACAATCCGTTCACATTCGTCAAGACCTATGCGCATACCAAACAATTTGAGGAATCTGCCCATTCGTCCGACAATGTAGTAACAGCCGTCTTCGTCACGATATG
>Ga0256405_10010463_pt1 | contig 12255 bp, 11 predicted proteins | sample RumenRJG_02DNA_FD_189096 | JGI IMG/M metagenome (GOLD analysis project Ga0256405, IMG submission 189096) | Bovine rumen microbial communities from Lethbridge, Alberta, Canada - RJG_02 | ecosystem: Host-associated > Mammals > Digestive system > Stomach > Rumen | place: Canada: Alberta...
AATAAAGATTGCAGTAACCGGAAGGATTCAAACAGGCAGCTATACCAACAAGGATGGAAATAAAGTTTATACTACAGATGTTGTAGTTGAAGAACAGGAATTTGTCGAAAGCAAGAAAGAAAACGGCGGAGGATGTCCTGAACCGGATAATTATGATGAAGGCTTTATGAGTATACCTGAAGGCATTGAAAATGATTTGCCTTTTAAGTAGGGAGAATTAAATGAGCATAAGGGAAGAATTGAACAATCGCATTAAGACATATCACGGTATTTATTCGGATGTCGGAATTGTTCTTGATAAGTTTTCAACACAGGAATTGGTTGATTATTATATTAATGAATTAAAGTTAGAAGGAAATTTAAGATATTTTCTGGAACAGGAAATAACTGCTAACGAAATATCAAAGGAAAAAGCAATTACTCAAGTTGAGTATTATGAAAGTGAAATGGATATGTGAAAGGAGGTTAATCTTATGATTACGTACGAAACAGAAACAAATGAAAGGCAGGACGAAAGACTTATGGCGTATGCAGAAAAGTTTAAGGAGATTGAAGAAAAGAAAAAAGAAGAGGAGGAATAAAACAAATGTATGATTTTAAAGATTTTATTAGTAATGCAAAAGAAAGATTGGAAGCAAAATACCCGGAACTTGAAATAACTGTAAAGGATATGGTAAAAAACAACGATGTGATATTAAAGGCCTTTCAAATTAGTAATGCGGATAATAATGTATCACCAACCATATATCTTGACAGCTTTTATTCAAGATATAAAGCAGGCGAGGATATGGATTCTGTTTTGAATTTATTATCACAAAGCTACGAAACATCATTGAATAATGTGGACATTGATGAGAGCAAAATTAATGATGTATCTAATTATTTCATCAAAGTAGTTAATAAGGATGCAAATAGGCGGTATCTTGAAAATACGCCATATATGGAATATGAGGATTTGGCACTTACATTAAGATGCCTTGTAGTCAAGGAAAATAAAGACATTGCATCTGCGAAGGTCAGTAATGCATTATTGGATAACATCGGGTTAGAGAAGGAGGAAGTATTCAGGATAGCAAAAGAAAATACAATCAGATTATTTCCACCTGTGACCTATAAAATGTCAGATATAATCAATCAGAGCTTTTCAGTTGATTATAACACACCGGATCTGGGCATGTATGTATTGTCAAATGACTGTGGAGTTAACGGAGCTACAGTGATGATATATGATGATTATATCAACGATTTTATCAAGGAACATGGAGAATGCTATATGATTCCTTCGAGCATACATGAGGTTATTATGATTCCTAAAAAGGAATTTGACGGAGATGCAGCGATTCTTAAGATGTTTGTTTCGGAAGTAAACAAAACAGCAGTACAAAAAGTTGATTTCCTTTCAGATAATATATATATTGCAAATGAAAATGGTATATCATTGGTGGAAGGATTGGAAAAGGAAGATTATATGGAAATGTGATAAGATAGGATAGGATGAGATGAGATTGATTTACCTATCCAATTTTTGTCCCGGAGGGGATATATATAACGAACAGGCGTAAGGCGCATAGTAGCAGGGTGTGAACGGTGTGTTAACTTCCTTGCTTTTTTATTGTTGGTAAGCCGAAAGGCTTATCAATGATAAAAGAGGAAGTTATCCACGGTTTGCACGCTTAAAAATAAATTAGGAAAAATGTAAAATGTACAAATCGCACATTTGTCTTTAATAAATAGATGTGATACCATTTTCTTAACATAGATATTATATTTATAAAATATAAGGAGGAAATCGTTATGGATAAGAAGAAAATAGTTATAATCATAGTTTCGTTATTGGCAATAATTGGAATAATTGTCCCGGCAGTTTCATTAATGAATAAATCTGAAAAGAAGAATGACACGGTAGAGATTACAAGTGAAGAATTGGAAGTAAGTAATGATGTGCCGGATGAAAATGTTCAGGATAAGGATAACGCCGGTAAAGAAATGAATGAGAAAAAGGATGATAAGAAAGATACTGCAAAGGTTGAAAAGCAAACAGCAGTAGTGAAAGAGGAAGAGAAGAAAACTGATCCGACTATACAGACTGAATCAAAAAACGGCAGCAAGGATAAGAAAGAAGGTAATAATGAAGCATCAAAGCCGTCAGAAACGATAGAGAAGCAACCTGCAGCAGAAGAACCAAAGACTACTGAGGCAGCTATTCAGCAGCCTACTGCGGAAGTTCCGAAGCCTGTAAATACGGAAGCAGAAAAGCCTTCCACTACTGAAAGACCAAACACAACTACCGAAGTTACTACTGAAAAAGAGAAGGTTTGGCATGAAGCGGTATATGAAAATGTTTGGGTGATTGATGAACCTGCTTGGAACGAGGACATAGTCGAATACCACGCTATTTGTAATCAGTGTGGATTTGATTTAACATCAAGCGGGGTAAGTTGGGATGCACATTGTAAAGCATCAGCTGATGAAGAAGGATATGAGCATTGTTTCAGTTATTCGTGCGGCGTTCCTGTAGTGGTAAATACCATTCATCATAAAGAAGAGGGTCATTATGAAAAGAAACTTGTAAAAGACGGTTATTGGGAATAAAAGAAAAGGAAGTGATTAAATGGATAAGGGATATGTTATAAAAAATATGCCTGGCATTACCATAACCTGTCAGGGCGTAAGTAATTCGGTCGATAGGGTTAAGATATATATGGAAATGTTGAAAAAGTAAATATGGACAAAAAAGGAACGTGTGAGTGAGGTGCCTCCCAAAAAAGTCTAACTTTTGGGGGCGGTACAGAGGACGTTCTTTTTTTAATTAAAAAATAATCTACCAAAGGGTAGTTAATATAAAAAAATAAAATAAAGGAAAGGATGATAAAATTGAATCTAAAATTAAAAAGAAAATCAGCGTTTCTTCTTGCAGTGGTAATAATGTTTACTACTGCTTTTATTTTGCCTGATTTTGCGTATAAATCATATGCAGATGAAACCGGCGAAATGGAAGAAACAACAACAGAAGTTATTATGTCAGAACAGGGATCTTGTGAAGGAGCAACAGACGGAGATGAAGATGAATTAATGGTAGATGGTTCAAATCTGATAGATGAACCTGAAACTCCTGAAGAAATAGAAAATATTGAAGGAGAAAAAAGTATTGGTAATATATCAGATAACAAGCTTTTTTCAGTTAAGAACCAAACCGGAAGAAAAATTATATCGTTTGATATTATTCTGTCCGGACAGATTTCTGCTTCAAATATGCTTTCAGAAGATTTTGAAGCAAATGAAGAAAGAAATCTGTATTTTAACTTTTCTTCGGGTATTGACTATGATTTAGTTATTAAGTTTGCTGACGGAAGTAATTATACATTGGCATCATTTGACTTGGCTGATATGGCAAGTTTATCAAGCAATCCTGAAAATAAGGTATTATTGATGTTCTCGGCAGATGATAACAAACCATATTTAAGCTATGCGTCAAAGAATACTTTAGAAGATGAAAAGAAGGCATCAGATGAAGTAAATTCAGATGTTGGTGTTGAAAATGACAACGATACTGATGCTGATACCAGTACTGATACTGATGCAGATGCGGATAACACAGATGGTATTACAGTAAATGAAAATTCTGATAATACTAATGTAACTGATGAAAACGGAACACTATCAGAAGAAAACCGTGTAGTAATAATTGATACAACATTAAGTGATGAAGAGTTTGTAAAAAAATATGGATTTACAAAGGCTGAATATGAAGCTATTGTAAATTCTAACTTGCCAACAGTTCCACCGCTTTTCAGTTTGAATACTGATACTGATGCAGATGAAATAACAGAAGACTTATCATTATTGGGGGCATCAGGAACTTATTCAGTACAATCTATGTTTACTCCGTCCTTATGGGGTACTGTCGGTATGATAGCTACAATGCAAGATAGTGATGGAAACGTGTATCCAAGTGCAAATGCCCACGCTCTTTGTATCGACCATAGAAGAGGTACAGACCACGGAACTAATGGTGTAACCTATACAATGTCAATTTATGCAGATAATGGTATTTCAGCTGCAACTGCAAGACTTTTGGTAGAAAGCTACTACTTTACATATGGTGCAGGTCAAGGAATATATAATCCTGACGGACTTTCAGAAGACCAAATTCATGCTCTTGCATCTTATACAGCATCCTACCTTGTTAACGGTTCAGCATCAGTGGGAAGTACAATTGCATCTCACTGTGCGGCTTATGTTTCGTGGATGGAAAATAACAGTTATTCATTCAGACTTGCCGGAGACGAGGTTAATGATACAATTTCAAACAATACACAGACAGGTGTTTCTACAAAATCAACAAATACTACAAACGGAACAAGCGGAATGTTCCAGAGTAATACTATGACATATACCACTACAGGTGATATGGTTTATTACGTTATTTGCCCGGCAAACTGTAAAATAACAGTAAATTATGCAGATAACACATCAAATACTGTTTCAGCCGGACAGCAGATTTGGATTAACAATAATTCACAGATAACACTTTATGCCGACACATCACTTGCAAACAGCACTACTACATTAACATTTAATACAGTTAATGATGTATTATACATGCCTCATGCGTTATATGTATTTAATCCAAGTAATTCATATTATCAGCCTTTGCTTGTGCCTGAGTTTTATACAACATCAAAGTCTGCTTCAGTTTCATGGGTAGGCACAGGCAATATCAGTTTAGTAAAAGCATCATCAAACACAGCTATTACTAATAATAACAGTTGTTATTCTTTGCAAGGTGCTGTTTATGGAGTATATGGTAGCAGAGCAGATGCAAACAATGGTACAAATCGTATTACAACAATTACAACTGATGCAAGCGGACACGGAACAAGTGGTGCATTAAATTACGGAACATATTACGTTAAAGAAATAACGGCATCTAAAGGTTATTCGCTTGATACAACTGTCCATACAGCAACAATAAGTGCTACAGTACAAAGTCCTGTTGTAAGTTCTTCAGAAAGACCTCGAAGTGACCCGGCCAACGTTGCAGTAATTAAGAAAGGCACAATAGAAAGATTGCCTGTTGAGGGAGCTATTTTTGAAGTTAAATATTATGCTACTGATAGTACGAATCAGATTAATAACACTACTTATAGAAGACATTGGTATATAAGAACAGATGATACTGGACATGGTAGACTTGATAATCTACACGTAACAACATATAACGGAAATTCAAGTGATGCCTTTTATATAGATGCAGATGCAAATATTCCAACATTTCCTATTGGTTATATTACAGTTCAAGAAGTATATGTTCCAACAGGATATATTATTGATAACACCGTTCACACATATCGAACAACCGATACTAATACAAACACATCTGTAACCAACGAAAGAACAGTAACCAATGATGAACAGCCGGATATTAAAACTACCGCTTTGGATTCTAAAACAAATGAACACACAGGAATAGTAGGAGAGAGTGTTACTGTAGTAGATAAGGTTGACTGTACAAATCTTGTTATCGGTAAAGAATACACTATAAAAGGTATGCTTTTTGATACCACAACAAAACTTCCTTATATAGATAACACAGGGAAAACGGTCACGGCAGAAAAGACTTTTACGGCAACAGAAAAAGACCCTACTATTTATATTGAATTCACTTATAACACAACCGACCTAAAAGGGGAAACTATAACTGTATTTGAAACTTTGTATAACAATAATACAGCTATAGCCTTACATTCAGATATAGATGATCAAGAACAGCAGATTCATTATCCGGACGTTCACACAACAGCTCTTGATGGAGTAACAGACACCCAAACAGGTGTAGTAGGAGAAAAAGTAACTGTTATTGATAAGGTTGAATGCACTAATCTTATAGTCGGTAAAGAATATGAAATAAAAGGAAAGCTTTATAACACCGAGACAGGTGGAGCAATACTTGAAAACGGAAAAGAAGTAACTGCTTCAAAAAAATATACAGCAACAGAAGTTAATCCTGTGATAGACCTTGAGTTTACGCTTAATTCAACTACTCTTAAAGGAGAAACTATTGTTGTATTTGAAGACCTTTACCATAACGATATTAAGGTGGCTACTCATTCGGATTTAACAGATGAAAACCAGCAGGTTCATTATCCGGAAGTTGGAACAACAGCAGTAGATAAGGATACCGACTCAAAGAGTGGTGTAGTAGGAAATGTTGCAACAATAGTTGATGCTGTAGAATGTAAAAACCTTATTATTGGACAGGAATATACCGTAAAAGGTAAGCTCTATGACACCGAAACAGGCAAGCCTTTCCTTGATAACGGAAAAGAAGTAACAGCAGAAAAAACTTTCAAAGCCGATAAAAAAGATATGAAGGTAGACTTAACATTTAAGTTTAGCTCCCTTGCTCTTGAAGGTAAAACAACAACAGTTTTTGAAGACTTATACACAAACGGAGTAAAGGTAGCTTCTCACTCTGATTTAGACGACAGAGACCAACAGGTAGATTATCCAAGAGTTAAGACTACTGCCAAAGATAAGGTTACAGATAATCACACAGGTATAAGAAACGAAAAAGTAACAGTTGTTGATACTGTAGAATGTACTAACCTTATTATCGGTAAAGAATATACAGTAAAAGGTAAGTTATATAACACTGAAACCGGAGAGGTATTTTTAGATAATGGCAAGGAAGTAACAGCAGAAAAAACTTTCAAAGCCGATAAAAAGGATATGACCGTTGAACTTGAATTTACATTTAATTCAACTTCGTTAGAGGGCGAAACAATTGTTGTCTTTGAGGACCTTTATCATAAGGGCATTAAAGTTGATACTCATAACAGACTTGATGACAAAGACCAACAGGTTCATTATCCAAAGATAGCTACTACAGCTAAAAATCCTGTTGATGGTGGAAAGGTATTTTCTCCAGATAAAAACGTAAAGTTAAACGATACGGTTGATATTAAGGCTATTGGCAAGAATGAGAAGTTTGTACTTCGTGGAGTTCTTTATGATAAATCCACAGGAGAAAAGCTTTTGATAGACGGAAAAGAGGTTACTGCGTCTTCAGAGTTTACTTCGATTGACGAGAATATGAAGACTGACGTAATATTCACTTTTGATGCAACCACTTTGGCAGGCAAGGATTTAGTAGTATTTGAATATTTGTATATTGTCAAAGAGGACGGAACAGAGGTCCTTGTAGCTTCTCACGAAGACATTAACGACGAAGGACAGACCATCAGATTCTCAACTCAGCCAAAGACAGGAGATAGAGGATTTTTAAGTATGTTTGTATTATTACTTATGTCAATAATAACGATGTATGTATTAACGATTTTAAGAAAAAAATGGTTATAAATAAATAATGAACAGGCGTAAGCCGCATAGTAGCAGGGTGTAAACGGTGTGTTAACTTCCTTGCTTTTTTATTGTTGGTAAGCCTAAAGGCTTATCAATGATAAAAAGGAAGTTATCCACGGTTTGCACGCTATAAAGGAGATTTTATGGAAGATAAGAAGTTAAAGAAATTAAGTGATACGGAAAAGTTTGTTTTAAAGGTGATTTTTGATGAAAAAAGACCGGTTACATGTACTGAAGTGATTGATATTTTAAATCGTAAATATGGAAAAAAATATGCAGATACAACGGTATATACGTTTTTGAAAAATATCCGGATCAAGGGTTATATTTCAATATACAGAGAGAATGTCAATTATTATGAACCATGTATTGATAGGGATGCTTTTGTTAAATCTGAGATTAATAACATACTTATGCTTTGGTTTGACAATGATAAAGAGAAAATGAAGAAATTTATAGATATGATTTAGGAAAGGATGATTGCTGATGGCGGATAAGGTTAATGAGGCTTTGGAACGTCTTGAAAAAGGCGTACAGGATATGTTCACTTCTGAAAAATTTAGGACGTACCTTGATGTTATGAGCAGGTTTTATAATTATTCGGCCAATAACTGTATACTTATAGCTATGCAGAATCCAAATGCTACTTATGTAGCCGGTTATCATGATTGGATCAAGAAGTTTAACCGGCATGTAAACCGTGGTGAAAAAGGCATGGAGATAATAGCGCCTTGGACTCAGACAATCAATGTCGAAACTGATAAAACAGATGAAAACGGTAATGTAATATATGAAAAAAAGCAGATTTTAAGATACAGAACTGTAAATGTTTTTGATGTATCCCAAACATCCGGAGATGAACTTCCTGAAATATCAGTAAGGCTTACAGGTAATGTGGAAGAATATAACAGATATTTTGAGGCAATAAAGGAGTTATCTGATTATGATATTGATTTTGAGGATATGGGGGATACAGGAAAAAACGGTTATTGTTTACCTTCAGAACATAAGATACGAATTAAATCAGGTCTTTCACAGGCACATACCATAAAAACGCTTATTCATGAAGTGACACACGAAAAGATACATGGGGATAAAGATGCGGATTATATAAGAGTTAATAAGAACAGGATGGAAGTTGAGGCAGAAGGAACGGCTTATGTAGTGTGCAGCTATTTTGGTCTTGATACATCGGATTATTCTTTCGGATACGTTACTGGGTGGGCAGCCGATAAGAAGAATGATGTATTAAAGGAAAGTCTTTCAACAATAAGAAATACGGCATATGAATTAATTTCCGGTATTGAGAAAAATCTCGAAAACATGGCTGATTTATCGATACCGACTGAAAGACAGATAACGGAAGCAGTAAATAATGTGTTAAATGATGAGGGATTTTCCGGCAACGCAGTTAATTCATATATTTACAATTCGCGTTATGCTGCACCTGTACCGGATGATATAAGGATGAGGGTAAGGAGTGAATATTACAACTACGACCGCATTTTTGTTATGAAGGATACAACCTCTGACATGATAAAGGATTTGCTTGGTAATAAGGCACAGTTTGATTATCTGGATAATTACCTATCAGAAAATAACATTGAATATGATATACAGGATCCGGATGAGGATTATGCAGCAGCGTTTGACATGGATAATAACGAGCTTAACATCTATCAGGATGGAAAGATAATCGAAAAAGTGAATGTCCTTGTCGAGATTAAGGGCGAAGGAAAGGAAGATGTAGCATTTAAGCTTATTAATGAAAGTAGTCTTAAGATAGGCAATACGGATATAATGGTTAATCCTGTCAAGGAAGATGAGAGGCTTATATATGAACCTTATATTGAGCGTTTAGAGGAATACGAGAACCTTGGTTATGACTCTTCCTGGCCGATGGTAAGCATATCTTATAGTAATGTTGAGGGAATTCCGTTATCCACAGTTAATATTAATGATGCCGTTAAACTTATAAATAAGCTTGATGATAATGTTTACAGTAATCCGGTAAATTTCATTAAGATAAAAATTTCGTATGTTTATAATGATTGGAATTATGAAAGTGTTCAGGATGTTACATTCGAGAAAGGACGTATGAATTTTATTGATTATCTTGAACTTCCTGATAATCTTATAAGCCATCTAAAAAAGCATAATTCCATAATGGAAGCCTGTAACATGGCAAAGAACTTTGCACCGGATACAACATACGGTCAGGAATATTTTGATAAGATGCTTGAATGGAGCAGCTATTGCAGAATGGAATTAAACCATAATTCCGAAAAACCTTTGCTGCCGGCATTACCGCAGATTAATGATATGTATAAAATCAAAGGATTAGAAGATTGGAGGTTGGAGCAATGATTAAGGAATTTACTATTGAGCAGAAATTATTTATAAGAAGCATAACATACCGCAGTGATATGTCAAGGGTTGCCTTAATCAGAAGGCTCATCAAGACTAAAAATTTCTATGATAAAGAGATGCAGCTAATTATTAAGGATGCGGTTGAAAAGCTGTGTGCCATGAAAGACAGAGAATATATGGATTATGATTTTAACTCTAATTAAGAAAACAAGATGAGATAAGATGGGAGATGATAAGATGAGTCAGAAACGACCTATAGCAAAAAGGTATGATTTGAATGAATACGAGGCTAAGCTGTTAAAAGAAAAAGCAAAACAGGCCGGCATGAAGGAAGGACAACTGGTACGTGAACTTATAACCGGTTATGCGCCTACAGAAAAACCGGGGAAGGATTTCTTTGAAGCAATGAATGATATAAATAAGATAGGTGTAAATATCAATCAGATAGCAGCTGTGGCAAATTCTAATGGCTATATCGATGAGAATTTTTTAAGAAAGTGTGTGGATGACCTTAACAAGAAGATGCTTGAAATTAAAAATATAGTGCTTAAAGCAAAACCATATCCGATTAATTATTACGAGAAGCTTATATTGGAACAGAAGAAAGCACGAGCTGAAGGAAGACCTGAACCGAAGTTTGGTGATGATCTGTTTCCTGACGATTAGGATGTGAGATAATGGCAGTAAATAAGATATGGGCGGTTAAAAGTGATTTTGGATGTACAATCAGATATGTTGAAAATGAAAACAAGACAGAAGAAGCAAGCATTATATTGTCTGATGGCACGAAGCTTATGGATATTGAAAATGTAATCGATTATGCGACACGTTCTAATAAGACATATCAGCATGAAGCCTGTAAGAAATATGTAACAGGAATTAACTGTTGCGTTGATACTGCATTTACTGAAATGTTGCTTATAAAAAAGAAGTATGAAAAAGAGGATAAAATCCTTGCCTATCATGCTATACAAAGCTTTAAGCCCGGAGAAGTAGATGCAGATACGGCGCATGAGATAGGAGTTAAGCTTGCCGAGAGAATGTGGGGAGACAGGTTTCAGGTAGTCGTAACAACACATCTTGACAGGGAGCATATCCATAACCATTTTGTTATTAATTCGGTATCTTTTCTTGACGGATATAAATATCCGGCAAATAAAGCTACTTATGCTAAACAAAGAAAGATAAGTGATGAATTATGTCTTGATTATGGATTAAGCATAATCGGAAATACGGAACATAAGGGCATAAGCAGGGGCGCATATAGGGCAGAGCAGAACGGCAGATATACAATTGAAAAGATTGTTAAAGAGGACATAGACAGGTTTATTGAGGAATCAGGAACCCTGTCTGATTTTTTGCATAAGATGCAAGCTGCCGGCTATCGCATTAACAACGAAGGAAAGTATCTCAGGATATATCCATACGGACATTCTAAGCCTATTAGAATTGACAGACGATTTCCCGGATATGATATGGACGGCATAGTTGATATGATAAGCAAAAATAACGTAACAGTTCATCATAAAAGATTAAACGCAGGTAATACGGAACGTCCTTTTTTTCAGTATTCAGGATATAAAGCAAGATACATTAAAATCTTATTTACACTCGGACGTGTGCCGGCTAATAAAAGGCAGTATAAGAGTAGCCATTACCTTTATCGTGAGGAATTAATAGAACTTGGAACGTTACGTAAAGAGATGAATTTTATGATAAGGAATCATATAAAAACCGATAATGACCTTATATATATAAAAGCACAGATTGATAAATCATTGGAAGTTTATATGAAGGAACGTCAGGGATTAAGGAATAAATTAAGACGTGCAAAGGGGGATGATATTGATTTTCTTAAATCAAAGTTACAGAAATATAATGATGACATAAAGAAATTAAAAAAGTACGTATTTTATTGTAATGATATAAAGATACGTTCGGAAAAGTATAACAGGAAAACGGAAATGATAAGAGAGGGGGAAATGGCTAATGAGTACTGGAGCGAACGAAATTAATACAATTAACAGAACAGCTATGGCGGGTGCAGCTATGGTAGCAAGAGTAGTCCTTGGTTCGTCGGTTCATTTCGTTAAATTATCAAGCGATGTCGCAAAAAACTTTTTTGCGGCTGTTGTACACTCGGACAAGCTTGGCGGAAAAGAAAACCTTTCAAAGCTTTTAAAAAGTGGAGAACCGCTTGAAATATATTCTTTTACAGAGGATAAATTTAAGCTGTTTGCAGATGAAGCCAAAAGATACGGTATTGTATATTCTGTTGTGAAAAGAGATGATGATGATTTAAAGAACGGAAATTATGATGTAATGATAAAAAGAAGTGATGCAGGAAAGCTTTCCCGGGTACTTGATAAGATTGGGTACGCAACAACAAAACCGGGTGCAATGGTAGAAACCGTATCTTCCGAGGAAAACCGGAATAAAGAGCCTGATGGTGTGACAATGACTACAGAGGAAAGCCGTAATCTGATAGATATAATGCTTTCACCGGATGAAAGAGGAATG
>Ga0256405_10010464_pt1 | contig 12254 bp, 11 predicted proteins | sample RumenRJG_02DNA_FD_189096 | JGI IMG/M metagenome (GOLD analysis project Ga0256405, IMG submission 189096) | Bovine rumen microbial communities from Lethbridge, Alberta, Canada - RJG_02 | ecosystem: Host-associated > Mammals > Digestive system > Stomach > Rumen | place: Canada: Alberta...
ACCTTTCTGTGTGATCTCGCGGATGTTGATTTCTGGGTTGAAGTTTGTTGCAAATGCGTGGTGGTGGTTACCTGCATTGCAGTCAACGATGTCGAGATAGTGTATTTCGTCGAAATGATGCTTTGCTGCATAGGCGGTATATGCCTGAGAAACTCCTGGGTCGAAGCCGCAGCCAAGGATTGCTGTGAGACCAGCTTTTTCAAACTTGTCTTTGTAGGCCCACTGCCATGAGTATTCAAAGTGTGCTTCATCCTTTGGCTCGTAGTTGGCTGTGTCCATGTAGTTACAGCCACATGCCAAGCACGCATCCATGATGGTGAGGTCTTGGTAAGGCAGAGCCAGATTGATGACCAGTTCGGGCTTGTAGCTGTTGAAGAGTTCTTTCAACTGGTCAACATCATCGGCATCAACCTCTGCTGTTTTGATGTCCATTTTGTAACCCTTGTCGTGAATGCTCTTAACAAGGCGGTCGCATTTCTCTTTGTGGTGACTTGCGATCATAAACTCTGTGAAGACGTCCTGATTCTGGACAATCTTGAATGCGCAAACGGTAGCCACGCCACCTGCGCCAATCATTAAAACTCTGCTCATATTATTTTAATTCGTCGGCTCTGATGCCTAATGCATTCATCAGGCTGTAGCCAAGTATTTCTTGTTTGAAGTTTCCGCCTTGCATAGGTTGCATGGCAAAAACGGTTATTCTTTGTTTCTCGTCGTCGGCATTTCTGAGTGCAGCTCGAACACGGTTGTAGCTTTCGCCTTCTTCGCCGTTGGGGATTACCATGATGCGTTTCACTTCGTCGTGCTGTGTGAGCATTAGAAGGAGGTCGGTCATTACATCGTCTTTCTGCGAGATTTCTTCGCCAGTAGCTATACTGTTGATGATGAATTCGCCGAGCTTTTCGTCTTTGAATGCTTGTGCGTTGAGTTCTTTCTCGTATTCTGCTGGAACGAAGTTCTGCAATGCTGTATTCTGTTGCTCGTGAAGCAGCACCACTTGTGTTTCGTGGTTGCCTTCGCGCATTCTGCCGTCGAGTGCTATGTTAACAATCCATTTGCTCAGGTCGGCTTTGGGAATGCGTCTTCCCAGCATGCGTTCAAATTGGATACTGAGTTGGAATGCTACATAATCAATGTAGTCGCCATCTGCAATAATCACATTTTCGCTCCAATGTATTTTATTCGCTTCCTGTTGATTCATACTGCAAATATAGACAAAATTATTTATCTGTGCAAGTTTACAGAGGTGTAGCGAAGATAAATGTGCGTATAACCCAATAGCTTAGAATACCTGCGAGGTAGCCTACGAAAGCTATCCAACTTACATGTTTCATGTACCAGCCGAAGGTTATCTTTTCTAATCCCATTACAACAACTCCGGCTGCACTACCGATGATGAGCATTGAACCGCCTACACCAGCACAGTATGCCAGCAGCTGCCAGAAGATGCCGTCAACAGCCATGTCGCCTGCTGCCTGAACAGGATACATACCCATGCAACCGGCTACCAATGGCACATTGTCAACAATGCTTGAAAGTACGCCGATGATGCCTGTTACCATGTAGTGGTTGCCGTTGAATGTGGTGTTGAGTCCCTGGCCAAGGGCTGTGAGTGCGCCTATTTCTTCAAGGCAGGCAACTGCCATGAGGATGCCAAGGAAGAAGAGGATGGTGCTCATGTCGATGCGACTAAGCAGATTGTTTACGCGCTTGCTGAAGGTGTGGTTTTTGCCAGTTTGCTTGTGTAGCTGGCGATAGAACACTTCGGTAACTATCCACAGAGTGCCCAGAACGAGCAAAATGCCTGTGAATGGAGGGAGATGTGTGATGCTCTTGAATACAGGAACAAAAATAAGTCCGCCAACGCCAACACAGAAGATAATCTTGCGCTTGGTGCTGTCGAACTCCAGTAATTCGGTGTCGGCATCACATTCGAGCACGTTGTTGCTCTGTTCGTTTTCGTTGAGCTCTCCCTTGAGCTGAGTGCTGAGGATGGCTGCAGGGATAACCATAGACACAACCGATGGAATGAGAATCTCGGTAATCACTCCGGCTGCCGTGATAAGTCCCTTGTTCCACAACATGATGGTGGTTACATCGCCGATAGGTGAGAAGGCGCCACCAGAGTTGGCTGATATAATCACAAGCGAAGCATATATTATTCTGTCATTATGGTTCTTAACGAGTTTGCGTAGAATCATAATCATCACAATACTTGTGGTGAGGTTGTCGAGAATGGCTGAGAGGATGAAAGTCATGACGGCAATCTTCCACAGCAGCGAGCGCTTGCTCTTGGTGCTCATAACGCGTCTCACCCAGTCGAAACCACCGTTTTGGTCAACTATTTCAACAATGGTCATAGCTCCCATGAGGAAGAAAAGTGTTGTTGACGTGCTTCCAAGGTGATGCTCAATAAGTCCGTTTACAAAATTGGCTATGCCATCGTGGCCTCCTGCGAAGTGGGGGTGCATAAGCTGAATGAACGGTGCTGGATCTATCATGTATAAAGTCCAGCAAATTACGAACATGAACAAAGCAATGGCTGCTTTATTGATTTTTGTAATGCTTTCAAGGGCTATGAATAAATAGCCAAGAATGAAAGCGCTAATGATAGTGATTGTAAGTAATGACATTTGTCTTTTTCTTGTTTTTAGGTTATTTCTTGCAAAGATAATGTTTATTTTCCAAACTGCTTAATTTTCACGCTTAATTTGTGAAACTTAAATGAGATTATTAATTGCGTTCTGTAAATATCTTTTTTGTGTGTTGAGACTTCGAGATTCCTTCGAGATGGTTCCTAGATGCCTTTTAGATGATTTCTTGATAGAAAAGGCTTGTTTTGTTGTGATTTTACTCGATATAATCAAAAAAACTTGCATGCTTTTCTGCCTTTTCGTGCGAAATGCCGACATGCCTGCCGGCTTGCGTTTCTTGCAAAATTTGATGAATGTTCAATCCTCAAATCTCAAAGTTCAAAGTATAGCAAAAAAGCGAGGCACAAATTCTTTTGAATCTGTACCTCGACCATGAATCTCTCTTATCTATTTTTTGTGTTGATGATTTAAAATGGTGAGTTTGTGGATAGTAAGTTTATGAGTTTTTTCTGCTAGTTCTCCCTCTCTTTTGGAGAGGGGTGGGTTGAGGTTTCCTAAAGAGGATATTCCTCAAACGCATATAGTACGGTAGAAAGATATCTTTCGCCAGTATCGGGCAGAAGTGCAACGATATTCTTGTTCTCGTTTCCTGCTCGCTTTGCCACCTCGGTGGCTGCAAAGGCTGCGGCTCCAGATGAGATGCCCACGAGAATGCCATCGGTTTGGGCTATCTCGCGACCTGCACGGATGGCATCGTCGTTCTGGATGTCGAGCACCTCGTCAATATATTTTGCGTTGTAAGTGTCAGGAATGAAACCTGCACCGATGCCCTGAATTTTGTGAGGACCGCTCTTACCACCGTTCAATACAGGCGATGTTGCCGGTTCAACTGCAATTACCTGAATATTTGGGTTCTGCTCCTTTAAATAACGAGCAATACCCGATATTGTTCCGCCTGTGCCAACTCCGGCAACAAGAATGTCGATTTTGCCGTCGGTGTCGCGCCAAATCTCAGGACCAGTTGTTTCATAGTGTTTCTGAGGGTTGGCTGCGTTTACAAACTGACCGAGGATAATGGAACCAGGAATAGAGTCGCGTAGTTCCTCGGCAGCCTTTATGGCTCCTGGCATACCTTCTTTGCCGCTTGTGAGGCGAACTTCAGCACCATAAGCCTTTACAAGATTTCGGCGTTCCACACTCATAGTCTCAGGCATGGTGAGAATGAGATGATAGCCCTTTACGGCCGACACTAAAGCAAGTCCCACACCCGTGTTACCACTTGTAGGTTCAATTATAGTAGCACCAGGTTTCAGCAATCCCTTCTTCTCGGCATCTTCTATCATAGCCAGAGCAATACGGTCTTTAACGCTTCCTCCTGGATTGAAAAATTCCACTTTAGCCACAACAGGCTTTTTCAAACCTCTCTTTTCAGAATACTTACTTAGCTCAACCAATGGAGTGTTACCAATCAAGTCGGTAATCTTTTTAAATATCTTTGCCATAGTGATATAATTATGTTTAATTTAATTGTTTATTGACATTTGCAAAGGTACGGCGATTTTCTGAAATACCAAATCCCATACTTACGGCATTTTTTTATACCATAAATATGGTACATATTTTTTTTCTTAATCCTTGGCTTTGCCGAAGATATATTGTTTCGGCATAAAAAATAAACGAGTTTATTTTGTTCTGCTCTCAACTTTTTATATCTTTGTGTGTTGAACAGAAAAAGCACAGTCATGCAAAAGTACGCTGATTATATTAAACAGATAGAGATTGATTCCCTTTGGAGTGGCACAAAACACATAAAATGGAATCTTGATCGCAGGGTGAACATTCTTAGTGGCGTTAATGGAGTGGGTAAGTCAACCATCCTCAACAAGCTTGTAAAAAGCTTGAATGCAGGAGGCGAGTTCCCAAGTCATTTGTTGAAAGGAGTGCATGTAAACGTAGAGCCTTCTGATGCAAAATGGATTCGTGTAGATGTGATACGCTCGTTTGATCGCCCATTGATGAATGCCGACACATTAGCAAAAATGGATGCCTCGCTTGCCACCGAGCTCGACTGGCAACTGTTCAGTCTTCAGCGCAAATATCTTGACTATCAGGTGAACATAGGCAATCGTATCATCAAAGTGTTACAGAGTGGCAAAGTCGATGCAGCCCAGATGGCTGCCGAAATATCAAGACCAAAGCAACTCTTCCAAGATATTGTTGACGCACTCTTTGCCGACACAGGCAAAACCATTATTCGTGAAGAAAACGAGATACGCTTCTCGCAGATAGGTGAAACACTTGTGCCCTATCAACTATCAAGTGGAGAGAAACAGATACTATGCATACTTCTCACAGTATTGGTTGAAGATAATAATCCATACGTGCTCTTTATGGATGAACCAGAAGTGAGTCTGCATTTTGAATGGCAGAAACAGCTAATAGATCTTGTTCTTAAACTCAATCCCAATGTGCAGTTGATAATGACAACACATAGTCCAGCTGTAGTCATGGCTGGCTGGGCAGGGAATGTAACCGAAGTAACAGATATCACCGTTTAATATTAGTAACGTTTAATATATAGTACCATCTGCTTTGGCACAACGACTTATTGATAACATCAACTCTGCATATATTGAGGCAGCCAATAAGCTAACCTCGAAGAATGCACCACATAAAATAGTTGCTTATGTGGAGAGTTATGACGACATCTTCTTTTGGCGTACGGTTCTTGCACCCTATGAAAACGAGAAACGATATTTTGAAATACTTCTTCCTTCAAAGGGAAAGCAATTGGAACGTGGCAAGAAAGCTGCTATATCCAACATCCTTGAACATGTAGGTCCAGATATGATAGCCTGTGTGGATGCCGATTACGACTATCTTATCCAAGGAGCCTCGCCAACTTCAAGAACTGTGTTGCTCAATTCCTATGTTTTTCACACCTATGCCTATGCCATAGAAAATTTGCAATGCTATGCACCATCACTTCACGGAGTGGTAGTAGCGTCAATCCTCAACGATAAGCGCACATTTGATTATGTTGAATTCCTCACTCAGTTCAGTCGTATCATCTGGCCGTTGTTCGTATGGAACGTGTGGTTTTATCGCAGCACTCATTATGGGCAGTTCACAATAACCGATTTCAATCAGATTATTGAACTCGGAAAGGTTTCAGCAACCCGAGACCACTCCGAAATCTTCTCACGACTTCAGCAGCATGTAAACAGAAAGATTCGACAGCTTGAAGCTAAATATCCTGATGCCAGCAAACATTTAAAATCATTAGCTGATGAACTGCATGAATTAGGGATTCATCCAGACAATACATATATGTATATTCAAGGGCACCACCTATTTAACCATGTTGTTGTTCCATTGCTAATCTCCATTTGTGACCGCCTGTATAACGAGCGTATTCGCGAACTCAAAGAGCAGTCACAACATATAGCTCAGTATCACACCGAATTGGCTTGCTACGAGAAAAGCACCGAAAATATTCCATCTATGCTAAAGAAAAATACCGGCTACATGATGTCGCCAGAATTTAAAAAGATACAACACGATATTGAAGAGTATCTGAACAATAATTTCTCTATATTGCCTCTATAATGCGTCTATATTGGCGCACGCCATTGGCGTGCTAAATGATAAATGACAAATGATAAATGTCGTTTGAAGCTTGCCTTCACTATAATTATACCAAATGCACCATAAAATCGGGTCACCCCAACATATTTTCGTCAACGTTCTTAGGAAAAGAGTAAACTAAATCAGGAGAAGGAATCAACTAAATCCGTATGACAAAGCATAACATAACAGCGTTACAATAAAAATATGCACATACATATTCTTGATGTTTGAGGATTATTATAGAGAGAACTTAGAGATTTAGCGTAACAAAATTTATTGTTATGCTGTTATGTAACGCTGTTTTATAAATAACGTTATACATTTGAGTTGTGTGATATTGTTTAGATTTTTTACGGCAGATAGGCGTTACATAACAACATAACAGTAAAATATGCGCACGCATAGTAGTGATATTACTCTGCTAAACATCTTATTTCGGCAGGTAGTTGCACATTGTCGCAGGTAATGGTTGATAGTAGATCTTTGCCTTTATCGCTGATGCTGAATTTCATGCAGCGCAAGTCTTCTTTGCAGTAATGTCTGCAAATGAGTTTCTTTTTCTCAAGCGACGAGATAACCTTTGATGTGTTTGAGTTGGTTAACCCCATTTCTTCGGCAATCTCTCCACACGAAATGTTATTTTTATCATTTACAACACAAAGCAGCATGGCCTCGTTGATGTTGAGGTTAAACTGCTTTTGTAAACTTTGTTCAAAAGCACCTATCGCTCGATAGATGCTTCTGATTTTGCATAAACATTCTTTTTTCATTTCAACAGAATAGTTTTAATGGCATTCTCAAGATCAGCACGTCCCATAGCACCAACCTGCATCTGTGGCTGTCCGTCCTTAGGTATAAACAAAAGTGAAGGTATAGAGCGAATGCCAAACATTGCAGCTAACTCTTCCTGTTTGTCAACGTCAACCTTGTAGAAGTCAACTGTTCCGTCATATTCTGTTGCCAGAGAGTCGAGAATAGGAGCTGTTGCCTTGCAAGGTCCACACCATACTGCATAAAAATCGATTATTGCAGGTCGCTCGCCTTTGTATTTCCACTCTTTAGGATTAGCTTCGTAATCCATAATACTATTCTTGAACTCTTCTAATGTCAAATCTTTTACTTCCATTTTCTTTGTCTCCTTTTCAATTTTTGATTTACTTATTTCTTTTTTACTATCTTTTCTTGTGCTGCAACTAACAGTAAAAAGAACTGTTGACAACAGCAACGCAATTATGTATTTCCTCTTAACCATACTTTATATTTATAGAATTATATTCCAATGGAAAACATTTGCAAAGATAGATATAAATCCTTATTAAACAAATTTCCAATGGAAAATAATATCTTTTTTATATATAATTAACTAAATCTTGCGATAGTAACTGAAAAAATAAACTTGCTAAACTTAAATAAAAATAAAGCAAAACTTGAATTTATTTGCATAAAACGTAAATAAGTATTACCTTTGTATCGAACAAACAAAAAATAATCAGAAATAGTACATTAACTTTATTAACATGAAAAAGCAATTCCTATTACTTGTGGCGTTATTTGCCTTTTTGCTAAATGTAAATGCTCAAAATAATGTAAGTAAAAACGATGAGTCACCCCGTTTGTATCAAGTTGTTGAGCAAATGCCAGAGTTTCCTGGTGGACATAAAGAACTTGTGAATTTTATCAGTAGCAACCTACAATATCCTGCTGAGGCTTGTAGAGCAAAAACTCAAGGTAAAGTAGTTGTTACGTTTGTTGTTGAACCAGATGGCTCTGTAACTAATGTAGGAATAGCCAAAGGAGCGGCAAAGATTCTTGATGATGAGGCTATGCGCGTGGTTGGCATGTCGCCTAAATGGACTCCAGGTAAGATTGACGGCAAACCTGTTAGGGTGCAATATAATCTGCCAATTACATTTAAGTTAGATGATGTGGAGTCTGTGCATGAGCATGTGGAGCAAATGCCAGAGTTTCCAGGTGGACAAAAGGCACTTTTAAAGTTTCTTGAAAATAATGTGAGATATCCTGCTGTTGCTTTTGTAAACAAAATTCAGGGTAGAACGATTGTTTCTTTTGTTGTTGAACCTGATGGTAGTGTAGATAATGTTGAAGTAGCTAAAAGTTCATCAAGTGTTCTTGATGAAGAAGCAGTAAGAGTTGTGAAAAAATTTCCTAAATGGAAACCTGGCATGATAGATGGTAAACCTGTTAGAGTGAAATACTGTGTGCCAGTGAATTTTAAGTTGCAAGAAGTAAAGGAAGAAAGAAATAATATATTTTGGGGAAGAGAAAGATAGAGGACGATTGTCCTCTATCTCCCTTTATTTCTTTTTAACTTCCTTTGACTCCTGAAAATTAGATATAAGTTTCAAGGAACTTCATAGTTCCGCTTGTCTTTATAGATTTTGTTGTTGCAGGGATGAGAACAGTTTCACCAGCAGCAAGAGTGAAAGTGTTGCCCTCGTTGTCAGTAATTGTTCCTTCGCCCTTCATGCCAATGAGGATAACGAAACTGTCGAGTTCGCTGTAGTCTATAGTCATTGGTTCTGTGAGGTCATATAGTGACGTAGTGAAATAGTTACATTGAACAAGGCTTACACCACGGTCTTTTTCTGCGATGTAGTTTGTGCGGTAGTCGCTCTCAACATGGTAGTTGATACATTCTGCTGCCTCTTTTGTGTGCAGCTGACGCTCATTACCATCCTTGTCCTTACGCTTGAAGTCATAGATGCGATAGGTAACATCACTTGTCTGCTGAATCTCTGCAAGGAAACAGCCTGTGCCGATAGAGTGAATACGACCAGCTGGCAGGAAGAAACAATCACCTTCCTTTACATTGTATTCTGCCAAAGCATCGGTGATGGTGTCGTTTTCCACCATTTCTTTATATTCTTCTGGTGTAATCTCTTTCTTAAGACCGCTGCGAAGTTTTGCATCCTTGTCAGAATCCATGATGTACCACATTTCGGTCTTACCACGTTCCTTACCTCTTTTCTGTGCGAGTTCGTCAGTTGGGTGAACCTGAATAGAAAGTTGCTGACGTGCATCAATGAATTTAATGAGCAATGGGAATTCATTGCCAAATCGCTTGTAGTTTTCCTCTCCAAGCAATTTCTCCTTTAGTTCGGCAACTACTTCGTTGAGTTTCTTGCCAGCGTAAATACCATTCTTAACGACAGTTTCGTTGTCTTTTACACCTGATATTTCCCAGCTTTCACCTACATTCTCCTGATTAGAATCGAGGTGTTTGAAAGGAATAATCTTGTTGCCACCCCAGATGGTTGACTTGAGTAATGGTTGAAATTTTATTGGTTCCATATAATAAATGTTGATAATGTTATATTGTTGATAATTCTGTTTCTTATTTTGTCCAAAATTGAGGGGTAAAGATGATGAGTACTGAAAATATTTCCAAACGTCCAACAAGCATAACGAATGAGCATATCCATTTCACAAATACCGGGAGTTCTGCCCAACTCATTGTTGGACCAATCTCTATACCGAGTGTAGGGCCTACATTGCCTATGCAACTGAGTATGATTGTTATTGAGTTGGTGCTGTCTATACCTGCGGCTATAAGAACAAACGACATTACAAGGCAGATGAGTAGATATACTGTAAGGAATGCCAAAAGGGTTACTCGTTTCTGTTGTTCCACATTCTGCCCGTCAATCTTGAGTGGTAGTACAGCGTTAGGGTGGAGTAGCTGTTTAAACTGATTACGAACCACTTTAATAAGCATTACGCCTCGGATACATTTAAAACCTCCGGCTGTGCTGCCTGCACAGCCACCAATGAACATACATACTGCCAGCAGCACCCATGTGATGTGTGGCCATTTGGCAGCATCATCGTTGAACAAACCTGTTGTTGATATAAATGACACCACTTGGAATAGTGCCACTCTAAATGCCTTCTCCAATTCATAATGATTGCGCATTATCAACTCTGCCATAATAAAGAGTGTGAAACTCGCAACTATTATCAAGAAGAACTTGAACTCGGTGCTTTTGAACAGATTTCCCGGACGCCTTTTTATTACCGCAAGGTATAGTAAGGTGAAATTGATACTTGAAAGGAAACAGAATAGAATACAGATATATTCTATGAACGGTGAATGGAAGAACTCTGCCGAATCGTTATGCGGTGAGAAACCACCTGTGGCGGTGGTACACATGGCATAGTTTACAGAGTCGAAAAAGTGAGCGCCTCCAACATAATAGCATGCTGCACATGCTACGGTGAGAAGGAGATATATGCTCCATATCCATTTGGCGTTAGTTGATAGGCGCGGGTGCAGACGACTTCGCATAGGACCTGTTGCCTCTGCAGCAAATACCTTTACCGATCCTCCTACAAACGATGGAAGAATGGCTATAGTAAAGAACACTATTCCCAATCCGCCTATCCATTGTGTCATAGAACGCCAGAAAAGAAGTCCGTGAGGAAGTCGTTCCACGTCATCGAGAATGGTGGCACCTGTGGTGGTGAAACCACTCATGGTTTCAAAATAAGCATCGGTGATATTCGGGATGTAACCACTTATAAGAAAAGGAAGCATTCCGAAGAAACTGAATATTACCCATGTGAGCGATACTACAAGAAAAGAGTCCTTGCGCGACATAGAGTTATCAGACTTTCGCCCTTTGTATTCGAGTACTATTGCTGATAGCATTGTGAGTACAATGGTGATGACAAAGGCTATGGTGTCGTCTTCTCCGTAATAGAAGGCTACGGCAGCACATAGCATCATCAGCATTGTTTCTATGCCGAGCAATGCACCTATAATCTTGTGTATGGTTTTCCAGTTGATCATTAGTTAAACAGATTTTCTATCTTTTTCATCTCCACGTGATGGCAGAACACCATTACAGAGTCGCCTGCTTCTATCTGGGTGTTACCTGATATGAGGTAACCCTGTCCGTTTCTAACAAGACCGCCAAGGGTCATTCCTACAGGCAGTGACAAATCCTTAACTTTTTTTCTTGTTATCTTTGCACCTTCAACAGGGATAAACTCAGCGATATCAGCATCTGCTGTCATTAGGAATCGCACGTTGTGAACGTTTGCGTCAAGCATCATTTGGTAGATGTGACTTGCTGCAATCTCTTTCTTGTTGATTATGGTTCCTATGTCGAGATTGCCAGCCATGCTTACGTAGTCCACGTTTTCTACCATTGCTACAGTTTTTCTAACTCCAAGTCGTTTGGCTGTGAGGCATGCAAGAATATTTGTCTCGGCATTGCCTGTGAGAGCAACGAAAGCCTGAGTGTTGCGGATGCCTTCTTCGATAAGTAGTGATATGTCACGTCCGTCGCCATTGATAACAAGGGCGTTTTCACCGTCAAGGAGTTCGTTAAGGCGTTCACAGCGCTGATCGTCTTTCTCTATGATTTTCACATCCATGTATTCGGGCATAGTCTTAACGGCTCTCACAGCAGTGCGTCCGCCTCCCATAACCATTACGTTCTTTACATCAACATAGTGCTCCTTACCTACTATTTTGCGTATGTAAGGAATATATTGACGGGTGGTCATGAAGTATGCCATATCGTAGAGTTTCAATATGTCGTTACCTCCAGGTATGATGGTGTCGGCTCCTCGCTTTATGGCAACAACGTGATATGGGTCATCCGGACCACTGATATCTTTGAGTGGTTTGTTTAGAATCTCGCAGGTTTCGCGAAGCTTTATTCCCAACATTACGAGTGCTCCGTTGTGAACATCCCATCGTTGACGCACCCACGACATCTTTAAACCGTTGTTGATATCTTTTGCAGCCAGCATCTCTGGATATATCATTGAATTGATGCCCAGTTTATCATGGAAAAATTCTTCCATCTCTGGTGTCACCATTTCGTAGTTGTCAACCTTGGCAACAGTTTTTTTAGAGCCAAGAGCCTTTGCTAGTGTGCAGGCTGCAAGGTTCTTGCTTTCATCTGGAGTTACGGCAATGAACAAATCAGCCTTATCGGCTCCTGCTTCCTTCAAACTTTTTGGACTTGTGCACGAGGCATTCATTGTCATGAGGTCATA
>Ga0256405_10010466_pt1 | contig 12252 bp, 11 predicted proteins | sample RumenRJG_02DNA_FD_189096 | JGI IMG/M metagenome (GOLD analysis project Ga0256405, IMG submission 189096) | Bovine rumen microbial communities from Lethbridge, Alberta, Canada - RJG_02 | ecosystem: Host-associated > Mammals > Digestive system > Stomach > Rumen | place: Canada: Alberta...
AAGTGAAAAAGCTTTCAAAGGCGGTATTACTGATAAGCAATTCCAGTGCCTTTTGGATTCCTCATATCTTGATACAATCGTTATGAATTGGCTTTGTTCATAATTGTTTACTCATTCAAAAACCCTGGGGTGATTGTCATGGATTGTCGAGGAAATCCTCTGTCACCGGACAGCCACATGATGACCGGGGGCAATTACATGATAACCGGGGACAGCCACATGATGACCGGGGGCAGTGACATGATAACCGGACAGTCACATGATGACCGGGGGCAGTCACATGGGGGCTCCACTTTTCCGGCGGAATAAGGTCATTTTCCTGCCTTGTCTGTCGGTTTGGTGGGTGATGTTTCCGCAGGACTCCTTGCAAACCGTTCTGAAACCGCTGATGATGTCCTTGTATCATCACACGCAGGAGGATTATCGGGAGAATGTATGGAGATATGCGGATATGCCTGTTTATTTAACTCGGAGCAAAGCCCGATGTAAGCTCGCTTAACATCGGTGATTGGTTATACGGATTACCGCAACGAATTGCCGCTGCTGAAACCATGTGTGAAACAAGGATTCGTCAAAAAGATGAAAATTTATACTCTTTTTGCCATTTTTATAGTAATTGCTTGATTTATAGACGGAAATATTATATAATAAAAAAGCTTTTGATTTTGCATGATAGTGCTTTATCACGCAAAAACATACAAACAGATTGTTAAAAAGGAGGACGCCGTTTTTTCGGCAAAGAAAAATGATGTTTCATCGTAACGGACTGAAGTATTCAGTCAGACAAATACTCGGCACGGCACTGATTTTTTCACTTATTGTAAGTATGTTCATGTGCCTGACTCCGACGCAGGCGGCTGCAGAGGGAGAAACCTTCACGGTGGGCTTTGACGCAGAATTTCCGCCCTACGGCTACAAGGACGATTCCGGCGAATACGTTGGCTTTGACCTTGATCTGGCACAGGAGGTATGTAACCGGCAGGGCTGGAAGCTGGTAAAGCAGCCGATTATCTGGGACAATAAGGATATGGAGCTGGAAAGCGGTTCCATCGACTGTATCTGGAACGGCTTTACCATCAACGGCAGAGAGGACAAGTACACATGGTCTACCCCGTATGTAGACAATTCACAGGTTGTTATCGTCAGAAGTGATTCCGACATCAAGAAGCTTGCCGACCTGAAGGGCAAGACCGTGGTTGTGCAGGCGGACTCTTCAGCACTGGCAGCCTTTACGGGAGAAGACGCCACAAAGGAGAATCAGGAGCTGGCACGCAGCTTCAAGGAGCTTCGTCAGACAGCGGATTACAATTCCTCGTTCCTGGAGCTGGAAAGCGGCATGGCTGACGCAATCTGTATGGATATCGGCGTAGCCGGCTATCAGCTCAAAACCCGTGGAGACAGTTTCAGAATGCTGGAGGAGCAGGTGTCCAGTGAGAAATACGGCATCGGCTTCAAGCTGGGCAACACAGAGCTGAGAGACAAGGTACAGACAGTTCTGTATGCCATGAAGAAAGACGGCAAATTTGATGAAATAGCGAAAAAGTGGAACCTGACGGACAGCGTATGTCTGACAGTGCCGGAGGGCAGCGATCCTTCGGAAGCAGGCAGAAAATTCACCGTGGGCTTTGACGCAGAATTTCCGCCCTACGGCTACAAGGACGATTCCGGCGAATACGTTGGCTTTGACCTTGACTTAGCCGCAGAAGTATGCAGAAGAAACGGCTGGGAGCTGGTAAAGCAGCCGATTATCTGGGACAATAAGGACATGGAGCTGGAAAGCGGTTCCATCGACTGTATCTGGAACGGCTTTACCATCAACGGCAGAGAGGACAAGTACACATGGTCAACGCCGTATGTAGACAATTCACAGGTTGTTATCGTCAGAAGTGATTCCGACATCAAGAAGCTTGCCGACCTGAAGGGCAAGACGGTGGTTGTGCAGGCGGACTCTTCGGCGCTGGCAGCCTTTACGGGAGAAGACGCCACCAAGGAGAATCAGGAGCTGGCACGCAGCTTCAAGGAGCTTCGCCAGACAGCGGATTACAATTCCTCGTTCCTGGAGCTGGAAAGCGGCATGGCTGACGCAATCTGTATGGATATCGGCGTAGCCGGCTATCAGCTCAAAACCCGTGGAGACAGTTTCAGAATGCTGGAGGAGCAGGTGTCCAGTGAGAAATACGGCATCGGCTTCAAGCTGGGCAACACAGAGCTGAGAAACAAGGTACAGGCAACTCTGTTAGAGATGAAAAAAGACGGTACCTTTGACAAGATCGCTGAAAAATGGAAGCTGCAGGACAGCGTATGTCTGAGCGAAAACGATCAGTTTATCGACAAAGAAACAGAAGAAGTATCGGCGCTGCCCGGACAGCAGAAAAGCGGCATTGACTGGGGCTTTATGCTCAGCGAACTGGCAAAGGGCATGGGAAAGACGCTGTTGGTATTTTTCCTGACGCTGCTGTTCTCACTGCCGCTTGGACTGGTGCTGGCGTTTATCAGAATGTCACGCTTCAAGGTAGTGCAGTGGCTGGCAAGAATATACATTTCAATCATGAGAGGCACGCCGTTAATGCTGCAGCTTATTGTTGTATGCTTTGCGCCCTATTATGTGTTCGGCATACGGCTGGACGAAAGCTATCGTTTCATAGCGGTCATTATTGGTTTCTCACTGAATTATGCGGCATACTTTGCCGAAATTTACAGAGCGGGAATTCAGGCGGTACCAAAAGGTCAGCGGGAAGCCGCTTCTGTACTGGGTTATTCAAGAGGACAGACCTTCCGCAAGATTGTATTTCCGCAGATGGTCAAGAACGTTCTGCCGCCGGTTACAAACGAGATCATTACGCTGGTCAAAGACACCTCGCTGGCTTCTGTGCTGACTTATCTTGAAATGTTCACAATCGCAAAGCAGATTGCCGCAACCTATTCCAATCTGATACCGCTGTTTGTAGCAGGTATTTTCTACTATGTATTCAACTTTGTGGTTGCCTTTGTGATGGAACTGATTGAAAAGAAACTGAATTATTACAGATAATCGGAGGTGGAGAATATGAAACTGCTTGAAATCAGGAATCTTAACAAGAGCTTTGACGGCAAGGTCGTTTTGAAGGATATCAGTATGTCGGTAGAGAAGGGTGAAGTGGTTTCCATTATAGGGCCTTCCGGTTCGGGAAAATCCACACTGCTGCGGTGCGCCACCTTTTTGGAAACCATGGACAACGGAGAACTGAGTTACTGTGAAAAACAGGTCGTCCGCAGTGCAGACGGCAAAGCCGTTTATCCTTCCAGAGCAGAAATGCAGGAGGCAAAGTCAAAATTCAGTCTGGTATTTCAGAATTTTAATCTGTTTCCGCATTATAACGTACTCAAAAACGTGACAGATGCGCCGATCAGTGTTATGAAGCGCAGCAAGGAAGAAGTGTATCAGGAAGCGAAGCAAATTCTGGAGAAGGTCGGACTTTCCGATAAGTTGAAATCCTATCCGTGTGAGCTTTCGGGAGGACAGCAGCAGAGAGTTGCAATTGCCCGTGCATTGGTAATGAATCCGGATATCCTGTTCTTTGACGAGCCCACCTCTGCGCTGGATCCTGAGATTACCGCAGGTATTCTGCGGATTATGAAGGAACTGGCAGAAGAGAAGATGACCATGGTCATCGTTACCCATGAGATAGACTTTGCCCGAGCGGTATCAGACCGTGTTATATTCATGGACGGCGGTCTGATCGTAGAGCAGGGTGCGCCAAAAGATGTTATTGACAATCCCGACAACGAAAGAACCCGGGCTTTCCTGAAAAAACTGTCAGTCTGATGTGCGTGACCGACGGAGTGCCTCCGCTGTCAAGTCCGCTGCCGTTCGCTGACGCTCACTCACTTCATACAGATTTGCACCTTCTGTTCCGCAGGCGTCCGGCACGGGCAGCGGCAATCCGCCGCTGCCTTTCACGCATTCCGCCGTCGCAAGCCTGACGGCTTGCTTGTGGCTGTTTTCTCAGAAAGCGCATATTCAATTCCCGCTCCCACTTCACCGTGCCTGTTTTTTGTATTTCTGTGCGTGACCGGCGGAGTGCCTCCGCTGTCAATTTCGCTGTTACTTAATTCAAATCTGCTACTTTAGTTCCGCAGACAATGATGCTTTCCGCAGAGTGCGAAACACTATGCTGTATCTGTTTTTGAAGCTATACTTTACCAATATCATTTCAAACAGCGTTTTCGGTGGGCGTGAGAGTTACAGAATTTTGAGAAAGGGAGCATCTCAGATGAAAAAATTGCAAATTACTGTCATTCGGCAGACAGTCTATGATGACTTGATAGAACAATATGAGAATCCTCTTGAACACGCCTGTACCATGAAGGTGGGGCAGGTGTTCATTACAGAAGGCTGGCAAAAGCCTGATGATTTCTGTGACAGCGCATGGCAAAGCATTTCTCCCTTTGCTATGACGCTGGCTTTCGGTGGAGAGGATATTTACAGCGGCTGGATGAAAAACAAAAAAAGCGCTATGATTTCCTGCAATGACGGATTTCGCCCTGTCAGTTTTTTGATAGAAGCACTGGAAAATGATGCGTAAACCCAACATACATAGGGGCGCAGGAATATATACTGTGTATATATTATGAGCAGGAAGACGCCCTTGTCTGTGAGCAGGAAGACGTCCTTGTCTGTGAGCAGGAAGTCGTTCTTGTCTGTAAGCAGGAAGACGTCCTTGTCTGTGAGCAGGAAGACGTTCTTGTCTGTAAGCAGGAAGACGTCCTTGTCTGTGAGCAGGAAGTCGTCCTTGTCTGTGAGCAGGAAGACGTCCTTGTCTGTAAGCAGGAAGACGTCCTTGACTGTGAGCAGGAAGTTGTTCTTGTCTGTGAGCAGGAAGACGTCCTTGTCTGTGAGCAGGAAGTCGTCCTTGTCTGTGAGCAGGAAGATGTTCTTGTCTATATGCTTGTTGAAAATGACCTTGGATCGGAGGAAAGAAGTGAATGCAGGATAATCTGAGTGAAATTGTCAGACCGATATTATTGTGGTATGAACAGAACAGGAGAGAATTCCCGTGGCGGCAGGACAAAGAGCCGTATCATGTGTGGGTGTCGGAGATTATGCTGCAGCAGACAAGGATAGAAGCTGCGATGTCCTATTATCTGCGCTTCATGCAGGAACTTCCTACAGTAGAGGCGCTGAGCAGTGTGCCGGAAGAAAAGCTGCTCAAGCTTTGGGAAGGGCTGGGTTATTACAGCCGGGCGAGAAATCTGCACAAAGCAGCCGGAATCATCACAGCGCAGGGCGGCTTTCCGCAAACCTATCAGGAGCTGCTCAGGCTGCCGGGGGTGGGAGAATACACAGCAGGTGCGATCGCTTCCATTTGTTTTGGAGAGAAGGTGCCTGCCGTAGACGGAAACGTCCTGCGGGTCATTGCGAGAGTAACGGGCAGTTACCGCAACGTACTGGAGCCACGGGTAAAAAAAGAGATGACGCATCTTTTACAGCAGATTATGCCCGATGATGCCGGCAATTTCAATGAAGGACTGATGGAATTAGGCGAAACGGTATGTTTGCCAAACGGCAGACCGGCTTGTGAAAAATGTCCTTTGAAGGAGAGCTGTACAGCCTTTCGCCGACAACTGACCGATGAGTTGCCGGTAAGAGAAAAGAAGCAGCAGCGGCGTCAGGAGAAAAAGACGGTGCTGCTTCTGGTTTCGGAACAAGGCAGACTGGCAATTGAAAAAAGACCGGAAAAAGGTTTGCTTTCCGGTTTATATCAGCTTCCGAATATGAGCGGACATCTGTCGGAAGAAGAGATCAGAGCGGCACTGGAAAGCAAGGGGCTGATTGTCCGGGAGGTGCTGTCTGTGGGCTGTGCCAAACATATTTTCACGCATATAGAATGGCTGATGCAGGGCTTTCGTGTGCAGGCAGGCAGCGAAACGCCGGAGTATCGGTGGGTGACGAAAAAAGAGCTGTCGGAGCAGTATGCGCTGCCGACAGCCTTCAAGTATTTTATGCGCTATATATGACAAAAGATCGTGGGCGGTGCCAAACATATTTTCACGCATATAGAATGGCTGATGCAGGGCTTTCGTGTGCAGGCAGGCAGCGAAACGCCGGAGTATCGGTGGGTGACGAAAAAAGAGCTGTCGGAGCAGTATGCGCTGCCGACAGCCTTCAAGTATTTTATGCGCTATATATGACAAAAGATCGTGGGCGGTGCCAAACATATTTTCACGCATATAAAATGGCTGATGCAGGGCTTTCGTGTGCAGGCAGGCAGCGAAGCGCCGGAGTATCGGTGGGTGACGAAAAAAGAGCTGTCGGAGCAGTATGCGCTGCCGACAGCCTTCAAGTATTTTATGCGCTATATATGACAAAAGATCGTGGGCGGTGCCAAACGTATTTTCACGCATATAGAATGGCTGATGCAGGGCTTTCGTGTGCAGGCAGGCAGCGAAACGCCGGAGTATCGGTGGGTGACGAAAAAAGAGCTGTCGGAGCAGTATGCGCTGCCGACAGCCTTCAAGTATTTTATGCGGTGTTTATGACCGGAAGAGATTTGACCGTGATGATCGGGCTCTGCTGCGATAAAGCTCCAGCAGCTCATACAGATCATCTATTTCTTCCGCAATACGCTTTCCGTTATCGGTATCCCTGACCATTATACGTTGTTTTTGTGTTTCAACATACTGTGAGCTGGACACAATATCAATGTTTTCGGTCAGGGCTTTTTCTATGCTTTCAAAAGGCTGATGCGCCTTGATCCGCAGTCCGTGAGAATTGTAGATCAGGGTATAGCCGGCAATACCGGTTTTGCGGTGATAGTCCTTGCAGAAGCCGCCGTCAATCACCAGCAGCTTGCCGTTTGCCTTGATAGGCTGTTCGCCGCTGGCTGCCAGCACCGGTGTATGTCCGTTGACGATGTGGGAAGCTTCCGAATACAGATCGAATTCACGCAGGATCATATTACAGCATTTTTCGGTTTCGTAAAAGCTGTAGTAGGGGTCAGACTGTTCATGCCAAGCATTCTTGTCGTCTGTCAGATACCGTTCGGCGGTTTTGATATTTCTGCCGCACAGGGGGGAGCGTCTGCCGCACCAGAGATACCACAAAAAATCCAGTTCTTCCTGGTCTTTTTCACGGCTGAAGGTGACGTGACGGACCACCTTGTCAGCCATATCCAGCAGTGCCTTGCCTTTATAAATGCCGTCAAAAATCTGTACGCCGAAGAGATTGCCTGCTTCGTCCAGAGGAATACAGCCGTGATAAAGCAGGTTGTTGTTATAACACAGATACATACTGCCCTTTTCCATCAAAAAGCGGATATGCTGCTGCAAACGGCTGCTGCCTGTAAAAGCTGCCTTCAGGTTATTGAGCACAGTTTGTTCCTGCGGCGTCAGCGTATAAGGTTTGCTGCTGTCCAGCGTCGGAAAATCCGTACTGTTCAGGGGATAGACGCTGCCCTCGGAAGTAAACGTCCCTTCTGACAGATTCAGCTTGTCCAGCAGAAGTCTGTCCTTCATCTGATACTCCGGATGCCGCAGGATTGTCTGCCCCTCTGTTTTGAACTGAATAACGGAAATGGCACGCAGAGCGTTTTTCATCATGTCGTTCTGATGATAGGTACTGTCGGCAAAGACAGTCAGCTCTCTCAGGCTGATGCCGTAGCCGCTTTCTAATATGCCGAGGGTGTTGTATTTGATACTGTTGCGTACCACGTTGGCGATACAGGCGTCGTTGCCGGCTGCGGCGCCGATCCAGAGCATATCATGATTACCCCACTGAATGTCCAGTGAATGGTGCTGCATCAGCAGGTCAAGAATCTGATCGGCGGCTTTGCCCCGGTCAAAAATATCGCCGACAATATGCAGGTGGTCAACAGCCAGATGCTTGATCAGACCTGCCAGAGCGTCGATAAAATCCTCGGCGTCAATGCTGATAATGCTGTCGATAATTCTTTCATGATATCGGATCTGGTTATCGTCCTCGTCTTTTTGTGCGTGCAGCAGTTCGTCAATGATATAGGCGTAATCGGGCGGCATGGCTTTTCTGACTTTGGAGCGGGTATATTTGGAGGACAGCATTTTTGCCAGACCGATCATACGGTTAATCATCAGCTTATAGCGTTCGGCGCTGATGACCCTGTCTTTTTTAATCAAACGGAGTTTTTCTCTGGGATAGTAGATAATGGTGCATATCTCTTCAATTTCACCGTCAGTCAGTGTGCTGCCGTACAGCATATCGGCCTTTTCACGGATAACACCGGCGCAGTTGTTGAGGATATGGCAGAAAGCCTCGTATTCTCCGTGAATATCGCTCATGAAATGTTCGGTTCCCTTTGGAAGATTCAGAATAGCAGACAGATTGATAATTTCTCTGGACAGGGAACGCATGGTAGGATATTTTTCCGAAAGCAGTTTCAGATATTTTTTATGTTGTTCCATCATATCACTCATCTCCTGATGAAGAGGCAGATCTGCTCTTCCTGTTATACTGTCATTATTAGCATACCAATATGAATTGGCAGTGAACGATTGGTTAACAATGCGATAATTTCAGGCAAAAGCAGAGAACAGAAAACCAAGGAAAATAATACCGGCAGAGGGCAGCTTTTTGAAAAAAACCGTCAGAAGCTGTTTGCTGACAAGTAGTTGCCGGAAAAGCGGCTTTCGACAAGATGTTTCCGGCAAGGCGCTTTCGGTAAGGCACTTTCCTGCAAGGTGCTTTCCGGCAAGGAGCTTTCGGCAAGGCGCTTTCCGGCAAGGCGCTTTCGGCAAGGCGCTTTCTGACAAGGAGCTTTTCAGTAAGGTGAGTTTCGACAATGTACTTTCCGGCAAGGCGCTTTCGGCAAGGCGCTTTTCAGTAAGGTGAGTTTCGACAATGTGCTTTCCTGCAAGGCGCTTTCGGCAAGGTGCTTTCCGGCAAGGCGCTTTCGTGCAAGGCGCTTTTCAGTAAGGCGCTTTCGTGCAAGGTGCTTTTCAGTAAGGCGAGTTTCGACAATGTACTTTCCGGCAAGGAGCTTTCCGGCGAGGTGCTTTCGGCAAGGTGATTTTCAGTAAGGTGAGTTTCGACAATGTACTTTCCGGCAAGGAACTTCCGGCAAGGTGCTTTCCGGCAAGGCGCTTTTCAGAAAGGTGAGTTTCGACAATGTACTTTCCGGCAAGGCGCTTTCGTGCAAGGTGTTTCTCGGCAAGGAGCTTTCCGGCAAGGCGCTTTCCGGCAAGGTGCTTTCCTGCAAGGTGCTTTCCTGCAAGGCGCTTTCGTGCAAGGTGTTTTTCAGCAAGGTGAGTTTCGACAATGTACTTTCCGGCAAGGAGCTTTCCTGCAAGGTGCTTTCGGCAAGGCGCTTTCCGACAGGGAGCTTTTCAGTAAGGCGCTTTCGTGCAATGTGTTTTTCGGCAAGGCGCTTTCGGCAAGGAGCTTTTCAGTAAGGTGAGTTTCGACAATGTACTTTCCGGCAAGGCGCTTTCCGGCAAGGTGCTTTCGTGCAAGGTGCTTTTCAGTAAGGTGATTTTCAGTAAGGCGCTTTCCGGCAAGGCGCTTTCCGGCGAGCAGCTTTTCATCGGATAGGAAACGCACGGATTATCTCTTTACGCCGTCTGATGGTTGTGCGCCTGCTCTTCCTCCAGCATGGCGTTAATTCCCCCGAAGCACACGACGCTTACCTCTTTGGCGATTTCTTCAAGAGAAAGAGGGTATTCATTGTTAAACCATTTCTGATAGACATTCAGCATACCTGAATAAGCAAAATCCAGCATGATATCGAGCTTAGGCTCAGCCATCGCTATCGACTGGCGCAATGACTGCTTTGTATAGTCTTTCAGACAGGCAACAGTCTTTTTGACTAAACCGCAGTCTGATTTTTGTGAGAGCAGATAGCCGTAAAACTCAAGATCGGAATTGATGATTTCGTTCAGCTTTTCAAAAACAATGAAGGGGTCTTCGAGAGCGGACGCAAGGTCGATGTCTTCAAGGGACTCGAAAAAAATACTGACGACGTTGTCCTCCATTTCTTCGACCACGTCGTACACAGCCGGATAGTAATGATAAAAGGTTTTTCGGTTAATATCGGCTGTTTCGCAGATTTCTTTGATGGTGATGTGTTTCAGTTCCTTTTCTGTCAGCAGCATGGCGACAGCATTGTAAATGGATTTTTTTGTTTTTTTGATTCGCTTATCGGTTTTTATATTACTCATGATACGGCTCCTGTCTGTAAGTTGAATATGGTTCCTGTCTGTAAGTCGGATACGGCTCCTGTGTGTGAGCTGAATATGGTTCCTGCCTGTAAGTCGGATACGGCTGCGGTATGTAATTCGACATTTTATGACAAAAATGTTGCTTATAGGACAAATCGTCAGATGATTGACCATAGAAATCAATGATTGTTTCCATTATAATATACATGTGTGGAATAAATCAAGAAAATACATTAAAAAGCAAAACAGAAAACGGGGTTCATACAGTTGACCGGTCCGCTGACAGGGAAGAGGCATTCCGGAAGTGGCAGCAGACGGCAGGCGGCGTATGAATGATGGACAGGATCATCTGTTTTCGGTTTTATCTGGGGAAGGAGTACCATTAATGGTTAAAATTTTTACGGATTCATGTTCGGATCTGACCAAAGAGCTGAGAGAAAAATACGACATAGAATATTGCCGGATGAACACGATCATAAAGGGAAAAGAACAGCCGGCGAGTCTGGACTGGGAGTATTACACACCGAAAAAGTTCTATGATTTTATGCGTGGCGGAGAACGAATTACGACAACACAGGTTCCGGCGCAGGAATTTGAAACAGAATTTACAAAATGGCTTGAAAAAGGCTGTGATATTGTCTATATCGGCTGTTCGTCTGTCTTGTCCGGGTCAGTAGAGATGGGCAGAGTGACGGCGGAAGCACTGCTGAAACAATATCCCGAACGAAAAATCTTTTGTATCAATTCTCTTAACGCCTGTATGGGCGAAGGACTTCTGGCAATTAAAGCGGCAGAATACCGTGATCAGGGATTCGGTGCGGAAGAGATTGCCGAAAAAATTGAAGCGGTCAGAAATAACGTCAACCAGTTCTGCACGGTTCACAGTCTGGAAGCTCTCAGGCGTGCCGGAAGAGTGAAGGCAACCGCCGCTTTCTTTGGCAATCTGCTTGGGGTCAAACCGATTATTATTTCCAATAAAGACGGCAATAATGAGCCGATCAAGAAAGTGAAGGGACGTATCAACTCCATGCGGGAAATTGTCCGACTGACGGCTGAAAACATTGTCGAGCCGGAAAACCAGACGGTATATATTTGTCATGCGGATTCCCCTGACGATGCGTCCGAGCTTGAAAGAATGCTGAAGGAAAGCATTCCCGGCGTCAAAACCTATACCTGCTATATCGGACCGATTATCGGCGCTTCTATCGGACCGGACGCAATCGCTCTGCTGAGCTTTGGCGAGAACGTGGAGAAGTTTTCTGTATGAGTGTGGTGGTTCTGGCGATCTGTGCGGCGGTTTCTTACCTGATTGGCGGATTGAACAGCGCTATCATTCTGTCAAAGCTTGTGTATGGTGAGGATATACGGACAAAGGGCAGTAAAAACCCGGGCTTTACGAATTTTAAGCGTGTTTACGGCGGCGGTATCATCAGTTGGTCGGTGATGCTGCTGGATATTCTCAAAACGGTGCTGCCGGTGTTGCTGAGCGCAGTGCTGACGGAAAACCTCTACGGACTGTGGCAGACAGGCGCTGCCGTGTCGGGATTATTCTGTACGATTGGGCATTGTCTGCCGGTATGGTATGGCTTTAAGGGCGGAAAAGGCTTTTTAACAGCGATGACTACGCTCTGGGTAATTGACTGGCGGTGCGGCTTGACTGCTTTCATCGTGATGGCTGTTTTACTGCTGACAATGAAGTATATGTCGCTGGCAACCATAGCAGGACTGGTCACGGGTGCTGTGGTTCTGGCGGTATTGCATTTGGGAACGAATCCTGCTTGTGTGATTCTCTATTTGCTGTGCGTATCTCTGATGGTGTTCAGACACAGGGAAAATATTAAAAGGCTGAAAAACGGTACGGAATCTAAATTTTCACTGAAAAAGAAGCAATCCTGAAACAATCATACGAAACCGTGTCAATTTACTGTCACAAACACAAGGGGAAAAACAATAATAGAAGGCTCTATAATAAATATTGGGGTAACAAATAGAGCCTACAATAAAAAGCAAAAAAAGTAGAGCATATTTGCACCAAATCCGTTATAATGGAATTGACGAGAAACCATGAACGGAGGAACAAAAATG
>Ga0256405_10010467_pt1 | contig 12250 bp, 11 predicted proteins | sample RumenRJG_02DNA_FD_189096 | JGI IMG/M metagenome (GOLD analysis project Ga0256405, IMG submission 189096) | Bovine rumen microbial communities from Lethbridge, Alberta, Canada - RJG_02 | ecosystem: Host-associated > Mammals > Digestive system > Stomach > Rumen | place: Canada: Alberta...
AATCTGGCTGATTCGTTGGCGATGAACAGCACGCCGGAGTTCATGGCCGCCCTGCCCAATGGTGAAATCGCGGTCTGCTGCTATGAGCGGGGTGAAGTGATCGGACTTCTGGACATGGAAGCAAAGAGCCTGAAGGATACGGTCCTGATCGATGACTTTGTAAACGGAATGTCGGCAGGCGATGAGACTTACCCGGTCTGCTACAGTGCCGGAGACAGTGTTTACGGTCTGAACTTTGAGCAGGGAGAGTCGGTGAAGCTGTTCAACTGGATCGACTGTGATGTGGCACGTCAGGGAGATGAAAGTATCTGTGTGCTGCAGGACGGAAGAATCGTTACCACATCCAGTGAGCAGACGGTGAACGGAATAGAAAACGAGCTGGTCGTTCTGTCAAAGGCGGCAGCCGGTGAGACATCTCAGAAAAAAGTGCTCCGCCTGGCGGTGATGAATCTCTATCCCTTTACCAGCAAGATGGTAAGCCGTTTTAACCGCAGCAACCCGGACTACCGCATTGAAGTGACGGATTATTCCCAGTACAACGACTATACCTCGGCAAATGAAGAGGAGCGGAACGCGGGCATTAACCGTCTGCAGACGGAAATCATCGCCGGAGATATGCCGGATATCCTGGATATCAGCCTTCTTTCGGCTGACCGGCTCGGAAGCAAGGGCCTGGTGGAAGACCTGTATCCCTATATGGACGCAGATGCGGAGCTGAATCGCACAGACCTGCTGGAGCATGTGCTCAAAGCCTTTGAAGAAAACGGAAAGCTTTACCAGACGGTCGGAAACTTCTATATTCTGACCACCTGCGGACTCAGCAGCGTTGTGGGAGATCAAATCGGATGGACAATGGATCAGTTCCATGAAGCAATGAGCCGCCTGCAGGCGGAGAATCCAAACTGTACGGTGTTCGAGCGGTATACAACGCAGGATCTGGCGCTGACCTTCCTCCTGTATCTGGAGCTTGAAAACTATGTCGACTGGTCCAACGGAGAATGCCGCTTCCAGTCGGACGGATTTGTCAAACTGCTGGAGTTTGTCAAGAGCTTCCCGAGCGTCTACAGCTGGGAAAGCGATGCGGGCGCGGATGATTTCGATACCGATACGCGGATCCGGATGGGGCTTCAGCTTATGAAACAGTGCAACTTTGCCTGTTTTGAAGATCTTCAGCTGAACACGGTTGGTCTGGGCGGCGCACCCTGTACCTTCGTAGGGTATCCGACCGAAAACGGCGCAGGAAGCATGTTTGCTCAGATCGGAAACTCCTTTGCCATCACTTCGACCTGCGCGGACAAGGAAGCGGCATGGCAGTTTATCCGCCAGTTCTTCCTGCCGGAGTATCAGGAACAGTTCCTGGGAGAGGTGTTCCCGACCAATCTGACCGTCTATGAAAAAATGAAGAGTGAAGCCACCACACCGAAGTACCAGCGCAATCCGGACGGAAGCTACATGCTGAGTGAGGAAGGAAAGCGGATCGAGGAAGATCGCGGAAGCATGCAGGTCAACGGTGTGACGGTTCCGTACAAAACCGCGACAGAAGAGGATGTGGCACGGGTGGAGGAGATCATCAACGCGACGACCAACATTCTTCACACCGACGACAGTCTTAAGGAAATCATCATCGACGGAGCTCTGCCGTACTTTGCAGATCAGCGCAGCGTCGATGAGGTGGTGAAGCTGATCCAGAGCAAGGCGATGCTCTATGTAAACGAACAGCGCTAAGCAGATCCGGAAACGGAAAGCAATCTGTTTTGCTGGACATCTGTTGGACAGATGCTGATAAAATAAACCCATACAAACAATCATTAAAACGGAGGAACTTACACATGGAAAAAACAGCATTGAATGACGAACAGCTTGACAACATCAGCGGCGGCTCCAGAATCACCTATACGGTGAAGCCGGGCGACACTCTTGAGAGCATTGCAAAGACGATGGGTGTTTCCGTCAATAAGCTTGCAGAGTGGAACAACATCTCCGACCAGAACTTCCTGATGGTCGGACAGGCGCTGAAGGTCAAATTCTGATAGGGCGGCAGAGCAAGACCGTTAAAAGGCATCAAGGATACGGCGGCGAGAAATTGTCTCGCTGACCGTATCCTTATTTTGTACAGTTGATTTGCCGGAGAGAGAATGATAAAATACCGGGTGAAGGCATGCCGCAGTCTGAAAGCAGGGTGGGATTCGGCTGCTGAAACGAAAGCAACGGATGAAGACGGAAAGGATGCTGCACGGACGTGAACATGGAGATTCAGCTGCTCGGCAAGCTGGAACTGGCGCTGCTTCTGCAGCTGATCGGGCTTGCGGTCGTCGTCACGGCGGATTCGTACCTGCAGAAAACACAGAAGCGGATTCTGCTGCTCATCGTTGTGCTGGCCTTCAGTCTGGTGGCTCTGGACAGCTGGAGCCCTCTGCCGGAAAGCGGCGGCCGGGGTAAATTGCTCAGGACGCTGGCGCTGGTTTACAGATACAGCATATGGCCGGTGATTCCGGTCTTATTCCTAAAGACACTGGATATGAATCGAAAGAGACGGCTGCTCTGGTGGCTGGTTGCCGCGAATACGGCGATCTATTGTTCGGCGCTGTTTTCGGGAGCGGCATTTCGGCTTGCGCCGGAGAATCATCCGGTCAGCGGCCCGCTGGGGTATTGCGGCCATGTCCTGTGTGCCGGGCTTCTGGTGCTGCTGGTATACGAGTCACTGCAGAAATCCAGGCAGAAAAAGGCGGTCAGCTGCTTCATCCTCGTGATGAACGCCGGCTTGATTCTGGCGGCAGCAGCCTGGGACAGAATGCAGAACAGCAGCGGACCCGTCAGCTCTCTGACAGTGGTGATGGTCAGCTCCTGCCTGTTCTACTATCTGTGGCTTCACATGCAGAGTGCCTATGCACATGAACAGGCGCTGGAAGCAGAGCAGAGAATCCAGATTATGATGACGCAGATCCAGCCTCACTTCCTGTTCAATACGCTCTCGACCATCCAGGCTCTGTGCAGGATCGATCCGGAAAAAGCCTTTGAAACGACCGAGAAGTTCGGAACCTATCTTCGGATGAACATTGACTCGCTGAGCCAGACCAGCCTGATTCCGTTTCAGAAAGAGCTGGAACACACAAAGATCTATGCGGATATCGAGATGATCCGCTTCCCGTATATCCATATCAGCTATGACATACAGGAGGATGACTTTGAACTCCCAGCGCTCAGTGTTCAGCCGATCGTTGAGAACGCCATCCGGCACGGTGTGAGAGGAAGATACAACGGAACGGTGAAGGTTGTGACGCGAGCCGATGAGAATGAAATCATCATTGCGGTGACCGACAACGGAAAGGGCTTCAACCCGGATGAGGCCGACACAGCGGATGGAACACACATCGGGCTCAGGAATGTGAGAGAGCGCATTGAGATGCTCTGCGGCGGAACACTGAGCATCGAGAGCCGCGAGGGCAGCGGATGTACGGTGAACATCCGGCTTCCGCGCAGAAAGGAGAAAGTATGACCGCGATCTGCGTAGACGACGAACCGCTGGTGCTGCAGCTCAGCCTTTCGCTGATCCGGGAGCTGCCGCAGTTTGAACAGGTTGAAGGGTTCGGCGGCTCGGTGGAAGCACTGGACTGGCTGGAGACGCACCGGCCGGATCTCGCGCTGCTGGATATCGATATGCCGGCAATCAACGGGATCTCTCTTGCCATCCGTATCAAGGAACAATACCCGGATACAGCCATTATCTTTCTGACGGGATATACCCAATACGCGGTGGAGGCCTTTGCCCTGCATGCTTCCGGGTATCTTATGAAGCCGATCAGCAGGGAAAAGCTCGCCGCCGAGGTGGACTATGCCCTGAGCGGAAGACATGTGCAGCGCTCCTCCCACATCCGGGTACGGACTTTCGGCAATTTTGACGTGTTTGTAGACGGAAAGGCTGTGACGTTCAACCGCTCCAAAGCCAAGGAGCTCCTGGCATACCTGGTGGATCGGCGAGGCAGCAGCGTTTCCAGGACAGAAGCCTTTGCGGTTCTGTGGGAGGACAGCATCTATGACCGTTCCATGCAAAAACAGCTTGACGTGGTGATCCGCAGCCTGCGCAGCACCCTGCAGGAGAACGGGATCGGAGAGATCCTTGAAATGAAAAGCGGCAGCATGCGGACCGTCCCGGAGCTGCTGGACTGCGACCTGTATCGCTTCTTTGACGGAGATGCCGAGGCGATCAATGAATACCGGGGAGAATACATGAGCGCCTATTCATGGGCGAGCCTCACGGAAGCCAACGTGGACCGGCATCTTCGCAGCCAGACGGTTTGAAGCGGCAAGCAGTTCTGCAGCAGGAGCCATAAGGCACGGATACGGGAGTGTGACACTTGTGTGACGGTTTCTGTGATAGAATCGAACAGCCTGTGAGATCTGCTGCCATGCCGGGAAGCATTCCCGGTGCAGGGGAAGCACAATCTCGAAAGACGCAGAGAACAGTTCCCGGCTGCAGGAGCTTGCGGCCGGAGACAAAACATATTGAAAGGGGAAAACAATGAAAAAAGAATTATCCATGCTCAGTGACGATGAACTGATGAATGTAGCCGGCGGATTCGGTGAGGGCGGCGGAGCTTCCGGAAGCTTTGCATCCAGTACGGGAACCGCACTGAACCTGATTGTATACTGGAGTGTACAGAACAACGCAGGCCAGAAAACCCTGAACGTGACGGTTTCGTCTACCTCCTACAGCCTGTACTGCACGGGTTCAGCATGCGGAGTGGAGCTCGTGGTCAACGGCATGTCCTATGTTTCCGGCACCCCCGCAATCGAATACGGCGGAAACAGCCCGGTAACCAATCAGCTGGCAAGCTTTTCGATCCCGAATGTCTCCGGACCTGTTTCGATCACCGCGATCTGGCACTTCAACGGATCCTACAGCGGCGTGTCCATCGGCGATATCCGCGCTTCCGGCACGGCCGTCGTCTGATCCTGGCCGACTTGTCGGCAGAAGCAACTGTGTAATGATTCATCCCCCGCACTGCAGACCGAGGCTTCGGACCATGCAACGGGGGATTGAACATTCCACAGTCGGATTTTCCAACAGATACTGCCTGATGACGCTGAACAGAAGATTGACGTGCCGACAGGGGAAGTGGTATAATCTCGATACAACGTCCGATCGGAGGGAAACTAGATGGCGGAACTGATCGTTGAAGCGAAACTCGACAATCTGGCCCAGGTGCTTCAGTTTGTGGACAGTCGGCTGGAAGAAGAGGACTGTCCCATAGGCCTGCAGATGAAGATCGATGTTGCGGTGGAAGAATTGTTTGTCAATGTTGCCAGCTATGCGTATGCACCGGACTCCGGTTCTGTAGCTGTCCGCATGGAAGTGGAAGAGGATCCGAAGACGGTTGTGATTACGTTTGCGGATCACGGAGTGCCCTATGATCCGCTGGCCAAAGAAGACCCGGATGTGACATTGTCCCTCAACGACCGGGAGATCGGAGGCCTGGGAATCTTTATGGTGAAGAAAAGCATGGATGATATGATCTATGCCTATGAAAACGGACAGAATGTCCTGACGATCCGAAAGCGAATCGGTTGACCGGGAACTGCCCTCTCCTTAAGCAAATAATAATAGAATCCCGGCCCAATTGGTATTGGACATTTTATATTCGAACTGATATAATATAAAATGGTTGTATATGAACAACTATAGAAATGGAGGAATCGACATGCTGAATATCACGAAGAATCTGGATGACAAGAAATTGACCGTATACCTCGAAGGAAGACTGGACACCACAACGGCTCCTCAGCTGGAAGAGTCTATGAAGGAAAGCATCAATGATGTGAGAGAGCTGATCATGGACTTTGAGAAACTGGAATACATCTCTTCCGCCGGCCTGCGTGTCCTGCTGTCCTGCCAGAAGATCATGTCGAAACAGGGGTCCATGAAGGTGATTCATGTCAGCGATCTGATCAAGGAAATCTTTGAGGTCACCGGTTTTATTGATATCCTGACGATTGAATAAACAGAATGGATAATCAAATTTTCAGAAAAGAAAGTCTGGATCAGATTTCTTCTCCGGAACAGCTGAATGATTATCTGCGTGTAACAAATCCCGCGGTGTGGCTTGTGCTGACCGCGGTGATTCTGTTGCTTGCGGGTATGCTTCTCTGGGCCTCGGTTGCCTCGATCGACAGCTTCGCGTCCGGAACGGCGCAGGTTCAGGACGGCACAATGCGGATCATATTTGAAGACCCGCAGATCGCCAAAAGCGTTCAGACCGGAATGACCGTGACAGCCGGAGATGCTTCGGCGCAGGTGAGCAGCATCGGTTACACAGATGACGGAGAGATGTTTGCCCTGGCGCCTACGAGCCTCGCCGATGGAACCTATTCCGTTCAGGTGGTCTATCGAAAGACCCAGGTGCTCAGTCTTCTGTTTAACTGAGGGTAAGGAGTATGAGTCAGAAGAAGGTCAAACAGCCAGTCTCCAAGGGCAGGGCGAAAGTCCCTGTGGTCATGCAGATGGAAGCGCTCGAATGCGGAGCGGCATGCCTGACCATGGTGATGGCTTATTATGACAAATGGGTACCGCTGGAACAGGTGCGCCTTGACTGCGGCGTATCACGCGACGGATCGAACGCGAAGAACGTCCTGATCGCAGCACGCAGCTATGGTTTTGAGGCACAGGGGTATCGCTGCGAGATTGATTCCCTGAAAGACAACATGCTCTTTCCGTGCATTATACACTGGAATTTCAATCACTTCGTTGTGCTGGATGGATTCCAGGGTAACTATGTGTGGATCAATGATCCGGCAAGAGGCGAGGTCAAGGTTTCGATGGAGGAATTCAGCCGCTCGTTTACGGGCGTATGCCTCCAGATCAAGCCCGGCCCGGATTTTGAACCGGGCGGAAAACCGAAAAGTACATTCGAGTTTGCCAGGAAGCGACTTCGCGGCGCAGGCGCAGCCGTTGCCTTTGTGCTGTTCTCCACCGTGATCGGGTATCTGTTCGGTATCATCAATCCGCTGTTTTCCAGGTTCTTTATGGACCGCCTGCTGACGGGAGAAAACAGGGAACTGCTGATGCCGTTTCTCGTGTTGCTTGCCCTGATGGGGGGCGCGCAGGTGGTGACCTCATGGGTTCAGGCGGTCTACAACATGAAGCTGAACGGAAAGATGGCCATCGTCGGAAGCAGCGACTATATGTGGAAGATCCTGAAGCTGCCGATGGAATTTTTCTCCCAGCGGATGGGCGGAGACATTCTGCAGCGCCAGGGAACCAACGCGTCGATCGCAAGCACGCTGGTCAACACCCTTACACCGCTCGCGCTGAACACGATCATGATGGTCTTCTATCTGGTTGTCATGGTGCGATACAGTGTGATGCTCAGCATCCTCGGAATCCTGACCATTATCCTGAACCTGCTGGTGTCGAGGATCATATCGGCAAAACGCGTCAATGTTACCCGCGTCCAGATGCGCGATGCGGGCAAGCTGGCTTCCGCGACGGTATCCGGTATTCAGATGGTGGAGACCATCAAGGCCAGCGGCGCAGAGAACGGGTATTTCCAGAAATGGGCAGGATATCAGGCGTCTGTCAATACACAGAATGTGAAGTATGCCAGGATCAACCAGTACCTTGGGATGATCCCGACGCTGCTTTCGGCCCTGGCGGACGTATCGGTCCTGATCCTGGGTGTGTGGCTCACCATGTACGGAAACTTCACACTAGGTATGATCATGACCTTCCAGCAGTTCCTGAGTTCCTTCATGTCTCCGGCCATGACCCTGATTTCAGCCGGGCAGACAATCCAGGAAATGCGCACACAGATGGAGCGTGTGGAAGATGTCATGCAGTACCCGGAGGACCCGAACTTCTCGGATCATCCGCTGGATGAAGACGCGGACTATTCCAAACTGTCGGGCAGCGTGGAACTCAAGCATGTGAGCTTCGGCTATTCCAGGCTGGGTCAGCCGCTGATCCAGGACTTTTCCATGAGCATGAAGCCGGGAAGCCGTGTGGCCTTTGTCGGCAGTTCCGGCTGCGGAAAATCGACATTGTCCAAACTGATCTCCGGCCTGTATCAGCCCTGGAGCGGGGAAATCCTGTTTGACGGAAAACCAATCTCGGAAATCGACCGCAGTGTCTTTACCGGGTCGGTTGCGGTAGTTGATCAGGACATCGTGCTGTTTGAGGACACGATCGCAAACAACATCAAGATGTGGGACGAGTCCATCGAGGACTTCGAGATGATCCTGGCGGCGAGAGATGCTCAGATCTATGACGACATCATGGCGCGTGAGGGAGGTTTTTACGGAAAACTCACAGAAGGCGGCAAGGATCTCTCCGGCGGCCAGCGGCAGCGCATTGAGATCGCGCGCGTACTCGCGCAGGATCCGTCCATTATCATCATGGATGAGGCAACCTCTGCTCTGGACGCAAAAACCGAATATGAGCTTGTGAAAGCGGTCAAGGACCGCGGAATTACCTGCATCGTCATTGCGCACAGGCTTTCCACGATCAGAGACTGTGATGAGATCATCGTTCTCGACAAGGGTAAGGTTGTGGAAAGAGGAACCCATGAAGAGCTCTATGCCAGAGGCGGGTATTATACGGAGCTGATCTCGAATGACTGAGGAGGTGTGGTGAATGGGCTGGTTTGACGAACAAATCAGGCAGAGAAAACTGAGCGATCAGGAAGTCTTTGAGGAATCCATTTTCCGCATGGCTTCAGTTGTCCTGGGAAAACAGCGCGCCGGTGTTCTGGATGATGACCGGATCGTGACAAAAGCCGCGATCGATGAAATCCTGAAGTTTTATCATTATAAACCAACCGAGATTCCGGATTCCATCCGGGACTTCGATGAACAGATGGAGTTTTGCCTGCGCCCGCACGGTATCATGCGGCGCAATGTCTACCTGGAAGAAGGCTGGTATAAGGATTCCTTCGGGCCGATCCTTGCATTTCGCAAGGAAGACGGCGTACCGGTTGCGCTGTTTCCAAAACCCTTTGTCGGCTATTGGTATCGGGATGCAGACAACAAGAGGATCACGGTAAACAAACAGAATGCCAAACAGTTTGACCGGGATGGAATCTGTTTTTACAAGCCCCTTCCTCTGCGCAAGCTTGGTATATCGGATCTGATCGTCTATCTGACGGAATGCCTGAACAGCGGAGATATCGTGACCCTGGTAGGGTTGACGTTCATCGGCACACTTTTCGGAATGCTGATGACCAACATCACGAGGGCACTGACCGGATTTGTGCTGGAAAGCGGAAGCGGGACACTGCTGCTGGGAACTGCCGCCTTCATGATCACCGTCATTGTCTCGCAGCAGCTTATTTCCGTGGTGCGTGCGCTGATGATGAACCGCATCGAAATCAAAACCTCGCTGTCGGTGGAGGCAGCGCTGATGATGCGTGTGCTGAACCTGCCTGCCAATTTCTTCCGGCAGTATGCCTCCGGTGAATTGTCCAGCCGATACAGCGCGGTCAACCAATTATGCTCACTGCTCCTGGGAAGCGTGTTTTCCACAGGACTTTCTTCTCTCATGTCGTTGCTGTATATCACGCAGATTTTCCATTATGCTCCCGCACTGGTGGGGCCGGCGATGGTGATCATCCTGATCAGCGTCATCATCAGCGTGGTTACCACGCTGACGCAGATGAAGATCAGCAAGCTGGCGATGGAGAAACGCGCAAAGGAAAACGGCATGAGCTTTGCGCTGATCACCGGTATTCAGAAGATCAAGCTGGCCGGTGCAGAGAAGCGGGCTTTCTCCCGCTGGGCCAGGGCTTATTCAGATGCAGCCGAGCCGACCTATAATCCGCCGATGTTTATCAAGGCCAATGCGGCGATCACAAGCGCGGTGTCTCTGGCCGGTACCATTGTGCTGTATTTCCTCGCGGTAGAGACCCGGGTCAGTCCGTCGGAGTATATCGCATTCAACGCGGCCTATGGTGCCGTGACCGGTGCGTTTGCGGCTTTGACCGGTGTCGCAATGTCTGTTGCACAGATCAAACCCATTCTTGAGATGTCGGAACCGATCCTGAAGACCGAACCGGAGTCCACAGAAAACAGGAAAATGGTAACCAAACTCAATGGGAGCATCGAACTGTCGAATGTCTATTTCCGGTATAATGAGAACATGCCCTACGTGGTCAACGGGATGAACCTGAAAATCAGAGCCGGAGAATACATTGCCATTGTGGGAACCACCGGATGCGGAAAGAGCACGCTGATGCGTCTTCTGCTTGGATTTGAAACGCCGGAGAGAGGCGCGATCTATTACGACGGGGTGGACATGTCCAAGCTGGATCTGCGTTCGCTGCGCAGAAGAATCGGCGCTGTGACCCAGAACGGCAGTCTGTTCCAGGGAGACATCTTCTCGAACATTGTGATCTCTGCACCGCATCTGACGCTGGATGAGGCGTGGGAAGCGGCGGAACTGGCCGGAATCGCTGACGACATCAAGGCAATGCCGATGGGCATGCAGACGGTCATTTCCGAAGGACAGGGAGGTATCTCCGGCGGGCAGAAGCAGAGACTGATGATCGCCAGGGCTGTTGCCCCGAAACCAAAGATCCTGATGTTTGACGAAGCGACTTCCGCACTGGACAACAAGACGCAGAAACAGGTCTCCGAGGCCCTCGACCGCCTGAAATGCACCAGGATTGTGATTGCACACCGCCTCAGCACCATCAAGAACTGTGACCGCATCCTGGTTCTGGACAAGGGACAGATCCTGGAAGACGGCACCTACGACGAACTCATTGAACGCAACGGTTTCTTTGCGGAACTCGTTGCGAGACAGAGACTCGACAACACACAAGAAGGGAAGTAACCATATGGCTCATCCGTTGATCAATGGCGACTTTTACAATGCGATCCTGCATTTTGAAGAGAGCGATGAAGCCCAGGAGTATTATTATAAGGTAATGAACAGCGTTGTGGAACGCAACGGAGAACAACATACGGTGCGTGATCAGATCCTGCGTGTTTACTCGATGCTGTTTTGTGACGATATCGGTGCGGTGGCGGGGCAGATTGCCAGCCCTGAAGACGTAGAGGCGACAGCCGATCGCCTCTATACCGGTGCCATGGGGTTTGATCCGAGACACTGGTACCGGATGCAGCACCACTTCCCGGTAATCGATGAAGACAACTATGAGCGGTTTGCGGCGCTGGTCATCGCGGATCTCAGTGCCGGCCCTCTGCGGGAAGCGGCGATGAACGGCGGCGATATGCTGATCGTCGGTGAAAAAGATCCGTTGACGATGACAAGTGAGGAAAGAAAACATCAGAAAGTCCGGACGATCGACATGAGCGACGTTCTTCTTGGAGGAGAAAAGGAATGACCGTCCTTACAGTGCTGGAAAATGAAACAGAACTGTTCGCTGCCAGAGATCTGATTGCGGAGATTCTGCCGGATGCGGATCTGCTGTGCTTTGGAAACAGCCTGCCCGCACTGGCGGCCGCTCGTTCCAGGGAGATCGACGTCGCGATTCTGGATACGAATCTGACAGAGCTCTCCGGAATTGACTTCGGGCAGTATCTTCAGGATCTCTATCCCTTTATCAATCTGATTTACCTTTCGGAGGATAAGGAACTGGGATATGCAGCCCTGAACCAGCATGCCAGCGGCTACCTGCTGAAGCCTGCATCGAAGGACAATCTCCAGAGAGAGCTTGAGGATTTGCGGCACCCTGCGGTCCAGAAGAACCAGAAACGCCTGTTTGCGCAGACCTTCGGGAATTTTGAGCTGTTTGCAGATGGAAAGCCCATAGCTTTCAAGTATACCAAAACGAAGGAGATTGTTGCGCTGCTGATCAACAACCGGGGTGCCCAGACCACGAACGGTGAGATCATCGCCACCCTCTGGGAGGATGACGGAGACCCGGAAAAGAAGGCCTCCTATCTCTCCAATCTGCGTCAGGATCTGCAGAACACCTTCACGAAACTCAAACTGAACGGGATCATCCTGAAGCAGCGGGGCAGCCTCGCGATCGCGAAGGACAGAATTGAGTGCGACCTGTATGACTGGCTGGAGAACAAGCTTAATTCCAAATACCAGTATCTGGGCGATTACATGAATCAGTACAGTTGGCCGGAGACCGTCCATGCGGAACTGGACGAGATCAGTTATTCCCTCTATGATGACTGAGTAAAGCCTGGCGCTCAAAACAAGAGAAGAGAGAATCGGTTTGATGAAGAAGACAATCCTGCAGATCCTGGCGGCAAGCATCCTGTGGTGCGGGATTCTCTGCCTTTG
>Ga0256405_10010468_pt1 | contig 12250 bp, 11 predicted proteins | sample RumenRJG_02DNA_FD_189096 | JGI IMG/M metagenome (GOLD analysis project Ga0256405, IMG submission 189096) | Bovine rumen microbial communities from Lethbridge, Alberta, Canada - RJG_02 | ecosystem: Host-associated > Mammals > Digestive system > Stomach > Rumen | place: Canada: Alberta...
TAAATACCCGCGACGGGACTTTCACCCGTTAGAACTGGGACATGCCCGGCACACAAACAAACCCAGCCCCTCTTTTCTTACGAAGGGCTGGGATGTTTTTACTTCCTCAACACCAACAGCATCTCCACTCCCTCGATAATCAGCGCAATCCCTCTCAGCTGCTCAATGAAGGACGCAAACCCAGCGGGATTGGCCAGAATGATCACAGCGAGTATCCCGGTGATCACAGCAAAAACAATCGAGAGAACAAATGTAATGCCTGTGGCTTTCGCCATGCGGATGGCTCCAACCAGCATCGTGATGGCGCCGTACAGCAGCACGATCCCCACAATGATGTTGAACGCGCTGATGAATGTGTTTGATCTGGTGATCAAAAGAACTCCGACAGCTACCTGTACAATAGCTACACCAAGATCAATCCACGGCTTGTCCGCCCCATTCGTAAAGAAGGTGATGACCTTTATAACGCCCATTACAGCGATAACAGCCCCTATCACCGTGCAGACGATCTTGAGGGAGTCACCAGGATAGATCAGCATGAAGAGACCAAGCGCGATGAGGAAGAGTCCATCGATGAAGTAACTTCGCCGGATTGAGGATTTTGGGGATGACATCTTGCGGTCCTTTCTTTGTTCCTTTTTAACGGTGGTACTTGCTGCGGGTAGGGCGGATCACACCAACTTCGCTTTATACCCAGCCACCTTGATCCCTGTGAAGATGCCGTGGCCAGCGGATTCGAACGTGTGGCCTTCCGCTTCCAACTTCGCCTTCTGGACGTCCATGTCGATCATCTTATCCCCACGCACCGCGCCGCGTTCTCCAACGATGCGCCAGTAGGGGATCTCCGTCCCATCCTCGGTCGTTGCCGGCCACCTGATGTTGGCGGGTCTCTTCACTTCCGTGCCGTACTGGGCGGTAAGCTTCGCCTCCATGTCGGACCAGCGCGTCAATTTCCCTTCCGGAACGGCGAGGATGGTGTCGATGAAGATCTGAGCGATAGCTTTGCGACCGGCACGGGTGTCGTAGTCGATGGTAACCATACTCTCCACCTGATCCGCTTTTGGCTTTTCAGTGGCGGGCTCCGTTGCGTCGGTCTCCTCAGCAACCGGTGTGGGCAGCTCCTCCTCGAACAGCTCATCAACGGTCACGGTCTTGCCAACTGGGGCTACTGCCTCCTCAACCGTCACCTTTTTCACGAGGGTACTCTTTCCTTCGTCAAGGGCGGCGGGTGTGGAAGCCGCAGGAGCGGTCGGAGCGGCCGCAGGCGCGGCGGTAAGAGTGGTGGATATGGGCAACCCATTCTCTCTTACGATGGATTTCAAATACATCCTGATTGCAGTCGGTGCGTCCAGACCCAGCTCTTCGAGCAAGGTGGAAACTTGGTTTTTCAGCTCATCATCGACTTTTACTGTGAGTAATACGGACATTGTTTATCTCCTATACTTTCCGGAAATGTTTCCGGGATGTTATTAATCTGCGGCTATTATAGGACGGAATGGCAAGGATGTCAACCACTAATATAGAATCTTTACATCATATTCATACTTTCATATCAGTCCTCGATATACCCTTTCACAACGCCCTCCAGCGTCTTCTCTGCCAACTTCGCGCTCTTTTGGAGATAAGATGCTGTTTCCGTATTGGTGAAAACCACATCCTTTATGAAATTATCGTAAGTGAGTTTCATAGCGAAAGCAAATGCAATGGTGCGTGTGTCCGCTATCAACTGCAACATCTCCGCATCATCCGGGTTATCAGCCAGGCGAGATTTCAGTGTGCTTTCAAGATATACCGGCAACATATAGTTATAGTTGTGACAGCTGAGAGCCTCCAGGATGATGCCCGTGGTGCTCTCGCGTGCGGCAGGCAAGGTCTTCGGAAGGGCCCATACGGTATCAGTGCAGGCAGAGATGTATTTCTCCTGGGCCTCGTCAAATTTAGGTATGGGAAGAAAGCCGTAGCGAACATCGCTGTTGCGGTAGATGTTGTATGCGTCACGGATCTCACAAAAGGCGAATAGGGCGATGTTATTCGCGAATTCGGAAGTTTCTCCGTCACGGTAGTCATTTCCAACCATCAGACGGCGCATTTTATCCACATAGGCAGAGATTCGGTCAACATCGAGATCCAGATAGGGAATGTTGTCCTCATCCCGACGGTAGACGGAGCAATCTGCTGACTCCTGAATGCAGTAGTACGCATTGGTCCCGTAACCGAGCAGTGCAACGATATCGTCTTTGCTGATGGTACCGTCACCGTCCAGATCCTCGGACATGCCGCTTGTGAGCGAATAGAGCGCATCCAACGTCCATTTACCTTCCCGCACCGTGTCATAGGGAACATCGATATTCCGCTCGGCTAAGAGATCTTTGTTCGCAACCATGACGCGCGTCCAGTGGATACCACAGTAGGACGCATAATTGGAGGCAGCGAACATTTTCTTGCCGATGGTCAGCTGTTTGACCGTCTCCGGAGGCCACCACGGCTTGTCAAAATCGAACTCATCAATGTCTCTGAGATTGTAACAATAACCTTTATACCCCAGTTGACAGGTGCGCCAGTTCTTTCCGATGTGCATGTCGAATGCATCATCCCCGCTGTTGACGGTGTCCATGAAGGTGTTCATGGCAGCTTCGTCGTTGCCACCCTCGATCATAGAGAACTGGATATTGAAACGGTCCTCCAGATAGAGCTTGGTCTCGTACTGCGCATCGTTGAGGGGGATACCTGTCAACTCGTCAGATAGCAAATATCTCCATGTGTCAAGATCATTATAGAAGCAGGACAGAATCCGGAAATCATAGCCTTGCAAATCAGGACTGTCCAGCCCATCCTCCAGGATGACTTGCTCTGTCTCAGCGGGTGCCTCTGGGGTTTCTTCTCCTGATGAGACAAAGGAAGTATTGTCATTGTTCGAAATGGTGCCCTGATCGTCGGTTTGTGCTGTTTCTCCACATGCAGGCAGAAGTAGACCTAGCACAAGAAGCAGACATAATAATTTCTTCTTCATGAAAACACTCCTTTCGTTTTAACGGTTGAATTTGGAGGTCAGGTCGTGGAGAGATTTTTCATACTGCGCCCGATCGATGGCATGTTTGGAAAGGAACAGATCGAGCAGCCGCTTCTGGCGCTCCAGCAATTCCCTGTTCTTCTGCTCATAACTCATGCGGCTCCACGCCGCCTGGTTATCTGGTTTCTCTATGGCAAAATCCTGTGTGGTCATCTTTTACTCCTGTCACTGTGCTTCCCGCACCATCTGATCAATTATCGTAAAGCAGGTTCTGTACCGCTCCTCCGGCTGGTTTAACACATAGCTCATCTTGTTTCCGCACTCCTCAGTCACTGTAAAGATGGTTTTCTCACCGCCGTCCCATCTCCCGGCAAGCGTCGTAAGCTCCCCTACTTCTCCGCATAGTTGTAGAAACATCTGCTCGAACGCGGCGGTGTGAGAGGTCACAGTCCACTTATCGACCACGCCGAGGCTCGGGTTCACTCCGTGGAACCGGATCGTGGAGCGCGTGATGGTAAGCTTGTCGCCGGATTTGATTTCAATGCTTGTGATCATATCTTCAACACCTTAGCCGCGGCAAGCTCCTCGCTTGTCATGGACTGGACGAGCAGCCGCGCCAGCTCCTTCCGATCCCTCACCATCGTTCTCTCCACGAAGTCCTGATATGCCATCTTCTTATAATCAGCGGCCCAACGAGCGGCGTGTACAAATTTCCACGCCCCACCTCAGGATTCTGCTTCTCTATCTTTATAAAGCCGCGTCCGGTGAGACGGTTGATGAATGTCAAAATCGTGACGAGATTACGGTTAGCCAGTTCAGGAGCGCACGCCAACACTTCCCTGGTGGTGACAGGGCTTTGACCGTTCTTCTCATATGCCTCCCAAATCCCGTTCATCACGCCGAGTTCTGCCGCGGGGAGAAGAACTCCTTCATCGACTGTTCTCATGTTGTCGTGCCTTCCTTCTGCTCGTTGTCCACAGGCGCGGCCTGCCCAGCTACCGGCGTCATGTGGTCCACACTGACATGGAAGTAGCTCACCGCCGTGGGAGCATCAAATCCCTGGTATGTTGCTGCCCCGCCCTCTTCCATCCTCACCACTGTGTTGTTTCTTACCACAGCTCTTTCATGAGCAGAAATTTCCACACCGGCCTCATCAATTCGTGGAGAAGATCGCCTTGGTTTCTTCCCCTCGTACATCCGCCTGATCCGTCCCAGCGTCGTGTGGACAATACCGTAGGCGGATGCGAGGGAGACGAGGCCAAGCCTGTCCGCGGGCTCCTTATAGGTCAGACCGTCCTGGTAGTGGAGGAGCAGTGCGTCACGATGCATGTCGTCCTGGGATGCAATCTTGTCTTCCATATCGGTTAGCTGCTCGGCAGTGAGCGGAACGTAGACGTCTGTGTTGCATACGAGGGGAACGCCAATGGCTCGGATAAGGTTTTCTGGGTATTGTTCCATGGGAAGACTCCCCCTTTTCTGTGGTGACCAGATCAACTCTTCAGTCTCCCACGCCGCGCTGTGTTCATGCCGGGCTGTTGCCCACGCCGGAGCTGTCCTCTTCTCCACGACGGGCTGTTGCTCACACCGCGCTATTTTCCACGCTGGTCTGTTCCCACACAGGGCTGTGCTCATGCTGGGCTGGTATTCTTCAGTATTATACCATGATTCGACCAAATCCGTCAATACATTTTCCAATCCTTTTGTAGCTGTTATTACGCTATTATATTTACTTCTATCTTTTATTGTTTAGATGCACCCCGGCATGGGAGCGGATGGCCATACCGGGGTATATGCTTAGTTGTCTTCCCTTCTCCGTCTGCGCAGCTCGAGGAGAGAGCCTGCCGTTGCAGAGACAGTTAAGACGGTGCCAAGGGCTATGAAGGGGATTGTGGTGGAGCCGCCGGTGGCGGGTAACGGAACACCAGGTACATTCGGAATAATAAACTCTGCGTCACTTGTTTCTGATGCAGCTGTATACCGCACACCTGTTATCGTGCCTTCAGTACTGGTAATTGCTCCACCTGATACAGTAAAGGTTACCGGAATAGAATTAGTAATGATATATCCTGATGGAGGGGAAATCTCCTTCAGCTGATACTGTCCATCTACAAGCCCGGTTAGGGTAATACCATCTGTCGGTACAGTGAATTTGCTTTCAGAATTCAACTGAGGAACGCTTTCACTGGACACATTAGTGAAGGTGCCGCTGCTGTCTGACCTGTACAGCAGCTTAAAAACTGCGCCATCCAGATAGTTTGTGCTGTTTTCAGCATTATCCGTCTTTTTGATTACGACGTTGATGGTCTCTGCACCTTCTGCCCGGTTGTAAACCGTTATAACACCTTGGTTGGAAACTCCAGTATTATTATTTGCAGAATAACCCTGCAAAACATATCCTTCCAGAGGAGATCCTCCAACTTCTATGGCATTTCCCTGAGCATCAAGTTCTGCAACATAGTACAGATAATTCCTGCCGTTATCGTCCATTGCCGGGTAATCAAAGCCACTGTGGGATGACTCAGTTCCGCCGATATTCCACGTGTGTGACCAGGTGCTTCCGCTTAATACCTGCGTATGCTTTTCATTGTTGAAGGCAGTATCCTCTTCTGCTACATAGTTGGGTTCTTCCCCTATTCCACTGATAACCGGGTTATTCAGATTATTCCAGTGATTGTTATCGCTATGAAGCCAATTTACCCAATACTTTGTCGTTAATGAGACGTCTCCTTGAACATGAGGTATTGTCAACCTTCTGCTTCTTCCATCAACACTTATTTGTTCAAAAGAATAATTATCTGTCGTTACAAATTCATCACCGATCCATCCTTCATAGGATTTATTACCTACTGTCAGACTCCAGTTGAAATTCCTCTGCCACTCATCATCCCATTCGATAATAACAGTATCTCCAGTAACTGTTTGTGTTACAGGAGTTCCATACTGTACTCCTCCATCCTCCACCGTCATCTGAACAGTAACGGTATGATTTCCAGTAGATCCTCCCTCTTCTGCAACCATGTGTTTTCTTTTCAGCCAAACTGTCGCAGAGTTGCTGCCACCATCAGTCTCAGCCCCAGACGCATTGAGCCACTTTTTAATGACCGTGATCTTACCTGTCTTGGCATTAGCAATTTCTGTAACAGCTATTTCTTCCTCATCGCCAAGAATGGTAATCTTGGATTTCTTGGCATTGTCTTTGGAATCCTCAATCACAACCTTATAGACAGTTTCGTCCAAGGCATACTGGCTTGGTGCCGTTGTTTCCTTCATATAATACGTTCCAACACGCACATTCTCAAAGGAAACCTTACCGTTTTCATCCGATGTTGCTGTCCATATGGGCTGCCCCTCCGCATCCAGGTTTTTGGCTGGTATAGTACACGCCTCATCCTTGTAAAGCGTAAACTCTGCCCCCTCTAAAGGCTCTCCAGCACCATCAACCTTTGTGAAGTCAACACTGCCGTAATCTGGTGTGAAACGGTTTTCAAAGCTGGCGAAAGTTACATCATCTTTAACTGTAGTATAAGTATCATCTGTATAATATGTCTTTGAGATACCGTGTCTTACTACCTCCTGACCACTTGCATTGGTTTCCGTCCAAGACGTAACCCGGCCAGTCATATAATAAACTGTCCCGTCATATGTCACCTGGTTTTTGACAAACCCACCCGCTGCCTTCTGGGCATCAGTTGCCGAAGCCCAGGTGATGCCATCCTGATTGACAGCATCATCTGGAACGATCTCCCTGATGATATATTTATACACAGGAGGATTGCCTTGATCGGCTTCGTTCATATCCATCTCTGAAATCGAGGCAGAACCAAAGTTGACGTTGCCATCCTCAGTCACGGCCGTAATGTAAACCTGTGAATTGACGGTATCTCCATTTGATAAAGTCGTTGAAACATTATCTTCGTAATGAGGGGAGGCCACTGTTCCTGCGCCGCTTCCGCTTGCATGCGGCATAATTGCATCCGACGTCGTATCTTCCTGTACTAATTCATAGTCTCCCGTCTCATCATTCTTCACTGAACGGTACTTCCCATCCAGTCCAATTAATTCAAACTGAAACTGATCCCTTCTAAGGATATCTGCCTCATCCTTGCCATAATATGCCTTATGTGCAGTGAAGTCCGCCGTGGAGACAAGGTTGTAGTGAATGTACAGGTTGGATTCACCGCCGCCGCGCTCGAGATAGAAAAAGTCAAAGGTATGATAAGTACCTGCTTTAAACGTATGTCCGTCAAAATTATTTGTAATATACTCTTCAATCTCTGCTTCTGTTTTGCCCTGATCACGCAATCCGGCTCTGAACAGATCGTCAATATATTTATCTGCGGATCCCGATATACTCACTATACCCGTTTGGAAGTTGATATCAACTTCTGTCCGGTTGTGAATGCCACCGGCATCTCCAATCAGAATACCATCCACATAGATCCAGACATCATCATCCCCGGAGAATTCAAACTGCATAGGTTTAAGTACACCGGAAGGGTTCAGTACCTGACCACCAGTAGGCATGGAAAACTGTGTATTTACATGCATACCTGTCCAGTAATTCTGTGTTCCAAACGGCCAGAAGCCACGTATTTCCGAATTGGATGAGGTCTGCTCTGTCAGTGTAAATGTTTTATCTCCAGTATTGAATGATGCAGCGTAGTCACGACTGTCATATGTGTAGTATCCGTCCTTATCCACATACAAAAGCTGATTGACGCCGTCGTAACTCGCTTTTCCATCATGGGAGATGCTCGGATCGAACAGGTACGCCAGTGACTCTCCATTTGTTCCGATACCCTGATTATTCGTCAAAATAGGGTATCCATTGTAAAGATTGTTCTGAACGATTCCCGTAAACGGATTCGGGCAGTTCCAATGCCAGGTATACTCATCGCCAGTATAACTGTTAAGACCATCCCTCATATCCAGATTGACACTTTGCCATGCGTTCCCGGTTGTTCCGATTTTATTACCATTGTATACTGTGCCAGCCCATGCAGGACTGAATTTCAACGCATGCCCATGTTCACTGTCTAACGGACTGGAATTAATACCTTTATTATTTCCGGTGCCATTAAGTGGCTTGTCGTCACCCGCCTCAGCAGAGCCCTGACTTTGATTGAGGTCTCCCCAGCCATCTCGCCCTACGAGATTCTGGCTTACGATCCAGTAATCAAACAAATCAATCGTTGTTCCTGCAGGATTTGATATTGTCTGGACAACATCGCCATTCATAACGGCATCCTGCGCATCTGTCACAATAATGTCGAAGGATTCATCCGTATTCATGGTAATGGTCAGTTTTTCCTCTGTATCAAAGGCTTTCATGCTGATCAAGGCCCAGTCACCGGCAGTATATTCCTTTGCATTAAGTTCCAGAACTTCTGATTGTTTCAAACCCAGCGGATAAATCGGGAACAGATTCAAATCTGTCTTAATCTTCCCGACCGTTGTATCCTCTTCAACTTTTGCCGGAACCAGAAGCTGCTCATTGCTGAATGTGACAGTCTTAATGTCACTCATGAAACTGTCCAAGGCAGCATTCTTGGTGTTATCCTGTTCGGCTAAATCAGCATTTGCCACTTCTGCTTCAAATTGGGAATCAGAATCTGAGGTGTCTGATTTATCTTTCCCAACCAGTTCATAAACATGCAGTGCATCAATCAGAGCACGCAAGCTCACCGAGTCCTCGCCCTGCATCGTGAACCCATAAACTTTCCCATTGACCTCATAGCTGAAATCGACCGTGTACACCACAGAATAGACAGAGAATTCATCCGTTACAAACTGGATTCCTTCATCTTCACTGTTTTCGGCTTTTACTTTTAGCTCCACCAGCTCAACACCATCTTTTGCAAAATGGACAACCTGAGGAACTGCTTCTGTATCTTCCGGAGCATCCAGAAGCTTGATATGCACAGTAACATCCGCTGCCGGTTCAACCTTGTAGTCGTCAGCCCAGATTTCAATATCGAAAATACGGGCACAGCCTGACACGGCCTTTTTTACAGGCCCTTCGTTTTCATTTTCATTGTCGTCACTTACGACCAGGTCAGCAAGTTCTTCAACCTCATCTTTGATATCCTCAGTAGCTGAAGTATTTGAATCTTCCTCGGTTTTCTCTGCTTCCGGAGTATTCACACCGACCTTCTCCAAAGACTGCTGATAGTACTGTTCGTACTCTTCAGCCTCCGGCAGAATCTCCCTGACCTTCAGTTCGGCTCCGTCTGGAATCTGCGCATCTTCTCCGTAGATAACGGTAATCTCCCAGGTATCGCCTTTTGCATCGATCACAGTCTTTTTGATCCGCGCATCTGTCACCCTGACCGTGAACACCTCACCATTCTGCATAGTGACTGTCAGGCTTTCCTCACTCGTAAAGGGGTGTACACTAATCAAAGCCCAGTCCCCGGCTTCTACCGTCTGCGCATTGATCTGCGTGATCTGCTCCTCTGTCAGTTCCGCGCTGTATTCACACTCCAGCCCACGGCTTTCCTTAATCTGGCCAACTGTGGTCTCGCTCTCAGCTTTGCTGACATCCACAAGTTCCGGGTTGCTGAATTCCACAGAAGCCACATCCGCCACGAATTTCCTTGTGGCCTCGCTGACTTCCACATCCCCCAGTGTGACCGTCGTATTCGTATCAGAATTTACACCATTCTCTTCTGCTCCTTCGTTGGCAGAGTTTTCCTCAGCATTCTCAGTGCTTTCAATCCCATTATCGTCTCCATTTTCCTCAGAGTTCGTATCACCAGTTATACCCAGCACTTCTACGAGGTCTGTGAAGCTCACAAAACCGCCTCCGGGCAGGCTAAACTGGTACATTTTGCCGTCCACTTCGTACTCAAAATCCACCGTCCAGATTAACCCATATACAGAGAATCCGTCCGTGGTAAAGGAGATCTCATTCTCGCTCATCCATTCATAGTCAATGCTAACCGGAGAGAGAACGTCTTCCTCATCAGCAACAACCTCCTCATCAGCAGAAGTAGAAAGAGCGGTCGCCGCTGCGCTCATCAGCTTCTTCCCGGAGAAAAGAGAGACAGGTGCATCTTCAATTACAGTCTCTTCTGCCGGAAAATGCACGACCCGAAGGGTTCCTTCCTGCGGCGCGTCAAAAGAAATGCGGACTTTAACATCCCCATTCGGCTCTATAACGGATCCATCGGTCCCTCGGATTGAAATATCCACAAACCGGGACGCAACAATTTTCTGACCGGAAAGGTTCACACTCGGCAGGTAATCCTCCGAATCTACTTCGGAGACTTCAACCGTAGCGCCTTCCGGTATGCCAGCGTCCACGTTATAAGCAATCGTCACTAGTCCGTCCGGACTTATCAACTCGCCGGCTCCCGGCGCCTTCTCCGTGGTCACCACAGCGATGTTAAAACTGAACGCCGGTGCGGCCAGACTCACCACCATGAGCATCGAGAGCAGAAGTGCTGTTAACCTTTTGTATGTCTTCATCAGGGGGCCTCCTATAATGAGCATTTGCCATTTGCAGGCAATTACAATGACATCGTTTTAATTTAAGTGCGTGTTTTTCTCGCTAGATCACGACATGGTACAGATTATACCACAAAATCCCTGCTATGTACAGGTCATTCGTGACAAAATTTGGACTTTCAAGCAATTTTATGTCTCACTGAAAAATCTTGTGGGATTTAGGGTTCCGGACGTACTTCCGGTGAGAGCTGTCGATGAGTTTTAAGAAGAAATACTCATCATCGTTGTAGCCGTAAGCCGACCTTCGGATGGTCTTGCTCCTGTTGTTGACACCCTCAATTTTACCCGAGGAAACCGGGTGGATAGCGTGAGAAACAATCCCATCGACATGGTTTGCGATCAGGTTAGCAAATTTCTTGAAATGCTCATTGTTGGTGGCTGTACACGTCTGAATGGTGCTAGAATAATCCTAGTACAAACTAAACTGAGAAATCCGCCGAGAAATATGGTATAATGGGATCAAAATCAAGGAGGATTTTATCATGTCAAAGAAATCGAAGCAGCACGACAAGCAGTTCAAACAGAATGCCGTGCAGTACGTTATCGTTCTCCTGTTTTGTACAGATAGAAAGCGGGCCCGGCTTCCTTACGGTTCCATTATATCAGAACCGGAAGCCGGGCGCAATGAATTTATTCTTGAGTTCGATTCAACCGCAGGTTGCGTTCTGAGGAGGAGACGGGATCAATAATACCCGATAATATGCAAGAGCGGCTTGACCCATCCGTAAACGGACCAGCGGGTCTGACCGAGGAGATATTGGGAATAGACGATAGTTCCGAACTCCTCCGCAAGGGCTTTTTCAATCATTTCCGCGTCAAGGCCCGTTTCCGCCGCCAGTTCCACCGCGCTCTTTGGGATGTCCCATGCCAAGGCTCCGAGAATGCGCCAGTTGTCCTCCTTCGCAAAGCAGCGGCAGAAGGACAGGGCGTTGTCACGATCCCGTTCCGCCGGTATCTCTTCCGTGCTGGTAAAGACAAACATTCCCGGGGGATACAGAAGGCCGCCTCCGTCGGTTCCGTATGCCCAGCAAGCCGTTCCGTTCCCGGGATGCGACGCCTTCTGAATGTCTTCCGGCTTTTCCTCCACTTTCTCCCAGCGGCAGAACCAGGCGGCAAAAGCAGCCACGGACGCCTCCCAGATTTTTTCGTCCGGAAAATACGGTTTGTCCCCCGGCGCGACGTAGTCCTCCACCGCCGAGACGATCCGGGTGAGCGACGGCTCCACGCCCATGAGCGCATCGACGGACACGCCGAAATATCCGGCGATCTTCGGCAGAAGCGCGACGTCCGGGCAGCTTTGACTCGACTCCCATTTGCTCACCGCCTGATTCGTCACGCCGAAAACCTGCGCTAACTCCTCCTGCGTCAGTCCTTTTTGCTTTCTCAGAGCCGCGATGTTTTCGTTCAGTTTCATGGCGTTTCACTCCTGTTTCTGCCTATGTTCCTGTTCTGTCAGGTCCATTGTATCAGATCCGGAGTCCAGGCGCAAGAGAGGAGAGGTTGGGCGAAAAAGATTTTTCCAACCGATAGTTGGACAATTTGAGCCTGACTCACTCCAACATCTTCCCTTTGTCTCTGTTCCTCTCCTTCACAATCACTGACTGCGGGAAGTCAGTTCTTTCAGCTTCTGCTTTGCTTTCTTCAGGGACTTCGCGTGTGCTCGAATGTATATGCCATTCTTGCCCTTCCCGAGCGCGAAGCCCAGAAACTTAAAATTTCGGATCGCGTACA
>Ga0256405_10010469_pt1 | contig 12250 bp, 7 predicted proteins | sample RumenRJG_02DNA_FD_189096 | JGI IMG/M metagenome (GOLD analysis project Ga0256405, IMG submission 189096) | Bovine rumen microbial communities from Lethbridge, Alberta, Canada - RJG_02 | ecosystem: Host-associated > Mammals > Digestive system > Stomach > Rumen | place: Canada: Alberta | collected...
TAGAATATGTTGGAGCTAAAATTCCAATAAAAACCTGCCGTTCTCGATCTGGAAATATGATACCACAGAATGTGAGGAATTAAAATGCGTATTTATTTGTACCGCTTACTTTCGATTTTATTATAAATTTACCTTCAGTGAGCACGCTTCTTTGACATCTTCCGCAAGAATATTTTCGTGTTCTCTTACATCGGCTATGGTTCTCGCGAGGCGAAGGGTTCTCTTGACCATCCTCGGGCTGTAGCTATTCATAAGGGCGGCCCGCTCAAGCCTTCTCGCGCCTTCAGAGTCAAGAGGGCAGAAATCGTCAAGCATGGCGTCAGTCATCTGGGCATTACAGGTGACACCGGGAATTCCCTTAAATCTTTCCTCCTGCAGCCTTCTCGCGTTAACGACTCTTTCTCTTAATTCAGCTGAAGACCTTGTCTTTGACGACTTATTTTCTTTTCTTCCGGGCGTGATATTCAAACCTATCGGATGCATATTTACATTTATATCGATTCGCTCCATAATAGGACCCGACATCTGCTTCCTGTAATTAAATACTTCCTTAGGCGTGCAACGGCACCTGCTCCCCGGATAATAACCACATGGACAGGGATTTGTCGCCGCCACAAGCATAAAATTCGCGGGAAAAATATTCGTGCGGTTAACTCTCGAAACGGTTACGATTTTGTCCTCGAGGGGCTGTCTCAACGCTTCCAGGGTATGCTTTGAAAATTCAAATAATTCATCGAGAAATAAAACACCATTATGAGCAAGCGTAATTTCTCCCGGCATAGCGTCGTGGCCGCCTCCGATAAGGGCGTTCATGGAAATATTATTATGAGGGGCTCTGAAGGGCCGCCTTCTCATCAGGTTCCTCATGGCGTTATATGTTCCGGCGATGCTGTGTATTCTGGTGGTCTCCATTGATTCTTCATCAGTCATAGGAGGCAGTATCCCCGCTATACGCTTAGCAATCATGCTCTTGCCGCAGCCGGGCTCACCTATCATAAGCATGTTATGACCTCCCGCGGCTGCGTAAAGCGCCCCGAAAACGGCCTTCTCCTGACCTACCACATCAGAAAAATCATCATCATATTTATTTGCCCGGATTTCCTCTTCATTTATATCAGAATCATTTTCCTTATGAAAAATAGCTGCTTCAATTGGTACAATTCCCTCAAGAATATCTGTCAAATCGCGGAGTCTGTGTACACCAATCACCCTTATATTATCTATAATCGCCGCTTCCCGTGCGTTTTCGTCCGGAACAACTATATATTTATACGTTCCTCCCGCTGCCGCCGCCATGGAAATAACCCCGTTCACATGACGTAATACTCCGTTTAGGGAGAGCTCGCCAATAAATATAAAATCACGTAAATTAAGGCTTGGGGAAATCTGGCCTGTCTCAGAGAGAAGTGAAACCGCCATTCCCAGATCATAATGAGAACCTCGCTTTTTAAGGTCGCCGGGGCCAAGATTAAGAATAACCTTGTCGGCAGGCATAAAATATCCGCTGTGTATAAGCGCCGCGGCAAGTCTGTCTCCCGCCTCGCGCACAGCCTGGTCGCCAAGGCCGATAATAGAAACTGATGAAACATTTCCTCCTATATCTAAGGTCGTAGCCTCGATATCTACAGGAATAGCATCTATCCCATCAATCGTAAAGCTTTTTACTACTGTTGCCATATAAAAAGGCTTGAAAAATAACCAAAAAATATACTCAAACAGAATAACACAGAAAATAGAAAAAATCAAGATAAAAATTGAGGCAGCCTAATCAGCTGTCTCAATACGGGAAACCCCCGCCATGAGAATCGCACTTCGTGCGAGGCGGGGGCTACGAGACAGCTTAATCAGCTGTCTCAATTTTAATAGCGTCTGTCTTGATTATAAACTTAACAGTTCCGCTCTGGCCTGAGGCGAGTCCTGTGAATATATCATAATCCTTACCTGCGTCCATTACCGCGTCGATTCTGTCAAGTATATCAGTGCTGTCCTTGTCTGAAAGCTTGTCTACAAGCTTATCTACGCCATCCTTAAGGTCTCCGGCGCCATCATCAAGCTTGCCGATTCCGTCTATAAGCTTGTCAGTACCGTCAGAGAGGTCATTTGTGCCACTCTTAAGGTCCTTGGTCCCCTTGTAGAGCTTGTCACTGCCATCGTAGAGGCTCTTTGTGCCATCAGCGAGGGTCTTGGTTCCATTTGCGAGATCCTTGGTACCTGTGTAGAGTGTATTCGCTCCTGTGCTGAGTTTGCCTGCGCCTGTGCTAAGCTCGCCTGCGCCGGCTGAAAGCTTACCTGCGCCTTCTGCTGCGCTGTCAGCGCCACTCTTAAGGCTGAGACTTCCCTGATAGAGCTTGTCAAGGGCGTCAGCAAGGCTCTGTGTGCTTGTAGGAAGTGCCTGAACTGCTGTAGCGAACTTGCTTGCGCCTGCTGAGAGGTCATCCGCTCCCTTTACGAGAGCCTGAAGGCTCTGGGCACTCTCAGGACTTGCGAGAGAAGCAGCCTGGCTCTTAAGGCCTTCCTCAACCTGCTGGAGCGCTGCAACGGCGCCTGCCATCTGGTTATACTTAGCGAAATTGGAAGGATCCTTAGCCGCCATTACCTCAGCGCTGCCATAGGCCTGAAGGAGCTGGCTCATTTTACCCTGATAGTCAGCTATCTGACTGTCAAGAGTTGAAACCTGGGTTCCGATTGATGTGCCAATTGTATTGATAGTTCCGGCGAGGGTCTGAACCCCCTTGTCTACCTGGGCCGCTCCGTCAGCGAGACTCTGAGCGCTTGTTCCAATTGAAGAAGTGCTCTTAGCGAGAACCGCGGCTCCGCTTGAAGCCTGTGAGAGACCGTCTGAAAGACTTGCCGCCCCGGTAGAGATCTTGCCTAAGCCTGTGTTAAGACTGTCAGCGCCGGTCTTAAGGCTGTCAGCGCCGGTCTTAAGGCTGTCAGCGCCATCCTTTACGCTCTTCGTGCCATCCTTAACCTTCTTAGCGCCGTCATTTAAATCATTCGCGCCATCATTTACCTTCTTGACGCCGTCCTTGAGGTCCTTAGCGCCATCCTTGAGATCTGAAGCACCATCATCAAGCTTGTCTACGCCATCCTTAAGGTCTGCTGACTTGTCCTTTAACTCGCTCGTGCCGTCCTTCAGGTCATTAACACCGTCCGAAAGCTCATCCTTGCCATCTGTAAGGTCATGGAGCATGTCCTTGAGGTCGTTAAATTTGCCGCTCTTGGTGTCAACCGCGTCTGAAACGACATCAGGAAGAGCGCATGTGAGAGTCATCTCAAGCTCGAAATCAGTCGCGTCTGCGGTAACCTCGAAATAATCAGGCACATCAGTGTCATCGTCAAGCTCAAGACTGTCCTTGAGTCCCGGGAAGGTAACGCCGATAGCAGTAGCGTTTTTACCTTCGGAGATGACCTTGCCGTTTGTAACCTCTACGTTCGTGAACTTATCTTCAGGTAAAATCATGCCGGTTATTACTGTAAATGGTACGCTTACCTCGCTATCCTTGTCTCCGATTTTAACCTTCTGCTTAGCGTTATTTGTATAGTCGAAGCGGATTGTAACCTTGCCGCTCTTTCCTGCAAGCTCTGAAGGCTCTATGTCCTTTCCGTCAAGCTTGTAGGAAACCTTAACACCTATAGGTGACTCTTCTGTCGTGGTTCCCTGGTAATAAATGTCAGAGCCCTTGGCGGCCCAGGTAACAGTGTCGCCATCCTGAGTAAAAGTCTCGTCACCCTTTACATTTTTAATATCAGAAAGGTTAGATGAATCCGTAAGGGTGTCGGCTCCGTCAGGATTCTTAAGCCAGTCGCTTACGATAATCTTGTTCTGGGTGCCTGCCGCGTCTGAGAATACGTAAACGGTCTCATCCTTGTCTACCTTGTCAGAATCCGTTGTGTCAGCTGAAGCAAGAAGGGTCTTCGTAAGCTTGTCCTGTCTTCTGCCAAGCTCCGTGTCGGAAATGACATTTACGTCATCCGCCTTCACTGTCGTTTCATTTTCACCTGCGTAAGCAGGAACATAAGCCGCTGTAGCGCTTATAATGAGTGACGCCATAGCGAGTGTGCTTACGCTTTTTGCGAATATTCCGTTCTTCATAGTTTTTATTCTCCATTAATTAGCTGTTGTTGTCTTGGTATCTGAAGCCGCTACCCCATTTTCAGGCTTAAATCCCTTGCTGGTCCTGATAATAAGAGGATCGAAGAGGATAAGTACCGATGGAAGTACAAATATAACCATAGCCATGGAAATGATAGCGCCGCGGGCCATGAGGATACACATAGAGTTGATGATGGCAATCTTTGAATATAAGCCTACGCCGAATGTCGCGGCGAAGAATGAAAGACCACTTATCATGATTGACTTTGTGCTCGTCTGGGACGCGATCGAGACCGCCTCGTGCTTATCGGCTCCCTTATGCCTTTCCTTCTGATATCTCGTCGTCATAAGTATCGCGTAGTCGACTGTCGAACCAAGCTGGATGGTTCCGATTACGATTGACGCTACGAACGGAAGCGATGTGCCCGTGAAATAAGGAATACCCATATTTATAAATATAGCGCACTCGATAACCATAACCAAGAGGAATGGCAGTGAAATCGACTTAAATACAAATGCTATAATAATAAATATCAGACCTACAGACGCAATATTAACCGCATTAAAATCATGATTCGTTACCGTTATGAGGTCCTTCGTACAAGGCGCTTCACCTATAAGCATGGCCTTCTTGTCGTAACCCTTTATTATCTTATTTAATGTGGTAATCTGATTATTCACCTCATCTGTGGCTACCGCATACTTGGAGCCTAAGAGGATGAGCTTCCAGTTGTCGCTCTCAAGATCGCTCCTGAGGTCATCATCTATCATCTCGTCAGGGATAGCAGGGCCAACCACGCTGTCGAGGCCGAGTACCCACTCAACACCGTCTGTATCTTCTATTTCATCGCACATCTTACGGATTGTCTTGGTATCCGTATTCTTGTCGACGAGAATCATTTCCGTCGTGCTCATGCCCATCTCGTCTTCAAGCTTCTGGTTCGCTACAATTGATGGGAGATTCTTAGGCAGCGTATCGCCAAGATTGTAGTAAACCTTTGTATGCGCCTGGGCGTAGGCAAATGGAATGAAAAGCGCTACAAGGAGCACAATAAATGTAATATAGTACTTCGAAAGGAAATTTCCGATACCCTTGATGTCAGGGAGAAGGGCCTTATGCCTTGTTCTCATAAGAGGCTTCTCAAAGGCAAGTACAAGAGCCGGAAGGATGGTTACGCAGGAAATAACTCCGAAGAGGACACCCTTTGCCATGACAAGACCTATATCAAGTCCGAGCGTAAAGCTCATGAAGCAGAGGGCAAGGAAACCTGCGATTGTGGTAACCGAAGATCCGATAACCGACTGGAGAGTATTTGAAATGGCGTGAGCCATCGCCCTCTTGTCGTCTCCCGGGAATCTCTCCTGATTTTCCTTGAATGAGTTCCAGAGGAAAATGGAGTAGTCCATGGTTACACCCAGCTGAAGGACCGCGGCGAGGGCTTTCGTGATGTAGCTTATCTCACCGAAGAAAATATTTGTACCAAGGTTATAGAATATCGCCATTCCTATATTTATAAGGAAAAGGAATGGAACGAGGAATGAGTCCATGGTAAGCGAAAGAACTATGATGGAGAGGATAACCGCTATCGCTACGTAAATCGGTTCCTCCTGCTCCGTGAGGTCCTTCGTATCCACAACAACCGAGCTCATGCCGGATACGAAGCACTGCTTGCCTGCTATGCTTCTTATCTCTTTTATGGCGGCCATAGTTCCGTCTGATGATGTCGTGTCATCGAAAATGATCATCATCATGGTAGCGTCGCCTGAGTTGAACTTGCTGTAGAACTCATCCGGCAGCATCTCCTTAGGAATCGAAATGTCCATAAGGCTGTCATACCAGATGGCTGACTTCACATGATCGACCTTCTCGATCTTCTCCCTCAGAGCGGATACGTCCTTATCAGGCATATTTTCCACTACGAGCATTGAAAATGCTCCGCTTCCGAACTCGTCCTCGAGAATATCCTGTCCCTTCATGGTCTCAATATCTTTTGGAAGATAGGTGAGAACATCATAATTTACCCTCGTCCCGACATATCCGAAGAATGAAGGAATGAGGAGTAAGAGGGAGATGATGAGGATCGGAATACGGGCTTTAACTACGGCTTTCCCGAACTTTATCATTTTGCTTTTTCCTCCTATAAAAAATTAGCATTCAGTCCGTTTTATGACCATTGGCTGACTGACCAATGGTCATTTTTAATTACGTCAACAGTTATATCACAAAAATGACCATCGGTCAATATCAAATGCGACACATCAGGTGATGTGTATACAACTTTTTAGCACTCAATAGTGTCAAGTGCTAATCGATGTTGCTTTGCCGTTCAGACAAATGTCACGCGGCTAACGTGATAATGCCGCTTTAGGGCTTTACTTTTTAATTACAAAGTATTATAATAGTGTAAGTATCCTAAAAATTTTGTAAACGCTTAAATCGTAAGCGGGAACTGATAGCATTCAGTCCGTGAGTATTTCCGGTTTGCTCGAACTCGAGCTGTGACAACAGAAAGAAAGCGGTGATAAAGTGACAAAAGTCCAGACTAACAAGCAGCAGAAGGAAGACGCCCTCCTCTCCGCTGCCTTTGACATTTTCACAACTCAGGGTATAAACAAGGCATCCATATCAGATATTGTGAAAAAAGCAGGCGTCGCGAAAGGAACATTTTACCTGTACTTCACTGACAAGTACGATATAAGGAACAAGCTCATAGCGAAGAAGGCAAGCACAGTATTTTCGAAGGCTATAGAGGACCTTAAGGCGGATAGCGTTGAAGGGAAGACTCTGACCGACACATTTATTTTCATTGTAAATGATGTGCTCGACCAGTTTGTAGCTGACAAGTCCCTCCTTAACTTCATTTCAAAGAACCTGTCCTGGGGAATCTTCAAGGGAGCCTTAACCGGCAGTACCGCGTCTGAAAATGACGTCGACTTCAACGAGGTCTTCGAATTCATTAACAAATCGACAGACATGCCTGAGAAGGACCTCGAAATCACTCTCTACCTTATAGTGGAGTTTGTCAGCAGCACCTGCTACAGCTCTATTCTGTATTCCGAGCCGGCGCCCATAGATGATATTAAGCCTTATATTTTTTCAGTAGTACGGTATATTTCCGAAAATCAGGTCAAGCAGTCGGATAATTATAAGCTTGACTTACCGGAGGAGGTTGATTATGAGCATGTTCACGAGAAATCCGTTCAAGCAGGAAACGGGCAGTAGCAAGGAAATGAAGGCGCTTGCGCATGAGGCGGCGAACGACTCTGTCGAGAAGATAGTCGACAGCATGAGGTCTGAGCACGACGAAACAAGGAAGCAGGTCGAGAAGGCCCGTGTTGAGGTCGCGACTAACAGCGAGATTCTGGCGGCTCTGAAGGAGGAGATTTCATCCGCGAGGGATGATTTTTCGACGACCAGGGACAATATAGCGGGCTATAAGGAGACGCTCGCTGACATATCCGCGAAGCTCGTCACTCTGGCTGACAGCCAGGCTGCCCAGGATAACTTCTTACAGGAGTCAAAGGATAAGATTACTGATGTTGTTATCAGGCTTGAAGAGCAGCTTGATAATATCGAGAAGCAGGAAGAGGCCATAATGAAGGCCCGCACCACCAAGATGGATAATATCCTCACTAATTTCCCTAAGCTTGAGGAAAATGTTGTGCGCCGTGTAAATGCGATTAATTCCGAGCAGACTCAGGCCATGACCGAGGAGATCGACAAGATTAAGGCCCACCAGAGGAAGGACGGGACATTTACGAGGATTATGCTCTCGATCTCCTTAATATTCAATATTATCCTTACCTCGGGGATTGTTGTGATTATTCTCTACCTTGCTGATATGATAAAACTCTGATTTGGGGTTGACTTTTTAGGATGAAGAGAGTAAAATGAATAACGTTGTTCATGTTCAAAGAGCTACGGCCAATTGTCGTAATGCTTTCGCATTACGACTAACCTGCAAAGCAGGTTGGGCCTAAGCGTGAAGAGCAATCGCTTCGCTCATGCTCTTCAATCGGGGTGTGGCTCAGTTTGGTAGAGCGCTGCGTTCGGGACGCAGAGGTCGCGTGTTCGAGTCACGTCACCCCGATAAAAAACCACCGATATTGTTATCGGTGGTTTTTGTTTTATTGTTATACTCCCTCAAAGGAATCAAAATCAGGAATAAAGCTTGCTTCGGCTACCTTTCTCTCCTGTATATAGGCATTTGTAACGCCCATAGAAAGGGCGAAGTCCACAACCCTGTCATATTCGCGCCTTGTAATTCGGCGCCCCAGCTCAGGATATTTCTCGCCGACACCCTCAAGAGGTGTATACTGGCTCATAATGCTTATCATAATATCATCACCGTAGGTATCATGCAGATATTTTATCACGTCCATGCTGTCATGCGTTCCAAGTGGGAGCACCAGGTGCCTCACTACAATTCCCCTACTTAGCATTCCATCGCCTGTAAATATTGTACCTCCGACCTGTCTGTACATCTCAGCAAGAGCCGCCTTCGCGACCTCCGGATAATCATAAGCATTCGAATATTTTTTTGCCCGGTCAGGGCTCATGTACTTAAAATCCGGTAAATAGATATCAATTAAGCCGGCTAACATTTCTAGAGTGTCGATGCTTTCATAGCCGGATGAATTATATATAAATTTAAGCGGTCTTATACCCTCTTTTTCGCATTCATCTCTGTATTCTTCTACCGCTTTTACTACCGTTGGGACAAAATGTGTCGCTGTAACAAGTCCTATATTCTCTGCGCCTTTTTCCTGAAGCTCGCGGAATATTTCAACCAATCTTTCAAATGTAATTTCCTTACCGTGATTTCCGAGGGCTATTTCCCTGTTCTGGCAATAGACACAACGAAGAGAGCAGCCGGAAAAAAATATATTTCCGACTCCTCTCTTCCCTGTAAGGCAGGGCTCCTCGTAAAAATAAAGGGCTGCGCGGGAAAGCCTCACGATATCAGTCTCCCCGCAGTAGCCAATATTCCCCTCGGACCTGTCCACACGACAAGCCCGAGGACATAGCATACATGATAACGGACTTTGGCCGTGACTGAAGGAGTAGTTACTCAACAGATTTAAATGCTTCATCCAGATCCTCAATTATATCATCTATATTCTCCACACCGATAGAAAGTCTTATGGTATTCGGCTTAATTCCCTGGTCGAGAAGCTCCTTCTCGTTGCACTCGGAGTGTGTCGTGGAGGCCGGATGAATAGCGAGGCTCTTAACGTCGGCAACATTCGCAAGCAGTGAGAAGAGCTCGAGATTATCGATAAAATCCTTCGCCTTTCTTGCGTCGCCCTTGATATCAAAGGTAAATATCGAGCCGCCTCCGTTAGGATAATACTTCTTATAAAGCCTCTGCTGCTCAGGGTCCTTAGACACAGCCGGATGACTTACGTATTCTACCTGTGGATGTTTACTTAAATAATCTACAACCTTAAGCGCATTCTGAACATGTCTCTCTACACGAAGCGGAAGCGTCTCAAGTCCCTGAAGGAAAATCCACGCATGTATCGGTGAGAGCGTAGCGCCGGTATCACGAAGAAGTATAGCCCTTATGTATGTCACAAATGCGGCAGCTCCGACATCCTTCGCAAAGCTTACTCCGTGATAGCTTGGATTCGGTTCAACGAGCCAAGGGAACTTATCAGAGCTCGTCCAGTCAAACTTACCACCGTCAACGATAACACCACCGATCGTAGTGCCGTGACCACCGATAAATTTCGTAGCAGAATGAACCACTATATCAGCGCCATGCTCAATCGGCCTTAAGAGATACGGTGTGGCGAAGGTATTATCTATTATAAGCGGAAGCTTATGCTTATGGGCAATCTCGGCCCATTTCTCCACATCGAGAACCTCACCGTTCGGATTTCCGAGAGTCTCCGCATAGAGAGCCTTCGTATTCGGCTTTATGGCATTTTCAATTTCATCGTAATCATAGGGATCTACAAAGGTTGTCGTAACGCCATAATCAGGAAACGTGTGCGCAAGATAATTATATGTGCCTCCATAAATATTCTTAGCTGATACAATGTGGTCTCCCGCGTGAGCCGCAGCCTGGAACGCGTAAGTAACTGCCGCCGCACCTGAGCCAACAGCGAGCGCCGCAACGCCACCCTCAAGAGCCGCTATTCTCTGCTCAAACACATCCTCTGTCGGATTAGTAAGACGGCCATAAATATTTCCGGCATCCTTCAGGGCAAATCTTGCCTCGGCATGATCTGAATTATGAAATACATAAGATGATGTCTGGTAAATAGGTACCGCCCTTGCGTCAGTCACAGCATCAGGCTTTTCCTGACCTACATGAAGAGCGAGTGTCTCGAACTTAAGATTTCTGTCTGCGTAATGTTTCTTTCCCATATTGTAATTCCTCCTTGCCTATCAGTTTGATAGGACTACTATAGCACACAATATCCCAAATGTAAATACTTTCAGCTTATAACCTTTTCCGATAGGTTTTTATAGGTTAAGCTGATTAGCCATGACAGAGCTTGCGCTAAGTCACGGCTATTATGATCAGGCACAATTTATAAGGGAGTTCAGAGAATTCACCCTCCTGTCACCGAATAAGTATAGGAGGGAGATAAAGGAAAGCTCCTATGGAAAACAATTTATCCTAGAGTGAATTTGGCTCGAGGAGGCTTGACGTAAAGAAGAGAAAGAGCTCTCCTATTATCAGGTTAAATATAAACGCTATTATCTCTCCGACAAATATATTTCCTGCCGCATACGCCGGTATTATTATAAAGGCATCCGGCATTAATCCGAAATATACAAACAATACCTGAGCAAGCTGTTTTACAAAATAAGCCGTATTTTCAGGAAGTACGGTTTCTATAAATGTTCCGACCGACACCGAGAAAAACCACATAACCGGAATCATTATAATTCCTAAGATCAGGTCTCCCGTTAAATTACCTGTCACTACCGCCTCTATAAGTAATATAATTACAGCCGGAAGCATATCAAGCATCGTGCAGGTCATATCGCCGAGGACTGAACAGGTCACCTTTCCAAGTACCGGTGAAGGCGCCATGAAGAATAAATTATTCTTCGCGTCATCCGATAAGGAATTTGACAAGGCCCTGTAAAATACGGTTATAAGTAAGGCAAATACAATAATTACAAGATTCACCTTATTTAAAAACGCGTAGGTTCCAACAGAAAGTATAGCGACCTCCGCCAAATAAAATATGGCAGATTTCGTAAGGAATCCGAATTTAGCGAAGCGCCTGTGATTATTCACAGTCTTATAAAAGAACATGGAAGCGCCTGAGCCCTTTGTAAATATACTTCCCTCTGTCTTAATTTTCCTTTCCTTCTTCTTGCCGGTTGAAAATGTAAGCTTTCCCGTCTCTTTCATTTTCTCAACGACAGCGTTAGCTTCCGATACGCCCTCAATCGCGTTTTCATAATAATCCGCTTTCAAGTGATTTAATATATAAAGAAGAACAATAGGTGTCACAACTGACAGGGTAAGTAAAATAAAATATATCACAAAATTCTTCCCAAGTGAAAGAGTAAATAAGGCAAGCAGCCAGCCAAATACAGGGATAAAGGCTATCTTATCCGATGAGAATAATTTTCCCGCTGAAGCGAGAACTGAATTGTCGGTCACTTTAAATGCCACAAACCACAATACGGCTAAAAGGGCAAGAAATATATAGAGACCCTTTTCTATATATGAAGCCTTCTTCGTGTCCGAATTTTCTTCCACGTAGGTTATAGCCTGTAAGAGCTGCCCATCAATCAGCATTAAAAACCACATGATTAAAACCGTTCCACAGGTAAAGGCATTCCAGTTAAATTTATATACAAAGGTCGGAACATAGCATAAAAGCCAGACCGTCATTACGGCCGAAAAACCGATTTTCATCATAATGCGGAACATGAGGACCTTTTGCGGCGGCATGGGCGAAGCGAATAATATATTCACGTCTCCTGCGAGGAACATTTTCCCACTGCTGCTGTCCGCGCCTATTATCTCATAGGCAAAGCTTACAAGAATAATAAGCGCTATAGCAAGAGCCGCCATCTCATTCTGAGAAATTCCCTGTGACTTAAACCAGTTGCTTATAAGAGCGTCGTCAGCGGCATTTTCTTCGGCGGCAGTTACAGTTTCTTCATCATCTGCTTCT
>Ga0256405_10010470_pt1 | contig 12249 bp, 11 predicted proteins | sample RumenRJG_02DNA_FD_189096 | JGI IMG/M metagenome (GOLD analysis project Ga0256405, IMG submission 189096) | Bovine rumen microbial communities from Lethbridge, Alberta, Canada - RJG_02 | ecosystem: Host-associated > Mammals > Digestive system > Stomach > Rumen | place: Canada: Alberta...
CAAAATTATAGCGGTGAAGTTGAGGCTAAAGGTCAAAAGTTCAACGGTAAAACAAATAATATTCGTTCACAAATGCGAAATGCAGGTATTTTAGGTGGTATTGCCGGTACAATTGCAGGTTTAACATCAATGAATGGTGTTAATGATAAAGGCCGTGCGAATGATGATGTATTTGATTTTTCTACTGAAAAGGAAGATGTTGAACAAGGATCTACAAATCTAAGCCTAAATATACCAAAATTTAAATCTGTTGAAACTCGTGAAGGGACTATGACAGTTGAAGAGACCGCAGGGTTTAAACCTTGTAAACTTGTAGTTAAAAGATTTAATGCTAATACAAATAGGGCAGAAACTATGGAAAGTATGATCGAAAAGTACTATAATGTAAAACGTGGTTCAGAAGATTATAACAAAATATATAACTATGTAAAAGATTTTAATGAATTACAAAAATTTGGCGGTATGCAGTATCCTTTACACAATATTGTAAATTTACCTGATTGGATACCTGAAAGTGTAACAGGTAAAAAAGTTGAAAGGGTTGCAGATCCTTCTGATCCAAATAAAAAATTACAACTTGATACTCAAGATATTCATCTAAGACGTGGTGCAAATGTTCCAAGACCCGGAGCTGCTGGGCACAAAAGTCAAATAATTCATAGTTATTATGCGAAAGGAACGATAAGATAATTTTATCAAAATATTATTTAGAACTGACATTTAAAAATTAATAGAGTATGAACTTTTGTAAAGATTCGTATAAAAAAGGTCAAGTTTTTAATAGAACAAACCGTTTATATACATGTAGTGTCATGCACAAAGACGAGGCAAAAATATGAAAAAGAAAAATTTTAACACCAAAAGAGTTACAGCATTTATACTAAGTTTGCTATTGGTTATGCAGCAATCATTCACATATCAGGTGTTGGCATCAACAATTACCAATGCTGATGGTACATCTGTATATCATGATGGCAGCGGCGTGTATAACGTAAGGCCGGACGCTGTAAATAAAGCAACCTCAACTGGTTACAAAGAATTTGGTACAATCAACTTGGATAGAAATGATGTCTTAAACTTAATATATCAATATATTAATCAAAGACAAGCTAATTTTAATTGGAATCCTGAAACTGGTACATATGACCAAATCACTACAACAGCTACTTCAGGTGATATTAATACATTTATAGCTCTAGTAAATCAAGGTGTTAATATTGATGGTGTTGTTAATGCTTTGCAAAGTGTTAATGGAGCATTAAAATCTGACGGCAATTTGATGTTTATTACTCCAAAAGGTTTTGTCGTTGGTTCTTCAGGTGTTATAAATGTTGGTAATTTATCTGTTATTACTCCGACACAAGAGTCATATGATAATTTAAAATCATCTTTCTCTTATACCCAACCAAATACTGCAAATGGTTCACCTATTACTATTAATGGATTACCTCAATCACAAACTGGTCTATTGCAGCTTGCTCAGGCAAATGGTACTTTAGGTGATAAGGATAGTTATACTTTTTCATATACATATAATGATCCAAATAATAATCACGTAGCATATGAAACGAATAATACGTTTAATGCCAATTCTTTAACTATTGGTAACAATGCGACAGATCATAAAATTCAAATAGACGGCAGAGTGCTTGCTCGTGGAAATGTTGATTTCCAAGGCGGCAAGGTTACTGCAGGCGATGTTGCAAAAGTTTATGCAGGTACAAAGTTTGGAGATGATTCAACATTTGTATATGATACAAAAACAAAAGCAGCATCTAATGTGGCAGCGTTATTCGATGCATTGGTTAATGCGGGTAATGTGACAAATGCAAATGCAGTTTCTAATTCAAACGGAAACATCACAATTACTTCTACTGTAGGCACATCTACAGCTAACGGCTCTCAAGTAAGAAATTACGCAAACAACGGTAACACATATATTACTAACTCAGGTGTTGATGGTGTTTCTATTGCCGGCGAATTGACTAATAAAAACGGCGATATGAAAATTTTGCAAAATAATACTTCAGCAAAATTGGCTATCGCAAATACAGGTGTTGTTAACTCCAACAATACAGCAGCCTCAGGAATTGAAGGTTTATTGATTCAAAACGAAGGCTCACAAGGCATGGATATTAAAGGTGTGGTTAACGCAAATCACGCTCAAAAAGCAAATTCAGTTAGATTTGTTAACAACAATTCCGATATGACTCTTGGCGATACTGCTAATGTAAATACAGGAGCTAACATTAATTCTAATGCTGATGTAAATATCAGAGTTACTAACGGTAACTTGTATAATAATGGCGTTGCTCGTAATCACATTGTAACTACTAACAACGCTCACTTAGATGTTTTGACAACTAATGGTCAAATCGGTAAAGAAGTTACCGGATGCGACGGCGGAAAATGTACAGGTATTGGCAGAGATGCAAGAGATTTGACAAAATCTATCAATACATCTGTTGACGGTAATATTAAAGCTATAAGCAAAAAAGGTACTAAAGGAAATTCTTTAGTCAACATGGCAAGCTTAGGCAAAGATATGCACGTTGACCATATTGCAGCAGATGGCAGAGTAATTCTACTTGCAGATGGTACTGCTACAAAATCTCAAAAATCATATACAAATGGTGTTGAAGATGGTTCTGTTACTAAAACTACAGGCGCAAATGCTTATAACATCGTAAACAGAGCTACAACTTCTACTACTCCAAACGTTGAAGGTACAGGAATATCTATGATTGCTTCCGGTACTATCGGTGAAGATTCTAAAGCTTTAACATTCAGACAAAATGATTCTACAATGGCTATCTTGCAAGGTGATGATGCAACTCAAGCTCATACATTCACTGTTCAAAGAAATGATCAAGGCGTTGATATGTTAGCTATCGGTAATATAAACGTTAAAGGTCTTGATGCTGCAGATGGTAAGAAAGTTAAAACTGATGTTTGCGCTATAGTTTCAAGAACAGGTAATATCAATGCTGAATTCTCAGGTGATACATATGTTGATGAAACATTGGCACCGGGAACAATAAATATGCTAACAAGAGGCAAAAACCTCTATGTAAATAACTTGGGTCTTGCACCTAATACTTATGCTACAGTTGACGGAACTTCTACAGATTACTATGGTTCTGCTCCACAGGCTCCTCAAAAAGCTAAATTGACAGCTCTTGATTTGGGTAGCAAATGGATTCCGAGTGAAGCTGATGCATACAGAAGCGCTTCTGATTCAACAATCGTAGTTAAAAACGGTAAACTTAGAGGCGAAGGAAATGGCCGTCCGGCTCACGAACAAGATTTGACACTCGTTGCAGATAATGCGTACGCAGGCGGTTACTACTTCAACATGGGTAAACATAGAGAAATAATTAACAATGATGATCCTCAAAACCCAATTCACGAACGTTCTTACTACTTGAAAGATGATACTACAAATCCTCTTCAAGGAGACGGAAATACTCCATCTATCAGAGCTAAAGCTGTTAGACCAGATGATGTTGAACCTGTTGGTGATATTGATGATCGTAACTACTACTACGGTGGAAGTACTCAAGGAAGTGACCCGGGCTATGACGGTGTTAAAGATGGTGACGATTACGTTGATAAACCAAAACCGGAAGATCAAGGTGGCACTAATGATGATGATAACCTTGTAGTACCGGAAGATGAAGATCCAAAACCATTAGATAATGATACAGATACAGACGTTGATACCGATACAGACGTTGATACAGATACTGATATTGATAATGACTTGGATATGGATACTGATACAGACTTAGACAGTGATTCAGATACGGATATCGACAGTGATACAGACCTAGATACAGATGTTGATACAGATACAGACGTTGACGAACCTGAACCAGAAGTCGTAGTACCATTAGATGATGATACAGATACAGACAACGATACTGATACAGACGTTGATACAGATACTGATATTGATAATGACTTGGATATGGATACTGATACAGACTTAGACAGTGATTCAGATACCGATATCGACAGTGATACAGACCTAGATACAGACGTTGATACAGATACAGACATTGACGAACCTGAACCAGAACCAAAACCAGATCCAAAACCAGATCCAACACCAATTCCGCAAGCTGACTTTAAAGACTTATACAAACAGCGTGTTGTAACTGATAGAATTGATTCAATAGATAAACGTCAATTTATGAGATTTAGTGCAGAAAACAATCAAAATCTGGTTTCATTTGAATCAAACAGCAATGTAACAGCATTATCAGATTTATCCAGAGGCGGTGTTTCTCTTAAACATAAAAACTCACTTAAAGTCGGAGATATTGTTCCGGTACATATAAAATACGGTGACATAGAAGTCGATGCTAACGTAAAAGTTGTATCAGCAAATGATGTAAAAGCCGGAGCACAATTCGTTGACCTTGATAAAGCAACAGCAAACAAAATCTTATACTTGAGTATGCTGGTTAAAGATCAGGTAATAGCTCAGACAATAGAGAACATATCGTCAGTTTCGATAGATGAATAAGTAAAACGACCCCAATCGGGGTCGTTTTTTTAGGCATATTTTGGTTTGCCGATAGAATTAATTAGAATATTAATTACTTTTGGCATTTGGCAGATAAAAGAATAACTACCGTTGCGCAACGAACATCTGGAGCAATCACATCCTATTGAATAACACTCAAGTGCTTGCTCTGTCCAACTTTGAGTAATAGAGTCAGAAATCTCTCCTTGATTTTGCGGATGAAAAACAGACATACAACAACCCTCAAATAATAACCCATTAATATTGTGACGTATTTATTATGGGATTTACTCCTCTAAATGAATTATTTTTCGGGTTTTATTTTTGAAACGATTTTGTCAATAAGTGAAAGTTTTGCAAAATCGTCTCTAATTTCTTGTGCTTTACGCTCAAGCTGGTTATATACTTGGGAATTAATTTCTCCCCCTATTAAAATTAAAATTGATGTATAGTACAACCATACCATTAGTACTGCAAATGCTCCGATTGTTCCATAAACCATATTATATGTTTTTAAATTGTTAACATATACTGAAAATCCCCAAGAACCAATTAACCAGAAAGTTGTAAAAAACCAGGTTCCCGGTATTGCACTTTTTCTTTTAAATCTTTCATTGCCTTTTAAATCAGGTAAAATATAATAACTTAAAAATGCCATTAAAAACAATGCCGCAAAAGCAATCGGCCAACGTAGAACCAACCAGGCAACAGCCTCAAGATCTGACATATGAAAATGATTCATCATAAAATTGATAATTGTTCGACCGAAAATAATTAGGTTAACACTTAAAAAAGTTACCATAACATCAACACACATCATTAAAAAAGATAGTATTCTCGTATATATAAAATTTCTGGTTTCATTTACTTTGTAGGCTCTATTTAAACCTTTTAAAACTACCGCAATAGCATTTGTGGATAAAATAATCGTTATACAAAAACCGATAATTGCTATTAATTTACCATGTGAAAATATCATGGCTTCTGATAAAACAGTCTTAATTAAATCCATTACCTGTTGTGGCATAATATTAGATAAAAATCTTAAGATTTGAGGCATACAAGCCTTGTTGCCCATCCAACCGAAAACTGCAGTCAAAAAAAGCATAAAAGGAAATATCCCAATGACCATCATAAAACCCATTTCTGCAGCCATCCCGTAGAAATCGTTTTTAATAACGGATATAACCAATCTTTTTATGCCTCTAATAAATGCTTTAAAGTCCATTTTTATTTCTTTCAATTTCAGTTAATATTTTTTTTGCAGCTTCTTCTATTGGTGCTTTTATTGTACATCCTGCAGCATATTTATGTCCTCCACCCTGAAATTTGGCACAAATTTGAGCTACATCTGCAAACTTACTCCTCATAGATATTTTGGTTCCGCCTGATTTCATTTCTTTTGCGACAAAAGCAATTCTGGTTGTAACTATTGCTCTAAGCTTTTCGGTTAAACCTTCCATACATTCATCACCTGCAGAAAATTTCTCCATATCCTTTTTATAAACAAGTATATAAGCTATTTTATCATTATCAAGGAATTTTGCTTTACTTATGCAATATGCTTGAAATTGTACAAGTGTTTTTGAATCGGATTCATAAACTTTTTTATATATATCAGCAGGATTAACCCCTATCTGTACAAGTTTGGAAGCGCATTCAAATGTTTTGGGTTTAGTATTGTCAAATCTGAAAGAGCCTGTATCAGTTAAAATTCCTGTATATAGCCCTATGGCGCAATCAAGATTAATTTTCCAATTTAAGTTGTTGAATATATAAAATAATACTTCGCTTGTTGAACTTGCGTCAGGGTCAATATAATTTAATTCTGCATATGAATTATTTGTTTTGTGATGATCAATATTGACTGTATGTTTTGCTTTATCAAATAATATTTTTCCGTCACAAATTCTATCTAATGCTGCTACATCTACATTAATAACCAAATCATATTCTCTTGATTTGTCAATATCATCAATATGTTTTACTTTATTAATATTTGGAATATGTTCATATATATCCGGAACTTTAGATAAAACAAGCATATCACACTTTTTTTTAAAAGTTTCTTTTATTATGCAATATAATCCGCACATTGAGCCTAATGTATCTCCGTCGGGGTTTACGTGTGAAGCTATTAGTATATTCTTGGAAGATTTTATGATATTATTTAATTGTTCCATTCTTAAATTCTAACATAAAAGCATAATTTATCCAAGGAGATATGTTTGAAAAAAGTTCTCTATACCGATTTTGTAACGAGTGAATCTTTAATTGAAGAATTACTTGATAATAAGGAAATTAAAAAAGCAATTACCAGAAATAATTTATATAAGTTTTGGGGAAAAGTTGCAGGTGAAAAATTTTCAAATAAATCCAGACCTTATTCAATGCAAGGGGGCGGGGTTATGATTATAGCCTGCCAAAATTCTATAGTTGCTCAAGAATTAACGTTGCAAAAAACACAGCTTCTCGCAAAGTTTGCTCCTTATTTGAAATCATTAAAAATGAATGTTAAAGAACTGCGTTTTGATCCTAAAAAATGGTCTGATAACAATTAATGAGGGTAGTATGAAAAAAATATTTAAAATTCTGATAATTATTATGGTAGTATTTTTAAGTATTGCTTGGAATTTATATAGATATAAGGTTGAAAGTCCAATGCCTGATATAGAATATAAACGAACAATACTTAAACAATCACATAATATAACCTATACACTTGAAGCTTTACGTCCTATTATGGGACCTGATGAGCTTAGTGAATTTATTAAAAAAAATGATAACAATCCTCAAATATACACTCCAAATATAAATAACTTATCTGAAGGTGTGTATAGAGCAAATTTGCATATGCATACTACAATGTCAGATGGTACTCCGACAGTTGAGGACAGATTGAATGCGGCTCAAGATTATGCGCAAAGGTATATAAAAGACGGTTATATGTTAATCGCAATTACTGATCATAACACAGTTTTGGGGGCGAAAGAGGTGATTAAGGCTCTCGAAAAAAATAAACGAAAATATACTAAAATAAAAGTAATTCCCGGAATAGAAATATATACCGAATACCACAATAGCAAGGTGGTCTCTGAACCTGTCCAAATTCATGTTCTTACATGGTGTATAAATCCTTATGACAAATTTTTAAATAAAGAATTTTATAAGAAAAATAAAAAAGATAAATGGAATCGAAAATTGCCCGACAGAGATTTTGATTGGGTTATTATGACTATGTCAAATTATGGAATTACAGGGCCTGCTCATCCTGCAAGATATACATCTTATATGAAAGAAAAAAAATATCCATATATTACAGAAATGCTCAATAGATATTCAAAACTAAGTAAAAATATATTGTTTACTGAAGGTTATTATCAATCATATAAGGTTACATCTACAGGGGCTCATTTGGGAAAAGAATATGATAAATATATAAATCATATAAATTTAGAAGCCAAAAAGCTGGGAATAATAAGAACCGGTAGTACGGATGCACATGGATTTAGTTTGTATAAATATGATTATGGTCATTAAGATAAATTTTATTGTATAATTTAAGAATGAAAGATATTTGTATTTTATCCGATTTTGATGGAACTATAACAAAAAAAGACGGTTTGTACAGTTTTATTTCAAGATATGCTCAAAATAATTGGGAAGAAATAGAACAAATGTGGGCAAATGGTAAGATAGATTCCAAAACCTGCTTAATAAAAGAATTTGAACTTGTTCCAAATTTGTCTGAAAAATTAATAAGTGATTTTGTAAAGACTGTTGAAATTGACGAATATTTTATAGATTTTTACAAAAATTTAAGGCAAAAAAATATTGATTTTTTTATTGTTAGTGATGGAATTGATTATTTTATAAATCAAATTTTAAAGAAATATAATTTGGATGATATAAAAATTATTTCTAATCATGGGGAATTTTTTAATAAAAATTTTGTTATAACTTTTCCTAATGATTATAAAGGGTGCAAAAATAATGCAGGGACTTGCAAGTGTAAAGTTTTGTCTGATTTGAAGAAAAGATATCAAAAAATAATATATGTTGGTGATGGTGTTTCAGATCATTGTGTGGCAGACAAAGCGGATATTTTGTACGCAAAATCAAGATTATTTGAATATTGTAAGAAAAATGAAATTTTATGTATTAAATATGAAACATTTAATGATATAGAATTATTTTAAACTTATATGTTCTTTAAAAGAATCAATATATTTTGCAGTACAATCAACAAATGTTGTAAAATCTTTATCTTCAACATTTTGCATTAACAGATTTTCTGTTTCGATTATTGGGATAATGTTAGATTGAACATACTCTTGACCTTTTGGGGTAAGAAATATATGCATATTCGGATATTTTCCTGATTTCAATTCTATTAAACCTTTTTGCTGAAGCTTTTTTACTGTTGAGTTGATAGTTTTTTTATTAATATAACTATTCTCCGTTATATCTTTTTGTAAACAACCTTCACCCTGTTCTAAAATAGAAAATAATAAAACATACTCAGAATCAGATAATTTTTTGCTGGTAAGTAATGCTTGATATATTTTTTGCACTTCGCAAAGAACTTTGTTTAAATATTTTACTTTATCGCTGATTTGAAAATTCATAAGAGAAATATAACATATGATATACAAAATATAAACAAACCTAATAATTAAAATATGAAAAATGTTACAAAATTTAATGGTCTGATGTCGGACTATTGCATTTAAAATTTTACGTGATATTTTAAAAATTACAGATTAAAATTAGGAGATAAAAATGATTTGTTTAGATGAAAAAATGATTTCTGATGAAGAAGTAAAAGCTCTTGATAATGAGTATTGTTCTTGGGGTGATACTGTACATTATTCAAAGAATCCAAAAGTATTTAGAGCTTGTGAAGGTTCTTATATGTATGATTCAAAAGATGTTCCTTATCTTGATTTGCAGATGATGTATTCTTCTTGTAATTTTGGCTACAAAAACAAAAGAATTACGGATGCTGTTATAGATCAAATGAATACATTACCTCAATTAACTCCAAAATTTATTCAACCTTATAAATCATTATTATCTGAAAAAATGGAAAAGATGATTGAAGCAAGATTCCATACAAAAGGAAGAATGCATTTTAATGTAGGTGGTGCTCAAGCTACTGAAGATGCAATTAAAATTGTAAGAAATTACACAGGGCGTCAAGGATTTTTCGCTTTTCAAGGCGGTTATCATGGAAGAACAATTGGTGCAACATCTTTAACGTCAAGTTTTAGATATAGAGAAAGATATGGCCACTTTGGCGACAGAGCAAATTTTGTTCCTTTCCCTTACTGTTTTAGATGCCCGTATGGTATGAATTGTGAATCTTGTAATCATTTTTGTGTAAAACAATTTGCAAGACAATTTGAGTCTGAATATAAAGCTATTCATGATCCAAAAACTAATGAATGTGAATTTAAAGCATTTATTGCCGAACCGATTTTAGGTACAGGCGGATATATAAATGCTCCGGAATGGTATTTTAAAGAATTAAAAGAAATACTTGATGAGCACAACATTATGCTTGTTGTTGATGAAGTTCAAATGGGTATGTTTAGAACCGGTAAATGGTGGGCTATTGAAAACTATGGCGTTACACCTGATGTAATGACTTTTGCAAAATCTATTACAAATGGTATGAACCCTCTATCAGGTTTGTGGGCACAAGAGAAATATATTGCTCCCGATGTATTTGTACCCGGTTCTGCTCATTCAACATATTGTTCTAATCCGATTGGTATAAGAGCTGCTCATGAAGTAGTATCAATTGTGGAAGAAGAACAAAATACATTTGAAACTGAGATTCCGAGAAAATCTGCATTGTTTATGAGAGGTTTAAATTATCTTAAATCTAAATATAAAGAAGTTGGAGATGTTGGTGGTATTGGATTTGCACTGCGCATGGAATTAACTCAAAAGGACGGTTTTACTCCAAATAGAGAACTTTGCGATGCTATGCAAGAAGAAGGTCTTAAAGGTGATCTTTCTTATAATGGCAAAAAGTGCGGTTTAGTTTTGAATAACGGTGGATTTTTCAAAAATATAATAACACTCGTTCCTCAGTTATATATTACCGATGAAGAAATTGAGATGTCAATTGAATTGATGGATCAGCTTCTTAGCAGGTTAACTAAATAATGTCATTGAATTTTATATTTATTCATGAAGATGTGAAGCCGAAAGGTGCGGTATTGCTTTTCCATGGTCTTACCGGTAGTCCTTTTGAGTTGAAGAAGTATGGCCAATTTTTGTATAATAACGGTTATGATGTTTATGCTGAATGTCTTCCGGGTCACGGTGAAAAGTTTGATGAAATATATACAGTAAAATATCAAGATTGGCTCGATTTTGCTTATTTAAAATTTTTACAATTAAATGAAAAGTATGAAAAAGTATTTGTATCAGGCTTGTGTTTGGGTGCAGTACTTGCATTAGCTGTAGCGATAAAATATAAAGATGATATTTCCGGTGTTATTTCACTTTCTACAACATTATTTCTGGACGGATGGCGTTTACCATGGTATAAAGTTTTAATTCCGTTGGCTCTTTCAACTATTATAAGATTTTATTATTGCTATCCTGAATGTGAACCGCATGGAATTAAAAATGAACGAACAAGAAGTGTTGTAAAAAAATTGCTGGAAAAAGGTAATGTTGGTATGAACGATTTTCCTATGACTGGGATTTATGAATTATTAAAATTGTCATCATATGTAAGAAAAAATTTGTCACAAATAACAGCTCCTATTTTGTTAATACACTCAAAAGAAGATGATTTAACAAGTACAAAATCTGCAAAAGTTGTTTATAAAAATATTTCTTCTGAAGATAAGAAATTGATAATATTATATGACAGTTATCATATGGTTTTGTATGATAATGAAAAAGACTATGTCTTTAATGAAGCAATAAATTTTTTAAATCAGCATAATCCTGTCAGAGAGGTGCAAGAAGTATGTTAAAGTTTTTATTCATTGTAATTGCAGCAATTTTCTCTTTGATGTTGATGATATACAAATTAATTCTCTGTAAATTAAAACGTACTTCAAAAACCTCTTTGTATATTTCTGTAATGACATTTTTATTATTTTTATATATTACTTTTGCTTTATTGTTAGTAATTTTGGTTCCAAAGGTTTTAAGTAAATTTATAATTGGTTTTTTTGCAATTTCGCCTTTTATTATTGGCAGGCTTGCAACTTATAAAAAAGAAAATTTATATAGTTGGCTGCAAATTTTTATGGTGATTTTAAGTATTTTTTGTGTATTATTAATTATATGAGAGAGTTATTTAGAAAATTAATATTATTTTGTTTGGTATTTTTAATCACGATATCTCCTGCATTTTCAAAAAGCAATAAAATCAAGATGTTATCGCATATAAATCAAGATTTTAGAGTCGCTGATTTTCCTGATGAGGTTAGATTTAAAACAATAAAGAAAATTAAAATTTTTGATGATATTGTAATTCCTCAAAGATCAATAATTACAGTTCAAACTGTACAAGCTCAAAAAGAACGCAGATGGCATAAGAGTGGATATATAATTTGTAAGGTTAAAAATTTTATAACCGAATATGAGAACAATGTGGTTGATATATCTGATAAAAATTTGTATTTGGTAGCAAGAAAATATGAGCCTATTGATAAAAAAGAAGCTTCAATCCTTGCTACTGAAAT
>Ga0256405_10010471_pt1 | contig 12249 bp, 17 predicted proteins | sample RumenRJG_02DNA_FD_189096 | JGI IMG/M metagenome (GOLD analysis project Ga0256405, IMG submission 189096) | Bovine rumen microbial communities from Lethbridge, Alberta, Canada - RJG_02 | ecosystem: Host-associated > Mammals > Digestive system > Stomach > Rumen | place: Canada: Alberta...
CCGGCAAATTCTATAATTAATCCGAACAGAAATTAAAAAGCCCAAAGCAATCACTTACAATGGTAGTAGCTAATTCCAACCAATATAGGGAGTGATTACTTTGGGTACATCTACTTTATCACGTTTTCAACGTGGCGCACTAGCACAACTGGTCAATGAGGGGAATAAATCTTACCAAGTAATGGCTGACGCCTTAGGCGTCGCCAAAGCTACGATTAGCTATGAGTTGGACCGAGTTAATTATGATCCAGAATTAGCTCAGCAAGATGCATCTGTATTGATTAGTAGGTTGCCGACATAGTAACCTATATCTTCATTTTTAATGTCATCAAACAACGTTTCAATTTGTTCATCTTTCCAAGAATAATTGCTTTGATAGACAGGTATTACATAGTGAACACTACTGTTAGTTTGAAAAATGGCAGCAAGTGTTTTAGTTTCTGGTGTAATTTTCATTTTAAACTCCTCATGAATTTAGTTAACGTTAATACTAATCTATTATAAACCAAATCTTAAGTCTAAAAATTGATTTGTTATTTTCTTAGGTATATAAAGCCATTAGATCAACGTTTATCTTTGTATTTTTCTGGATCGGAACTTTTTAATTACTTATCCCAAATGCACTAACCTCTATTAGTTTTATTTCCATATATCTGTTATTTCACTCCTATTTAAATTTTTTCTTCACTACCCTGCTTATTTAATGAGAAATTTATCTATACACACTGAATTTCTTTCGATACCGAATAAAGGTTGTCCGCTTAATCCCAGTATTTCGAGCCACATCCACATCGCTCATACCATTTTGATAAAGTTTAAAGGCATGTAACAAACGGGGATCATCTTTGGCATATTGGGGTTTGCGCCCATGATATTTACCCTGCTGCTTAGCTAAGGCAATCCCTTGTTGCTGGCGCTCAATGATTCGCTTACGTTCACTTTCGGCCTGATACTTATAGAGTTCAATAATCAAGTTGGTCATCAGTTGACGTAAATTTGGGTCAGCAATCCCGGTCATGGACGGTAAATTCAACACATCTAGGGTGGCACCCTTATTTTGAATGGAGTTCATGATCTTAGTCAAATCATGGTTGTTTCTGCCTAAGCGATCTAATTCAGTGACCATTACAATATCACCCTCACGAATATAGGCCAGCATTTTTTGCAGTTCTGGCCGATTAGTGTTAGCCCCACTTAATTTATCCGTAAATAATTTATCAACGTCTTTTAAAGCCGCTAACTGTCGATCTAAATGTTGCTCCTTGGAACTCACACGCGCATAACCGATTTTAGCCATTTCCAATTCTCCTTTTGGACAGTTCTAATGAACACTTGTAATTCCTAGTATAGCACAGAAATAAAAAAGACCAATAGGGTATACCCTAATGACCTTTTTTGATCTATCAGCTGACGTCAACTTTCATCTGGTAAAAAGCCGTGTTCGACAATCAATAACTGGCGTGCCATCGTCTCAACCACGGACTGCAGATCTTCAAACTTGCGATAATGGCCACTGGCAATGAGTCTGGTGGTGACCGCCGTTTGTTGGGCGATTAAGGCAGAAACGACACCGAAAACGTCATCGACTGACAGGCCCTCACGACGAGGCAGCTGTTCAATTTTCTCGCGAAAAATGCGATCGGTTTCAGCGGATATGGCAGTTGTTTCTTGCTGCACTTGTTGTCGCAACGGTTCGGGAAAATGCGGTAAATCAGCATAGGCTTGCATCATCAAGCGGTATTCAGCTGGGAATTTGAATTGTAGTTTCAACTCATACTTAACTGCAGTGGTCATCATGGCAGCCAAGCCAGGGGCATTCTGCCACTTTTTAGGGTCCATGTGATCATAAATTCGATGATAGGCATATTTGAAAGCGTCAAGATACAGCGCTTGTTTATTGCCAAAATAATGGAAGAGCAAGCCCTTAGATACTTGTGCTTGGTTGGCAATCTGATCGGTTTTGCTCTTGATGAAGCCTTGCTGGCCGAAAATTTCCGTCGCTGTTTTGAGGATTCGGGTGACCTTTTCAGGATCTGTCACAACATTTTTCATAGGCTCAAATCCTGACGGCGATAACCAGCAATGCCAAGAATAAATAATACTATAGCGCTAACAACCATCACGATTAGCCATGTTTGATCAACGTTTTCAACCGGTACATTGGCAATCCAGCCAAAAGGTGTGAAGTTGCCTGCGTGTTTTGGCAAATCAAACAATCCCCGGAAAATTTGAACGATCAGACCGGCTCCCATATACAGCCAGAATAGACTGCTTAAGCGTGGCCACAGACCGACTAGTGCGATGCCAAGGGCGATAAACGATATCACAGCCGGAACGCTAGCCACGAATAGGCGACCGAGGTACTTGAGCGGCAACGGGTGACTGAGAACAGTGTTCCCAGTGAAGAACAAGGCCAGCAGCCCAGCAGAAAGGACGAACACGCCTGCCAGCAGACCAAAGCAATAGTAGCTGACACTGATCGTGGTTCGCGTTGGCTTTTCGGCATGAATGACGCTCAAGTAACCAAGGTTGTCATCGCGTTTGAGTCGGAATGCCACTTGGACGCCAGCAGTCACGGCTAATGCGACGAAAATGCCGAGATACATGCCTAAGAATGACAGGACCATGGTCTGATTGGCAGCGTTGATTTGGCCAACATCTAGTATTTTACGATAAAGCGGATTCGTTTTAAGAATGTCGCCAACGCCGCCGAGCACACTACCCATGACGCCGCCAAACACCACGGCGCCGATTAACCACCCAGCAAATAATCCGCGCTCAGTTCGCCACAGTAAGGCAGGGATCGAGCGAAGCCAGCCGGCAGCTTTGGCTCGGCCGGTGCGTTCAGCAATAATCCCGGCGCCCAGATCGCGGTTGCGGGCAATCATGGTGGCGCTGGCCGCAAGCAGAATGCTGACCAGTAAGGCCAAACCTAAAGCCCAGACGTTGTTATCAGTATAGAAGTTTGCTTTTTCGAACCAACCAATTGGTGATAACCACGTCAGATTTTGATGCTGGATATCGGTGACCAGCCGAACCAAATAAGCGGCAGTCAGCACCATGTAGCTCAACATATTGGCTGTACGTGTGTTATTGGTTAGTTGCGCGAATAGCAACGCAATGGCTCCGAATAGCAAGTTGGCGATCACCATCCCCAGTGAAAACAGGAAGTCACCGTACAAGTCAGTACCACCCATGTTGACAGCGGCCAACGAGACAAAATAGAGGATACCCATTATGGCACTGTCGATGAGAAGCTCAAGCGAAGCGGCGGTGATGGCAGCCGTTCGCCCAACATTGCGAGCGCGAACCATTTCGAGCAAGCCACTTTCTTCTTGACCGCGGGTGTTGCGAATCATCAGCGGCATAACCCATAAGGCCTGCAAAATAATCATGAAGACGACCATCACACCAGCAAACACAATCGCTGTGTTATACGTGTCCACCTTTGGCATCGCGCCAAACATTGCCGCCATGCCCGGCGCTTGCAGCATTTTGACAATCTCTTTAGAGCCCGAGGCCCCGCCTGCAAAGTCTGCTTCCAATTTGCCAGCACCACTGGCAATCATCATGATCAAAATGACAAGCCAGATGAGTGAAAATTTTAGATTTTGTTTGAGGTTTGCCCGAAGCAGATAACCTGCGTTCCGATTACTGTGCCGCATGAGTCTCACCTTGCTTTCCATAATAACGCAGGAATAAATCTTCCAGCGTTGGCGGCGTTGATTGCATGTCGACCACGGTGTTGGCGGCCAGTGTGGTCATGATGGTGCCAAGCGCGTCTCGATCAGCGGTGAAAACCGCCTTGGTGTGCTCGGAATCGCGATAAGTGAGGTCGTGAACGCCAGCTTGCTTTGCCAAAGCAGTCATTGGGGTAGCGGTGGTGACTTCAATTTTGATCCGCGATAGATGCCGTAATTGATCAAGATTGCCGCTCTCAATCACACTACCATCACGGATGATAACAATTGAATCACACATTCGCTCGACTTCGGACAAAATGTGGCTTGATAGCAGCACACTTTTACCGGCTCTTTTCAGTTTTAAAACTTCTTGCTGGAAAGTCTGTTCATTTAATGGATCAAGCCCAGAAGTGGGTTCATCAAAAATATACAAATCGGCATCTTGCGACAACGCAGCAATTAACGCTACTTTTTGACGATTGCCTTTTGAATAGGTACGAGCTTTTTTCTTCGGATCAAATTCAAAGGCCTTGATTAGTTCATCGGTCTTTTGATTATGCTGGCGGCCATTTAAACGTAGCAATAGGTCGATAATTTCGCCGCCAGAAAGATTTGGCCATAAATAAACGTCCCCAGGAACATAGGCGATGCGTGGATGAATCGCCGCATCATCCCGCCAGGCATCTTTGCCGAAGACGGTCACTGAGCCGCCACTCTTTTTTAATAAGCCTAAAATAGCTCGAATGGTCGTGGATTTGCCGGCCCCATTAGGTCCTAGAAAACCCAGAACCTGACCGGGTGCCAACGTGAAACTGACATCTTTTAATGCGGCAAACTTGCCAAAGTTTTTTTGAAGATGGTCAAGTTCGATAATAGCTGTTGTCATTTTTGTCATCCTCCTTAAGGTCAAACTTGAAACACGTTTTAATATGTCGGTATCTGATCAACCTTTTCTCCTACAGTATAGTCGCGATTGACTGACGAGTCAACTAATTATTGACTCGTCAGTCAATTTTTTTGTGACGCCGGATTTACAATGTAAGTGCAACACCTAAATAACTAGACCAAAAAGGCCATGAAGCCTTAAACTTATAAGTGACAAAACCAATAAGTTAGGACGGACTTCATGACCCAATCTAAAGATACCATCAAAAAATCTTAGAAACTGTTTAGTATCTTTTGAGAAGTAACCTGATAAAAGCTAACGAAACCATCATGAGACTAGTGTTGAGCTTACGCTCACAGTTACGCCATAAACGATGATAATTTCCCAACCAACTAAATGAACGTTCAATGAGCCACCGTTGGGGGATAACCGAAAATTGGTGTAACTCATTTCTTTTAACGACGATTACCTTGGCTGAGGTTAAACTGCTAATCTCATTGGCAAAATTTTGGCCGGTATAACCACTATCAACCATCATGGTTCGAACCAATTTAAACTGCTCTAAATTAAGGGTGACGAGTGCAATCGCCCCGTCACGATCAGTGATGTTAGCCCGGGTAATATGGATAGCTTGCGGGAATCCATTGATGTCGACGGCTAAATGGCGCTTAATGCCGGAAATTTTCTTGCCACCATCGTAACCCTTATTTTCAGCGGTAGCGGTGTTCTTAATGCTTTGGGCATCTAAAATGACGAACGAAGTTCGGGCTGACCGCCCTTGCCTTAATCGTCGATCAGCGACAATTTTTTTAAAACCTGAGTTAATAAAGCTGGTTTATCAGGGGTGGGGGCTTTTGACCAACTCATCCAATAGTAGTAAACGGTGGACCACTTTGGATAATCAGCCGGCAAATCACGCCAAGTACAGCCATTTTTAAGGACATAGAGCATGGCACAGAAGATATCATAAGGATCAATGTGTTTTGGGTGAGTTCGTTTTCTTGAAGCTTCCAGATCCTGACGGATCAAATCGAATTGTTGCCGAGAAATATCGCTTTGGTAATGATGACTAAAATGTTGCATATGATCACCAACTTTTTTGACAGTAGTTTATCAAATTATTGGGTCAAAATCAAAGATACTAAACAGCTTCTTATAAGCAACTATCACGTGAGGAGCGTGGCCAAATCCAGAGTCTTTATGAAGATCATTATTCGATCAGGGCGATTGCTAAAAGATTAGCCCGCGATCCCAGCACGATCAGCCGTGAAATCAAGCGCGGCACCGTGACTCAAATGTCCAGTTATGGCGTTTATACCCAGCGTTATTTTGCCGATAGCGGTCAAATTCAATACGAACAACGCCGTTTAAATTGCCATCGCAAAAGTCTACTCGAATATAGTCCGGCATTCTTTAACCAATTGACCACTGCGCTTAAGGCTAAGTTCCGAGTGCACAGTGTAGATAGCTTTGTCGGTGCTTATAAACGTCACCATCCAGCTGAATATTGCCCCGCAACACCCACTGTTTATCGTTACATTGATCGCGGGTTACTAGCTGTCGCCAATATCGATTTACCACAACAGGTCAAACGTCACCAAAAGCACCGTACGGGTCGTGTACGCCAAAATAAAAAGATCTTGGGGACTTCAATTGAACAGCGACCAGTAGCGGCTAATGATCGTTCTGAATTTGGTCATTGGGAAGGTGATTTAGTCAAAGGCAAGCGAACCAGCGATCAACCGGCACTGCTCACCCTAACTGAACGAATGACGCGCTACGAAGTCGTGATCAGAATCCCCAACTATCAGGCTGAAACCTGTAAGGCTGCAGTTCAACAGTTTGTGAATAAACTTGATGCTGAGGTGGTTAAGTCACTCACTTTTGATAATGGTGCAGAATTTTCTGCGCTGAGTGAGGTCACTGGTACCAACCTATATTTTGCTCATCCTTATACGCCGTCAGAACGGGGCAGTAACGAACAGCTTAATGGGCTACTAAGAGAATTTATCCCTAAAGGTCAATCAATTACCAGTTTCAGTGATGATCATATTAAGCAAGCGACCGCGGCACTTAACCAACGACCACGTAAACTATTTGGTTATAAATCAGCCAATGAATTCATGGCTGAGCAGCTACTCGCATGACCACCACCTAGACCACTTATAAGTGAATTTTAGCAAGTGTTGCACTTGATTTGACAATTCGGGAATAGAGTCCCCATTAGTATGAATTAATTTATTTCGGCACTCCATTCCCTTCCCAAGTGCTGCTCTCAATTCTTTAGGTATTTTCCAACCAAAAATGGGATTAAAGACTTTATCACTTGTTAATTTAACAATTGATGGACTCGGTAAGTTCTCAATTAGTAGTCTAAGTTCAGTGCTCTGACTACTAAAAGCTTCTTTAACACCAATTTCTGCTGCCATAGCCAAAGATACATACCTTATTCTTAAATCTATAATAGATTTGCTGTGCTGCAAAATCAATAACGATAATGGTATGTTTTGATTGTGAATGATACAACTTCCTAATCGTTTTAAGTTATCCTCATCAGATAAGGACATGCTCATAGTTCTATCTGGAAAAATGATTTTCAAGTTTAAGGGACAATCTGTCCAAGTGCCATCATTAAAATTTATTTGGAGTTTCTTCGTTATTTTGTTTGAATCCAAATTAACCAAATTAAAAAAACCAACGAGATAATTTATAATCTTAGTGTCAATCTGTAGTAGTTTATCAGAAATTTTTTTACTGATTTCAGGATTATCTTTAAATCCCTTTTTTTCATCAAACGCAGCTTTATCAACGTTGAAGTTTAAAAAAATTCAATGGTTTTATTCTTAAATATTATTGATTTAACTTCACCAGAACTTAAATTTAAGGTAGCTGTACCGTTAACTAAATCGTCTTCAAAAATAATAGTGCGTTTTAAAATAGCCATCTTGTCCTCCTAAACTTCAAAACTTATATACATTATGCGTTTAATCTGTCTTACTCTCTTTATTTTCTATGGGGTAAATTTGCTTCTGATTTTTTAAGCCAACCATCAAAATCTTTTTTAGTACCCTCATAAACATCATATGCGCTTGGATATTTTTTTGAAATTCACTCTTAAAATCTTCGAACGAATAATCATCTGGCAATGAATTTCTAACCTTTTCAAGTTTTTTATTAATCCCCTTAACCAGATTTCCCTTCTTTCCTTTACCTAAATAAATAGGATTTCCATGACTGGTTACGCCTAATGCTTGAGCAGCACGAAACGCCGTTTCTTTCACTTTAAACACTGGGTCATTTATAGCAAGTCTAGCAAGTATATCTTTAGACTGCTTGCAATCATATTCTTTTAAAACATTTACAGCAGACAAACGTTCACGCCAACTGTTTTTATTATTTGCTTTCTTTTTCAACTCTTCAATGTTTCTTGGTGTTTCTTTTATCATAAATATCACTCCTACTTTAATGTCCAAGCAACTACATAGCTATTGCTTTTTAATCAAACAAATTTCAATCATTCTAAAGCAAAAAATACACACTGGTTACAAGAAATATTTCTTCCTATACAAGTTTTCTGTATAATAGACCAAGCAAGAAGTTTTAAGGGCGGTGGCTGTCTTTTCCCTTGCGAGGTGAGGCCCATGGGAACATGGAATAATCTTCAGAAAGGTTTCACAGTCAATGAGCGTCTTCCAGACACTCTCGTTGATGTTGCTGTTTGCAATGTTTATTTTGGCGTTGCTAACATACATCGACAAAAGGAACAAATAAAAAAGCCGCCCTGCGTAACTTTGGTCGGTTACAGGGCGACAATATAGTTTTGTAATCTAGGCCACCGCCTTTAAAGCGGCTTGTATGGGAAGTCCTGTTCCAGCGGGGCTTCCTTTTTCTGTCTTTATTATAGCATGTCCTTTAAAAACTGGCTAACGTTTCAGACTTTGATCAGATTCAGGATCAGGTTGTTTGATTTTCGGATTCTGTTTAGCAAACGCTTGTAGCTGCTTTTGCGTTCGATCACTAATTTCCTGGTGCACATCGGTTAATTGATTTTTTAATTCTGATTTTTGTTTATTGATTTAAGAATTTTCCAAGGTACCTGGAAAATTTTCATAAGGGAGTTGTTTGAGATGAGTTTTGAAGTCGTCAAAGCAAGTCTGCCGATGTTTTTTAGCGGGTTGAAACTGACGCTGCTGTATTCGTTTTTTGGAATTGCGGGTTCAATCTTCGTCGGCTTGATTTTTCTTGGCGGAGCATATATGGCGGAAGGGTTTAACGGCGGGCTTGATGCGGTTCCCAAAAGCCAGATCGATTCGGGAAAAGCAATCGGAATGTCGAAAGCACAACTTGCATTTTACGTCGTTTTTCCACAGGGACTTGCGTTGAGCGTTCCTGCACTGTCGGCAAACATCTTTTTTTTGATCAAGGAAACGTCGATTTTTTCCGTGATCGCCATTCCGGAACTGACGAATACGGCGCTTGATCTCATCGGACTCTATTACAGATCAAACGAGTATTTGCTCATGTTGGTCGTCTTTTATGCGTTGATTCTGATTCCGTTGATATTGCTGCTTGATTGGCTTGAAAGGAGGGTTCGTTATGGCACATTCGGGAATTGAGGTCTTGTTTCAGGGGAAAAATTTTCTCAGACTGATGGGAGGCCTTTGGATTGCCGGCGTATCGCTTGGGTTCGGACTTTTGCTGGGGACTTTTCTTGGCGTTTGGCGGACTTTGAAAAATGCAGTGCTTCGAGTCGTCCTGCGCTTGTATCTGGAATTTTTCAGAATCGTTCCGACGATCGTGCTGCTCTTTTTGGTTTATTACATTTTGCCGCGGCAGTTTCATGTCGAAGCTTCGGCTGAGTGGATGGCCGTTTTGGCATTTTCGCTTTGGATTTCGGCAGAATTTTCGGACATTGTTCGCGGAGCGATGGAATCAGTTCCGAAACACCAAAGAGAAGCCGGACTCGCGCTTGGATTGACCAAAGGCCAGCTGTTCGTTCATGTTTTGATGTCGCAAGCATTCATGCTTGAACTTCCCGCTGCCATCAACCTTGCGACGCGCGTCGTCAAAACGACGTCCTTGCTGATGATCATCAGCGTGATGGACGTCATCAACGTTGGTCAGCAGATCATCGAGGCAAACAATCAGCAATATCCGAGCGGAGTTTTTTGGATCTACGGATTTATTTTCATGCTGTATTTCATCGTTGACTATCCGTTGTCTTTAATCTCAAAGATGCTGCAGCAAAAATTTTCAGCGAACCTTTAGGAGGAGAATATGGCAGAAGAAATTTTACGAGTTGATAATCTTGACAAGTTTTACGGAGACTGGCAGGCATTGCACGAAATCAGTTTTTCGATTGAACGCGGTGAGGTCTTGACGCTTCTTGGTCCGTCCGGATCCGGCAAAAGCACGTTGATTCGCTGTTTGAACGGTTTGGAAGAATATCGCAGCGGAACGATTGTCTTTGAAGGTCAAAAAATCGTTCCGAGCGAAAAAAACTGGCAGAAGATTCGCCAGAAAATCGGGATGGTGTTTCAAAGCTATGATCTGTTTCCGAATCTGACGGTAATGGGCAATATTTTGCTCGGACCGACAAAGGTTCAAAAAAGGTCCGAATCAGAAGTGAAAAAAGAAGCGCTTGATCTGCTTGAAAGGGTAGGGCTGAAAGAATATGCGGATGCCTATCCGAGACAGCTTTCCGGTGGTCAAAAGCAGCGCATCGCAATCGTCAGGGCGCTGGCTTTGAAACCGGAACTGATGCTTTTTGACGAAGTCACGGCCTCGCTTGATCCGGAAATGGTTCGCGGAGTTTTGGAAATTATCAGGGAATTAGCAGAAAAAGACGACATGACGATGATTATCGTGACGCACGAGATGAATTTTGCGGAAAAAATTGCCGACAAGGTCTTGTTTTTAGAAGACGGCAAGATTTTAGAGCAAACGGACGGCAAAACGTTCTTCAGAAATCCGCAAACTGATCGTGCCAAAGAATTTTTGGAATCAATGGACTTTTAACGGGGGAATTTATCATGAAAAAAACAATTATTAAAGGATTGACGGTTTTAGGCGCAGCATTGACGTTTGCAGCGTTTGGACAAAACACGACGGTCAAGGCGGATTCTTCGGTCACGGCCATTAAGAAACGAGGAACCGTCAGAATCGCAACCTTTGGCGATTTGCCGCCATACGGCTGGGTCAACAAGGACGGAAAGCGCGTGGGGTATGACGTGGCACTCGGCCGCAAGATTGCAAAAGATCTTGGCGTCAAAGCCAAATTCATCCAGGTAAATGCAAATAACCGCGTCGATGCTCTGAATTCGGACAAGGCAGACATCGTGCTTGCCAATTTCACGGTAACGCCTGAAAGAAAGCAGGTCATCGATTTTGCCAAGCCGTACATGAAGGTTTCGATCGGTGTCGTTTCCAAGAAATCTGCACCGATTACGAAAGTTTCGCAGCTCAAGGGAAAGAAACTGATCGTCAATAAAGGGACGACTGCCGAAAGCTATTTTACGACGAAACAAAAAGGTGTCGATCTTTTGAAATTTGACTCCAAAACACAACAGTTCAACGCTTTGAAGAATGACCGCGGCGTGGCCTTGGCAGACGATAATTCATACCTTTATGCATGGGTCAAGAACCATCCGAAGTATACGGTCGGCATCAAGACGCTTGGGCCGAACCAGTTCATCGCTCCAGGAATCAAGAAAGGCAACAAGTCTTTGCTGAAGTGGACCAACAAGGAAATAACGAAGCTCACGAAGAAGGGTTTCTTCAAGGATGACTTCAACAAGGAGCTCAAACCTTACTTTGGCAGGGAAATCAAGGCATCCGACATCGTCATCGACAAATAGGCGCAGGTCATCACGGGCCGTCCGGTAAAGAGCGGCCTCTTTTTGCGTTCATATCAGTAATTACACAGGAGGGGGCTGTCTTTAATGTCACAATAGTTGACTGATGGGAACGGAAAACAATGAATGAAAGATTTTCCTGAATTCTGCTGGTGTTTCCGGAACCGGCTTTGAAACCCATAGTTCGATTATTGAAAAAAAGAACAGATAGGTTAAGTTCTCAGCGTAGTATGATGGAACAGTTCGACAATCATATTCTGATTTGAAGGATGAAACCCATTTGCTGTAGTTTGCCTTCAAGTAATCAATCCAGTATGGCTGCAAGGGGCTGGTATATAGTATTTTCAGAATTTCACGATTCTCGTAGATTAAGGGAAGTATCTCATTGGAAATGACATCAATGATTCCAATCCCTTTGGTAACGCCATTGGGATGGTTATTGATGCATTCCAATATCTTTGCATCGACACTTTCTTCTATGCAGGAAATAACATCTTCGACAGAATTGAAGTGATTATAGAAGGTGGCTCTTGATACGCCGGCAACATTGGTTATGTCACTGACGGAAATTTCAAGTGAGTTGTGCAGGTCCACAAGATATAAATATGAATCCATGATTTTCTTTACTGACTTGTTCATGTGCTTCTCCTGAAAACTTTTTAGTTCATTATACACCCAGTTGTGACACCGATGGTAAAAGTGTCGTCAAAGGTGATTTTATTATCGGAAACGGTAGATTAGTTGACTTTTACTTTAATAGATTCGAACCACCCTTGGTTAATAATTATATCATAACATATTCACCATATACAGAAAAAATGATATA
>Ga0256405_10010472_pt1 | contig 12247 bp, 13 predicted proteins | sample RumenRJG_02DNA_FD_189096 | JGI IMG/M metagenome (GOLD analysis project Ga0256405, IMG submission 189096) | Bovine rumen microbial communities from Lethbridge, Alberta, Canada - RJG_02 | ecosystem: Host-associated > Mammals > Digestive system > Stomach > Rumen | place: Canada: Alberta...
TTGTTGGAGAAGACTTGGAAGTTACATTAGGTACTACTCGTGAAGATTTAGGATTAATGCCTGAAGAAGACGGTGCATCAGTTTACGGAGACATTACCCTTTTAGATGATGATGTTGAAATTAATGCAGCAAAAGCTGGAAAATCCGGTTATACAATTTCTCCCACAATTGACCAAGTTGAATTTTTAGATCACGGTGTTGAAAGAGTTATTGCTGTAGAAACCATGGGAATGTTCCACAGGATGGTTCAAGAAAATGCTCATGAAAGATTCAATACTTTAATTATTGGACTTAAAGGACAAGCTGCACGTGCTACAAGAAGATTCATCAAAAGAGTTAATGAAGAATTAAATTTACCTGTTTATATCTGTAACGACGGAGACCCTTGGGGATTCCACATTGCACAGGTTATTATTTCTGGAAGTGCAAAATTAGCTCACGTTAATCATGATTTAGCAACCCCTGATGCTAAGTTCATGGGAGTAACTGCATCTGATATTATCAATTATGACTTACCTACAGATAAACTCAAAGATGTTGACGTCATGAGGTTAAAAGAGCTTTCTAAAGACCCAAGGTATAAAAACGATTTCTGGCAAACTGAAATCAAAAAGATGCTTAAAATTGGTAAAAAAGCAGAACAGCAATCTTTCTCAAAATATGGGCTTGAGTACGTTGTAGATACATACTTCCCAGAAAAATTAGAACAACTGGAAAATTAAATCTAAAATTTTCCTTCTTTTTTTATTTTTTATAAATTTTATTAAGATAAACTTTATATACTATTTTTAATATATACCCAAGTAGGTATAGGTTGTGTTATTTTGAAAAAATGTATGGATAGTGAAAATTTACATAGAAGACTTAAAAAAATTATTGGTCAGATTAATGCAATTGACCGAATGATTGATGAGGACATTCCATGTGAACAAATTTTAATGCAAGTAAACGCTTCTAAGTCTGCACTACATAAAGTTGGGCATATTATTGTAGAAGGACATTTAGAACATTGTGTTAAAGACGCCATTGATGAAGGAGATGCAGATGATGCATTAGGTGATATTTCATCAATTTTAGAATACTATTCAAGAATTTAATTTTTTTTAAAATATTGCATATACCATAAGGGGTATACCTATACCATGGGGCTGTTTAAAATGAATTTAAAGTTTGGCAAAAGTGAAATCAAAGACATAATATTCATTGCAGTTTCAGCCATGAGTGTAATATTAAGTTTTGTACTGAATATTAATTACTTATCCTGGATTGCAATAATATTATGTGGAATTCCAATATTTAAAGATTGTATCGAAGGATTAATAACCGAATTCGATATTAAAGCAGATTTACTGGTAACAATAGCAATTATCGCTTCAATTATGATTGGAGAAATATTTGCTGCAGGTGAAATTGCAACAATTATGGCAATTGGAGGATTTTTAGAAGAATACACAATGGGTAAAACTCAATCAAAAATCGAAGAACTTATTAAGATAACACCACAAGTTGCAAGAAGAATTAAAAATGGAATCGAAGAGGAAATAAATGTTGAAGATGTTAAAATCGGAGATATCCTAAAGGTTCTTCCAGGAGAAAATATCCCTACCGATGGAATAATAGTTAAAGGTGAAACATCAATTAACCAATCCACATTGACCGGAGAATCATTACCTGTAGATAAAAAAGAAAATGATGAAGTATATAGTGGAACTACAAATCTTTATGGATCTTTTTCAATGAAAACAACAAAAGAAAGTGAAGACAGTTCCCTTCAAAAGTTAATCAGATTAGTTAAGACATCTTCACCAGAAAATGCAAAAATCGTTAAAGTTGCAGACAAATGGGCAACAATGATTGTAGTGATTGCTTTTACAGCAGCAATATTAACATACTTATTTACATTTGAAATAACAAGAAGTGTAACCATATTAGTAGTTTTCTGCCCATGTGCATTGGTTTTGGCTACACCCACAGCAATATCTGCAGCAATTGGAAATCTAACAAGCCATGGTATTTTAGTTAAAGACGGAGCATCAATAGAAGAACTAGCTCATGTAAATGAATTAATATTTGACAAGACAGGAACATTAACACACGGAACACCCAAAGTAATTGAAGTTGAGTCAAATGATAAAAATATGCTAAAATTACTTGCATCTCTAGAATCTCAATCAGAACATCCCCTATCAAAATCAATTGTAAATTATTATAACAATAATGACTTATATGAAGTTGATGATTTTAAAATGTTAATTGGAAAAGGAGTAATTGGAAAAATAAATGGTTCTAAAATAATAGCTGGTAACAAGAAGCTTATGAGTATAGAAAATATTCATATTGAAAATGAAAAAGAAAATAATGATAGATCAATTGAAATTTATGTTGCAAAAGATGAAAAGATTATTGGAAAAGTATCTTTATCAGATACATTACGCAGTAATGCCAAAAAAACAATTAAAAAGTTAAAAAAACTAAATATGAAAACAACACTGCTTAGTGGAGACAACGAAAAAACAGGAGAAATCATTGCCAAAAAAGTAAATGTAGACAATTACAAATTCAATTGCCTTCCTGAAGACAAAACAGAATACATTCGCCAAAGACAACTAAAAGAAAATAAGGTTGCCATGATTGGAGATGGGATAAATGATGCACCATCCCTTAAAAAAGCCAATGTCGGAATAGCTATGGGAAGCATAGGAAGCGATTTAACAATTGAAGCGGCAAATATTGCACTGATTAATGATGATATTAAAGAAGTTCCCCATTTGATTGCAATATCAAGAAAAACATTGAAAGTAATCAATATAAATATCGCATTTTCTTTAACATTAAACATTATAGCAATGATATTAGCCATGTTAGGATTATTAGACCCCATTGCAGGAGCATTGGTTCACAACATTGGATCAGTAATTGTAATAATATATTCATCAACATTAATGAACTTTAAACTTTCACGAAATGAACTGGAAAAATCAGAAAAATTAGGTATGACTAAACATTTAAATAAATCAACAACATAATATTAAATATAAATAAATAAGGAGAATAAAATATGGCAATTGAAGAAAAAGAAGTAAAAGTTGTAGGAATGCACTGTAATTCATGTGTAAACGCTGTACAATTATCATTGACTGATGTTGATGGTATTGAAGATGCTAAAGCAGATTTAGATACCGGAATTACTAAAATTAAATTAGATACCGACAAAGTTTCTGATGATGATATCAAAGAAGCTGTCGAAGAAGCAGGATTTAACGTAGAATAAATCCTTCATTTTTATTTTTTAAAATATTTTAACCAACACCAAAAATAGCATATAACAAACTCATTTTACCTAAAATAGAAAAATCAAAAAAAGAAAAAATAAATGGTTTATTTATACATTTGAGTATAATAAACCGGTTGCTCTAGCAACGAAGAATACGAGGTAAACACCAACAATACCTAATATTACTCCACCAACATATGAATTCCATCTAGCAATTAATGCAGCAATGAAAATTAATATGAAAGCAATTACAAAAGCAATGACAACAAATATTAAAAGGTTGAGAATACCTACTCTAGATACATCACCAATAGCTTCACCAATAGCTAAAGCATAGCCTATGTCTTCAGTTTTAGCTAATCTACATTGAGCCATGAATTGTGCTAATGCGAAAATTACATACAAAATGAATGTAATTACAAGCATAATCCAATCTCTGAGGAATATTGATAAAACTGAAACAATAATGAACGGAATAATGTAATATACTATAGATACCACAAACATTTTTAAACCATTGAGTAGTTGCCTTACAGGATCAATAGCTGGACCATCAGGACTTCTTTGAATACCTGATTTAATAATATCCAATTGATAACCAGAAATGAAAAAGGATACGACAAGAGCTACAACAAATCCTACAAATCCAGAACCAAGAACAGTAAATACATTATTGGAATTCATTCCTAAAACTACACCTGCAAGTGCTCCACCAATAGCAATTCCTGCAATAATTCCTAAAACAATGAAAATTATTAATGAAACGATGTTATTGATTGGGAAAGATAATGCATCACTGAATATATCACGAAAATCCATGTTTTTTCCTCCTAAAATTAATTTAAAAAAAAACTCGTTAGAGAGTCATTAAGTAATATATTTTTACTAGTATTTAAAAGTAATATTTAAAAATAAGAAAAAATGTTTTATTCTATTAATCATTAAAATTTTAAAAATCCATTAAATCAACATTGCTAATTAAATATCAAATTATATATAATTAAAAAGATAAAATTTTAAACATAAAATTAAATTCTAAATTTTTAAAAAGGGATTGAAATGAAATCTGTTGCAATTAATGGATATGGAACAATAGGAAAAAGAGTTGCTGATGCTGTTGCAGCTCAGGATGATATGAAAGTAATTGGTGTAAGTAAAACCAGACCAAACTACGAAGCAAGAACTGCTGTTGAAGAAAAAGAATATCCTTTATACATTGGAATTCCTGAAAGAGAACAAATGTTTAAAGATGCCGGAATTGAAATTGCAGGTACTGTTGAAGACATGATTCAAGAAGCTGATGTTGTTGTTGACTGTACTCCTGGAAGTATCGGCCCTCAAAACCTTGAAATGTATAAAAAAGCTGGAGTAAAGGCAATTTACCAAGGTGGAGAAGACCATGACTTGACTGGTCTTTCATTCAATGCTATTTCAAATTATGATGATTCATATGGTGCAGACTATACCAGAGTAGTTTCATGTAACACAACAGGTCTTACCCGTACATTATCCACCATTGACCCAATAGCAGATATTAAAAAAGTAAGAGCTGTAATGGTTAGAAGAGGATCAGACCCTTCAGAAATTAAAAAAGGTCCAATCAATTCTATCGTACCTAACCCTCCAAAAGTACCTTCACACCACGGTCCTGATGTAAAAACCGTTATGAAGGGCATTGATGTTACTACAATGGCATTACTTGTACCTACAACATTAATGCACCAACACAACATTATGGTAGAAATTAATAATGAAGTTGAAACTGAAGAAATTGTTGAAGCTTTAGAAAAACGTTCAAGAGTTATTGTTGTTGATGCATCAGAAGGTCTTGGTTCAACTGCAGAGTTAATGGAGTATGCTAAGGAATTAGGTAGAAACAGAAATGACTTATACGAAATTCCAGTATGGAGAGAATCCATCAATGTTGTAGGCAATGAACTGTTCTACATGCAGGCAGTACACCAAGAATCAGATGTAATACCTGAAAATATTGATGCTATTCGTGCACTTCTTGAAATGGAAAGTGACAACGAAAAATCAATAGCAAAAACTAATAAAGCAATGGGAATTTTATAATTCCCTCATTTTACTCTTTTTTTATTTTCTTAACCTCATCAATTGTTAAATCCAAAACATCTGCAATTATCCCAATATCCAAATCCACCAAAGTCAAATATTTTGCAAATTCAATACTCTGAGATTTATCAAAATTAAATTTTAATCCTGGACGAAAGAAATAATCCAAATCCATAAGATTCAATAATCTTTTCATTACATAAGGCTTATTAACATCTTCTTCATCCAATGCTACAAAATAGAACAAAATTGAAGTAAATAATGCAGAATTTTTACTGCTTTTAGATTCATGTTTTGCTTTTTCCAACAAATCCATCATTTCATCAAAATCTTTTTTAAATTCTTTATTATCCATAATATCATAACCTTCATATACAAGGTTATATTTAATTTATCATATTTAAATTGTGTAGTTTACTTTTAAAACAATTTTACTTCTTAATTATAAAAATATAACCATTTTAAAAAATTATTAACTTAAAACAATATTATTTTAAGGTTATAACAATTCTAAAAAATTATCATCTCTTGTAAAAAATATAATTACTATTAAGAATAATAGTATTTTTATGAAAAATAAAGTCTTTTTTGGACCTGCCGGAAGTCCAGTTAATTATAAGGGTGCAGCATACAAAGCTCCAAAATACATTCAAAGAATTGGACTCGACTCTTATGAATACCAATCCCCATATGGAGTAAGAATTGGTGAAAAGTCTGCAAGAATATTAAAACAGGAAGCTGAAAAATTTGACATACTAATTTCAATGCATGGCCCATATTACATTAATTTATGTGCAAAGGAAAGTGAAAAAATTGATAAAAGCATTGGACATCTAATAGCCACAGCCCGTGCAGGCGAGTGGATGGGTGCTTATAGACTAGTATTCCACCCAGGTTTTTATACTAACCAGAAACCAGAAAAAGCAATGGAAATATCCAAACAAACGATTAATCGATTATTTGAAGAACTTGAAGCAGAAGGTATTGAAGATTTCACATTTGCTCCTGAAACTACAGGCAAAAGAACTCAACAAGGAAATATCCAAGAAATCGTGGAGTTATGTGCCAGTTTTGATCATTTTGAACCGACAATAGATTTCGCACATATCCATGCCCGTGGAAGAGGATATCTTACTAAAAAAGATGATTACAATTGCATCTTTTCAACAATTGAAAATAAATTAGATATTGACCGTCTGCACTGCCACTTCACCACCATCGAATATGGTCATGGCGGAGAAGTAAAACATCACACTTTAGATGAAAGTGATGAATATGGACCTCAAATCGAAGATTTATTGGCAAATCTTATTGATAACGGATGGAATGCAAATATTATTTGTGAAACTCCACTAAGAGATATTGATGCATTAAAGATGAAAGAATTATACGAAAGTATGATTTAATTTTTCTTTAATTTTAGAATTACTATTTCAGAGTCTGTTCCCCACCTTATTGGCTGATCCATTGAACCAACTCCAGTTGTTACATGCAGATAATGATTCAAATCATCCTTGAATAATCCAATATTATATTTGAAGATTAATTCAGATACCCATTTCAAAGGATAGAATTGTCCCCCGTGAGTGTGTCCTGACAATTGAATATCAAAACCTATTTTAGAATGCTTTGACCAGTCATAAGGCACATGATAATTAATTATATTGACTTTATCTTCTTTTATTTGACTTTTTAATTCATCATCACTAGGCATTTCAATATCACCAAAGCTAAAAGTCAACCCATAGATATTTAAATTATTTATTTCTATTGATTCATTATCCAAAACGATTATCCCCGCATTTTTACATGCAGCAACAACATTTTTAATTCCAGGATAATAGTCATGATTTCCAGGAGTGAAAATGATTGGAATTTTAACATCCCTTAATGGCAGAAAATCATCTTTTGATACGACTGAAGATCCATCAGCCAAATCTCCAGAGATAATGGCAACATCACAGATATCAGAAACATCATTTAATGCATCCCTAATTTGAGTTATGATTTTTTTATATCTTACCGCACCAAAGTGAACATCAGACAAATGAGCAATATTAACATCATTTTCCAAATCATCAAATTTAATTGTCTTTTCATTTATAATCAGTTTATGAGCTTTCCAATAAGCATGAACACCAATTAAAGGTACTGCCAAAAGCATTAGAAGACAAAGTGATAAACTTAATTCAATAAATTGCCCTAAAACATAAATTACAATAATATCAATTAAAAACATCAGTGATGCCCACATCCATGTTGTGGATATTTCAGTTAATAATCTTGTAATAAATCGGGTTTTTTTCTCTTCTGCAAGCATAGGCACAACATTTAATATTCCTACAATAATTGTTAAAATAAGCAATGTTAAATCATCTAATGGATAAAATAACATGAAAATATACTTGAATAAGAAAAATTCAAAGAGCATGTAAAATGGTGTCATAAAAATTACTCTGCGTGTTCTGAAACTCATCAGCATTAACTCCAAAATTTTATATATTACTACATAATATATCTTAAATATTATTTAAAATAAAAAATAGTATTGGTGATTTTTTGAAAAACAATTCTAAAAAAAGCGAACCTAAAAGTCAAAGCCAAAAATCAGCAGTCTTCACAAAGGACAACAAAAACAATGCACAATGTATTGTTTTAAAAGCTGTAGGCTACCCATTTGAGTTTGAAATGATGGAAAATAGCTTAGAAATCACTGATGAAGGATTGTTTGAACAGTATGCTCGTGACCAGTGGCTAGGCATGGAAGTCAATAGTGAAACATATCTCTTTGATCAAAAAATCATCCCCGATTTTGCATTCAAGGTAATATCTGCAGAACCTGAAAATTCAATAATTTCAGAAAAAACAAAAATAGAAATAATTATTGACAAAAAAAATAACAAATCAGATTTAACTGAAAGCACTGTTAAACTATCAGATGTTGTTGGTCAAACAAATGCAAAAAACAAAATTAAAGTTATTGAAAAATTTTTGTTAGACCCTGAAAGCTTTGGTGTGTGGGCTCCAAAAAATATTCTATTTTATGGTCATCCCGGTACCGGTAAAACCATGCTTGTCAAGGGACTTGCCGGAGAGGTTGAAGTTCCTTTGCATTTAGTTAAGGCAACTTCATTAATCGGCGAACATGTTGGTGATGCTGCATCTAAAATACATGATTTATTTGAAAAGGCATCTAAAAATTCACCATCAATCATATTTATTGATGAAATTGATGCAATTGCACTTCACAGATCATTCCAGTCATTGAGAGGGGATGTTTCTGAAATTGTTAATGCACTTCTAACCGAATTAGATGGAATTGATGAAAATAAGTTCGTCATTACTATTTGTGCTACAAATAACCCCTCTTCATTGGATAGTGCGGTTAGAAGCCGTTTTGAAGAGGAAATCGAATTCATCCTCCCAAATGATAAAGACAGATATGAAATATTTAAAAGAAACATTGAAACTCTTCCTATTGATTGTGATTTGAATATTGGGAAATTAGTTAAATTATCTAAAAATATGTCCGGAAGAGACATTAAAGAAAAGATACTTAAAACCGCACTCCATCATGCAATAGCTAATGATAAAGATATTGTTGATATGAGTGATATTGATTATGCTTTTGAATCAAGTAAAATCCGAACAGAAAGTATAAAAGGAATGTTTGAATGAATTTATACGATAATGTTCACAATGCATTTAAATTTACCATAAAAAACTGGAAAGTCATTATATTATTGGGAATAATATTAAGTATTGGTGCTTCACTAACAGAAATGAAAACTGATAATTCAATTTTATTAACAATATCAATAATAATATCAACAATATTATTATGTTTTGAAGAATCATATCGTTATAAGATAATTGAAAATACTATTATGGGCGATAACAACCCACCTAAACTTGAATTTAATACTAGATTTTTAAAAGAAGGGATGATTGAATCTTCCATTTTGTTCATTTATACAGTCATTGCATTAGTAATATCCCAATTAATAGACATGATTAGTGATTTTTCAATCCAAACAATTTTATCTATTTTAGGAATTATAATATTTTTTTCAGTTATCGCATCAGGCATTAACAAAGCTCTGCATGACGGTAAATTTAAATCTGCATTCAACTTAATTGAAATATTTGCATTTTATAAAAATATAGGATTTAAAAATGCATTATTTTTAATTATTACCGGAACAATAAGTTATACATTAATTATAGAATGTGTCTTTGATTTTGGTAATTTAAATTTAACTGGTTTTATAGATATTATAATATCATTCTTTTTAAGTCCAATACTATTATTGTTCCTGACCAGATTAATGGCTCTTTTTGGAAGAGAAGCCGTTAATGATTAAAATCAAATATATACTCTGCTGAGTTTAAAACATCCTTTTTATCTTCACATGCGGCGTTTTTTAAATTTTGTGAAATGTCAAAAAATATTTTATTCACAATGGAATTTGTTAAATTATTTAAAATTTTACTACTACCATCTACATCAGACAACTTTGAAGATGCTTTTTTTGTTTCACGTTGTCTTATTTCTTCCATAGACATTCTTAAACTAGATAGTAAATCTTCAACTTCCATTATTTTAAATGAATCTTTAAGTAAATGATATTCTTCGTTGATGATAATTTCGGCTTCATCGAATTCTTTCACACGAAGTTTTGTGTTATAATCCGCAATTTCGCGCAAATCATCAATATTAAACAGTTTAACATCCAATTCCTTAACATCATCAGAAATATCTCGAGGATTAGCAATATCAACCATCATTAAATCAGAATTAGTCAAACCAATATTTTCAAGCCTTTGTTTAGTTATTATTGAATGAGGTGCACTCGTAGCACTTATGACCAAATCAGCAGTTTTCAAGTATTCATCAAGCTGTGAGAATAAAATTGCAGTACCATCCAAATCCTCTGCAAGTTCAACTGCAACATAATAAGTCCTATTAGCTACAAAAATTGCATTCAAATCCTTTTCAGCAAGTGCTTTAGCTACCAATTTACCCATTTTTCCGGCACCTATGACCAGAACGGATTTGCCTTTCAAATCACCCAAATGAGATTCGGCCAAATCAACAGCTGCTGAACCGATAGAAACAGAACCCTTATTGATATTGGTCTTATTTCTAACAACCTGCCCTACGTGAATGGCTTTTGTAAAAATCAAATCAAGAGATTTTCCGCAGTGGCGTTCCTTTGTAGCTTTAGCCTTGGAATCCTTTACCTGTCCCAATATCTGGTCTTCACCGACAATCATTGATTCCAGACCAGAGGTCATACGAAGCAAATGCATAACAGACGCATCACCATATTCAATTATAATGCTTTGATTTTCATGAGAAAGCAGATCATCATCCGGTGAAATATAATCATTGTGAATATAATATTCCTTACGATTGCAGGTGGAAATTTCAACATATTCATTGATGGAATACTTTTCCTGCAATTCATCAAATAAATCATCGATTTGTTTTGAAATATTCTCCATTGATTGAATATCTGCAATTTTATGGTCAACTCTTAAATTAAGTATCATCAAAATCCCCCTGTATTAACTCAAAAATAACTGCTTTTGCTTCATCAATTTTTCTAGATTTAATTAATTCCTGAATCTCTTCATTTTCAAAAATTTCATATAAATAATCACGCCTGTCCTTTTGATTGGAAACATATTCCTTTAAAAGTGAACGTGAATAATCCTGCAGTTCAATTTCTAAAATATCATCTTCAGTGATGATTGATTGTATTCTTTTTCTTAATTGTTTTGCCATCAATGGACTTTTGCCATTAGTAAAAATAGAAATTTCAATATCTCCAATATTAAAACTTGTTGGAACAATTATATCCCCATTATCCGGAAAATCAGCACGATTTACTAATTTATCTTTAGATATATCTGCAACATAATCAGACAATTTTCTATCACCGCTTGCTATTACAACCAAATCCGACCAATCAACCAAATCATCCACATCATCAGTGGAATATAATTCAGCCCCATTTTTGGACAGTTCTTCATTGATTGAATTACCTGCCAGTCTTACAATTGCTCCATGATCTAAAAATTTATTTGCTCTTCTGGTTGCAACTTCACCAGTACCTAAAATAAATACTTTCAAAGCTGAAGTTTTTAAATAAAGAGCAGTCCAATCCATTTTAATCAGAATCTTGTAATGATTTTGCCTTAAGAACACTGACCGCTTTTCTCAAGTCATTATTACAATCAGTTAACACATTCATAGCTTCAAGTTTTGAAATGTTGAATGTTTCGGCAAGAGCTTCGGCTTTTGCATCAGGTGCTGGCTTTTGAACACCAACCAATTTTTCTGCAAGTTCTTTTTTCAAATCCAAATATTCATCATAACTCATGCCCATATTTCTTAAGGTCATATCCCTTAAAGGACAAGGTTTAGATGGTTTGCAACACCAAATCAATGAGCCAAAACAAGTTCCTGCTCCCTCACCTAATCTTGTATTTTTACCAAATTCCGTTTTAATTTGGATATATTCCTGAGGAGTTAAGTTTACCTCCTCCAATGCATTTAAAACAGGACATGGCTTTACAGGAGGACAGCAAAAAGCAAGTCCCCTTATATCTCCACCTCTACATATATGAGATGGTGCATCTTCCCAAGTCATAATAATTCTCCATAAAAATATAATATTTTAATTTATCTTAATAGCAATATATAATACTTTGTAAAAATTGACCTGATTTAAGCAATCTTTTACTTTTGCAAAAATTACTAGTATATATGGAAAACATATATTATTTTTGGAGATTATTTTATGAAATTATGGAATCCTGTTGCATTTTTTATTAGCTTAATTATGAGTATTGTAATGGCTTTACTCTTTTCATACCCTCAGGGAATGC
>Ga0256405_10010473_pt1 | contig 12247 bp, 12 predicted proteins | sample RumenRJG_02DNA_FD_189096 | JGI IMG/M metagenome (GOLD analysis project Ga0256405, IMG submission 189096) | Bovine rumen microbial communities from Lethbridge, Alberta, Canada - RJG_02 | ecosystem: Host-associated > Mammals > Digestive system > Stomach > Rumen | place: Canada: Alberta...
AAGAAAACGCGCCGCACAAAATTTCTTGCTTGTCAAGCCTTTTTGCAAAAAAATACACCTTTTTTCAAGGTGCAGGATATAAAACATATGTTTTATATTTTAGGGTTTCTTAACTTAACGACATTGCCTCCAGATACGCAGAATAAATCCCGTCCCGGCTACTCAATCCTCAAGAAAGACACGTTCTACGCCTGTCGCACCGGGGATTCATTCAGACCTCACCAGTACGTTCTTTCTCCAACAAAGGAAAGTAGTAGTTTTGATAATAATCTTCCATTGGATATTTTTTGCCATCCCATTGAATCTTTTCCGCTGGCACGCCCATATCTATCAGTTCCTGGCGAATCTCCCCTGCCACTAAACTGTTGACCACGGTTATCAGGACATAGTCAAAATCCCATTGCAGCATATCGGCCGGCTCTTTTGCAGGCAAGCCCTTCATGCCCGCTTGGCCGGCCCTCTTGTCAACAATGCCCACCAGGTCCACATAGGGAAAGCGCAAAACTTGTTCGTAAAAATTCCTGCCCACTTCTCCCGCTCCGTACAGGACTATCCTGCTTCCCTTGGAAAACAGATGCCAGGGAAACATGTAATTCATGCGAAGACCCCATTCCGCCACATCGTCTGTCCGCTTTTGATGGCTGGCATGGAAAAAATATTCTGCAAGCCAGGCATGTCTGCCAAACAAATCCTGAAATGCTTGATGGACAGGCTCCGTATCCCCTGCCACCGTGCCATCCTCCAGATAGCAATCCTGCGCAAAGAAGGAGTCTGTGTCAGAAATGGCGAAACTTCTCACCATTTTCTGCAAATCCGGCCGCTCCTTGAACCATGCCTCATCCTGCATATACCGATCAAGACTTTCGATCTTCCTGGCCATGCAGCGCACCAGCTGTGCCAGGAACTTTCCGTCCCGTTCGGTTCGAGTGACTGCCGAGGCGGGCCTGCGATAAATGTAGATATTTTCCGGTATCCGCACAAAAGGATTCCCGTAAAGAACACAACGGAACATGAAAATCCCATCCTGCCCGGGCACGATATCCTCCTCAAACCAAATCTCGTGCTCCTCAAGGAAGCTCCGGCGGAAAAGGTTCGTCCATACTGCCGTGGAGACACCTAGCCCAGCCCATATCCTCACTCTTTCCTCCATGGAATCCGATAGTATATCGGCCGTCTGCCCCACAGGAAGTTTGTCACGCCGGAGCATACGAAAATCGTCCCCAACAGCAATATGCTCCGTATCCCCATTCGGCAGAAGACAGCCGGGGGAATGCACCACTTCCGCCCGATGCACCTCAGCCGCCTGATGAAGAATGGCAAGAGCATCCGGCACATAGAGATCATCGCTGTCGATAAAGGCGATGTACTTCCCCCGTGCAGCCCCAAGCCCCGTGTTCCTGGCCCCTCCCACTGTCCTGTTCCTTTCATGATGGAGGATTGTCACTTTGGGATGATCCCCGTACAGCCTCCTGCAAAGGGCAAGACTGTCATCCGTGGAAGCATCGTCCACGATAATGATTTCGAAGTCCTGAAAAGTTTGCTCAAGAACGCTGTCCACACATTCCTGCAAATAGGCAGCGGTATTGTAAACAGGTATGACAACTGATATTTCCGGCATATGGCCTCTCCCTCAAATCTCATTCAGCAACTGATAATCCAGATACCCCGTCCGCCATTCATTTCGGTGATAAGCAAAGTAAACGGTGGTCAGAAGTTCCCCCACATAACCAAGATAGCGATCCGGGCGCTTGATCCCTTCCGCTTCGTATTTCTTCTGCATGCCTTGGAGCACCGCGAACATGAAGCGGCAGTAGCCAAGATAGATCTCCCGCTTTGCTATCAGCATATTGTTGGGGAAATGTATCTGCTCCTCCAGAAAGCCTCTCGAAAATCTTGCCAGCCCGGAATCCTCCTGCTCCATCAGACGGAGCATATTTCCATAGTCCAGCTCGTCCATGGTGGTAACAGGAAGGCCTGCGAAATACGCATGGACGTTGGGGAAGGTCAGCCTGGGGGTAGTGAGCAGCACGTCCACCGTTCCCCCGGACATGGCCTTTCTTGCTTCCTCCGTCAGCACAAAGTGACGGCGATAGTGGCACAGGCCCAGGTAGCTGGCTCTTGGTGCCTTTTTCCAAAGCCAATAGGCAACGGTCAGCTCCGAATACAGGTGGTTGTATCCGGAGATATTGTCACCTTCATCGTCATACTCCATTTCCCCGGAACGCGACCCCTCATAGCCTGCGGCTCCTCCCAGCACAGGATGGACAAAGCCCGGCAGGTTCTCCATGCTGACCCTGGCATCCTTCCTTGAAGTGGCCATGGCTACATACAGTTCTTCTTCCTGCAGGTACTCCCGGATATGCCTGATATCTTCCTCGCTCAAGGGCACCTGGGTCATGGGATAGAAGGTGAATCTTTTTCCCGGATGCTCCTTGTTTGCTATCTCCAGCATGGAATAGTCATGGGGGCTCCGCCGCACCGTCAAATCCGGGCAGGCAGCGCTGATTTCCTTGATGCCCTGGTCTCCCAAAAGCTCCGTCATGCGCTGCAGGCCCATGATTTCCTTGGGAACTATCCCGAAACCCTTTAACAGGGATATGACCTCATGATGATATTTTTCTTGCAGCGCCAAATGCACGTCTGCCCCGGGATACTTTGCCAGAGCCTCCCGTATCTCCATACAAGGCCTGCCGCAATAGGTTTTGCCCTGCCCGTCCAGTTTTGTCACGGCAAAGGCGACGATATCCCCGCCCAGCCCTCTTCTTTCCAGGTAGCGGCAATACTCCTCGGCGATAAGCCCCCTGCCATAAAGTATCAGCATCCCACAAACTGCCTCCTTATCGCTCCCAGTCGTCAGCTTTGCCGCTCAGTCCTTACACCTCGCTCTGGCGGGTATCCTGTTTTCGAACCGTATGGCATATAGATGGCAATATGGCATTGTACGTTATATGTCACTATGTTATAATTACAATCAGAGGTGATAAACATGGCTACAACTACAATTCAAGTAAGAATGGACAGTGACCTGAAGCAACAGGTAGAGCAGAGATTAAGATCCATGGGACTTAATATGTCAACGGCAGTCAACATGCTTGCACATCAGATAGTACGACAAAATCGCATTCCCTTTGATATAATCGCCGATGACAACTCCCCCAAACTTGATACCCTTCCAAAATCTATTAACGCAGACATGATGACAGAAGAGGAACTTCATCAGCACCTACTGAAAGGGTATAGGGAAGCCATGACAGGCAAAACACGGCCAGCTGCTGAATTTTTTGCTGAAATGAAGGCTAAGTACAACCTATGAAAAAATACAATGTCAACATCACGCCGCATGCCGAAGATATGATTACTCAAATATTCGAATACATTGCCTTCGAACTATTGGAGCCCATTTATGCTGCCGACCAGGTGAAACGACTACAAGACGGTATCCAGTCCCTGGATATACTGCCCACGCGATGCAAGGTTTTCAGCAAAAACCTCTATCCCGACCAAGAACTTCGTCGCTTGCTGGTTGACAATTTTTCCATATTTTACTTCATCAACAAAGACCAAGTAATGATAACGGACATTCTCTACAGTCGCTCCGATATTGTGATGCGCTTACAAAATCAGCATCAATAAGACAACGCATACTCTGTCCTGGCCGACACCATAGATTATCCGTCAGCTTTGCCGCTCAATCCCTGTGAAACACATCACGAGTAAATACCTTGGAGCGCACATCGTCCAGCTGTTCATCCAGCCGATTTGCAACGATGACACTGCATTGATCCTTGAATGCCTGGAGATCATGCGTAACCGTATTGCCGTAAACAGTCTCTCCCTCCTGCATGCCTGGCTCATAGATCAGCAGCTTCACCCCTTCGGCCCGGATGCGCTTGATCAGCCCTTGCACCGCACTCTGGCGGGAGTTGTCGCTGCCGGTCTTCATCGCGAGGCGGTAAATGCCAACCACGGGCAACCCCTCCTTGTTCAGGAACCCCTCGCTGTCTGCCTCCAAAAGCCCGGCCAGCCGCAAGACCTTGTCGGCCAGGTAATCCTTGCGGGTGCGGTTCGCATCGACGATGGCCGAGATCAGCTTCTCCGGCACTCCCTCGTAGTTTGCAAGCAGCTGCTTGGAATCCTTGGGCAGACAATAGCCGCCATATCCAAAGGACGGGTTGTTGTAGCCCTCTCCAATGCGCGGGTCTGCGCATACCCCCTCGATGATATGGCCGGTATCCAGCCCCTTCATATCGGCATAGGTATCCATCTCGTTGAAATATGCGACGCGCATGGCAAGATAGGTATTGGCAAAGAGCTTCACTGCCTCGGCCTCGGTCGTGTCCATCAGAAAGGTCGAAACATCCTTTTCCAAAGATGCCTTCTGCAACAATTCCAGAAAACGTTGCGCCGCTTCTTTCTGTCCGGCCTCTGACAGTTCCGCACCGACAATGATGCGGCTGGGATGCAGATTGTCATAAAGCGCCCTGCCCTCGCGCAGGAACTCCGGGCTGAAAAGCACCCTGTCCAGTCCCAGCTCCCGGCGGATGCGCTTCGTATAGCCCACGGGAACCGTGCTCTTGATGACAATCCAGGCCTTGGACCCATAATCCCGGGCCAGCTTCAACACAGCCTCGACAGAAGATGTGTCGAAATAATTCGCTTTGCTGTCATAGTTGGTCGGGGTCGCAACGATAAGGAAATCCGCCTCACGATAGGCTTGCTCGGGATTCATTGTTGCCGTAAGATGCAATCCTCCCCTCCGCAAACACTCCTTGATTTCCGGATCTTCTATGGGGCTTTCCCCATGATTCAGTTTATCTACCCGCCTTGCGTCAACATCCACCGCCGTAACCTCATGCTGACGGGCAAGCAACACTGCCAGCGACAAACCGACATAGCCTATACCGGCAACTGCAATCTTCATTCCTTCCAATCCTCTCCCTTATGGTGCCGCCCAATGCAAAACTGAGCCCTTTGCCGTACCTCTTCTCAAACATACTCCCGCCAGATTTGATCGATATTCCGGCAAATAAGCCCCGGCTGCAACGCATGAATATCTTTCTTAATATCCTCCAAATATTTGATGGCAGACACGGCCACTTCCGTGCCAGTGGGCAAATCACGCAGCACCTCTGGCGGCTCTACCTGCACACCCACTTTGTCCACGATGGTCCCAACTTTCTTCGTATCCTTGTCGATAACACGGGTAATCTTTCCTGCAAGCTCCGGATGCCAGCGCAGCATATCCGCCAGGTGCGCCCCCAAACCGTAGACAATCATTCCCGCATCGGCCTTGTCAATGCACGGCACGTCGATATAGCCGTTCTCATCCTCACCGATAAGGCTGCGCCCCTCGACAAAATCCACATTCTCCACATAACCGTAATCCGTCAGACGCTCGCGCACGGCGGCATAATTTCCGGACAACACAATGATGCGGACATTGCCCTTGATATCCTTCAGCGCGTCGGGGATGCAAATGGGGAGACCGTCCTGCATCTGCCCACGCCGTGACAGGTCTTCCTCAATGTAGATGTCACCGGGGCCCATGAGTGGCAGGAACTTGCGCCGGAGGAACGAAGCCCTGACTCCGAGCGAGCCCCAGAAAATACGCCGGGCACCCACACACTCCATCAGGAAACGCTGCCGCCAACACGCCTGGGCCTCCCTGCCACGAAGGCGCTGCTTCTGGAGCCCGGTCAAACCTGACATGACGGATTGCTTTGCCGGTTGTTTCTTTGGAGCAGGAGGAGCAACCAGAAGCTCATCCAGCCTTTCATAGACCACATCGATATCCTCGCAAACAAGCCCGGGATTCAGCTGATGCAATTCCTGCGTGATCTCGTCAAGATAGCGGATTGCAGAGATAGCAACCAACGTGCCCTGCGGCAGAGACTTCAATGCCTCCGGAGGCTCCACAGGCTTGCCGATGCCGGCAACTTTCGTGCCTTGCTTCGCCTTGTCCTTGTCAAAGATGCGTGCGATTCGCCTACCCAGGTCCGGATGCCAGTCCAGCATATCAAAGAGATGGTTGCCCACACCGTAGACCAAAAGCCCCACCTGCTTCTGCGGTTGCACCTTGGGCGGTTGCGGAACTTGCCCTTCGCTCTCCCCCTTCACCGCCAATTCGAAGAGGATTTGATGGGCCGGGTTCTTGAACTTGACCCGCGACCGCTCCTGCACCGGGATTTTTTTATAAAGTTTCAATCCTTCTTTTAGCATCTGCTCCGTATACCGGAAACAACGTTTCCTGCAATCATCCATCCTGAACTCATGCGCTTTCAGATAGTCTAGCAGTTCAGCCCAAGTCACGAAGAATCCATGGGCACGTTTTGCCATGGTTTCAGCGCTCGTTCCGGTCATCACCGAGTTCTCTCGGTACCGGCGAATATGATAATCCTTTGCCACTGCCATCATAGCCCCCGCCTCTGCCATGGCCCGCACAGCGAAATAATTGTCTTCATGGGGGGGCAGTTTCTTGAATATTCTTTATATTATGTTCCAACAAATAGGAACGCTGCCAGAGATAACGCCCCGGCTGGACATGGCCGAAGCGATCCAGTTCGGAGGCAATCAGCATTTCCTCCCCGCTCAGCACTCCCTTGTCTGCCAATTCCTTGCCAACGCGGAACCGGTTCACATGGATGCGCTTCTCCAGTTCCGGTGTCTCAAACTTGAAGGAATGGTTGAAGAGCAGCCCGTCCAATTGATTTTCCTCAGCAATGCGGGAAAGCTCCTCCAGCCCCTCCGGCGCAACCATATCATCCGAATCCAGGAAATACACATAGTCGCCCTGCGCTGCCGCCAGTCCAACATTACGAGCCAAGGCCTGCCCCGCATTCTGCTCAAGCTCTATGACCTTCACACGGGAATCCTTTGCCGCATACTCCCGTTCCACGGAGAGCGACCCATCCGTGGAGCCATCATCCACGCAAATAGCCTCCCATTCGGGCATTGTTTGCGCCAATAAACTGTCCAGGCACTCCCCTACATACTTTTCTGTATTGTAGACAGGAATGACGACGGATACCTTGATATTATCCTTGATCTCTTTTTTCCTTGCCATAATCTTTAACATCCTTTCTATGATTTTGATCACCTGGCTCAGTCTCCGGCTAGGAATCGAATGCAGAACTCGCAATCCACCAGTTCTGCCTTCTCTTCTATCATCTACACAAACTACATCGAGGTAAAGAAATGCCATTTCTTGCAGGCAACGATTCCCACCTGGCAGCCACCACCTGACTTGTACAATCCGCAGGAATACTCTATGTGGTTCCTACCCAAGATATCCTGGATTTCCTGGAGCAAGTTCTTTTCCCCTTTTCGACCGCAGTCGTCCACCATAATGACAAACTCCTTAGACAAGAGTTGCGGCAAATACGCAATGATGTCTCGCCTTGACCGTTCGCTTCCTTCTCCAAAAGGAGCGTCCACCAAAATCAGTTCACAAGGAGCCTTCAACTCCTTCACAATCTTGTCAAAATCACGGTAAGCATGGTACTTCTGCCCGTCGAATTCTGCCTCCTTCAACGGCGAGAGATAGATGCGTGTCTGCTGCGACAGCTTCTTCCATCCATGACAGAAAAACTCCACCCATTCACGGTCATGCTCCACCACCGTATGCGTTGCGCCAAAATAACGTGCATACTGTCCTGTCAGCTTTGTGCTCTGGCCCAATCCCATCTCCAGAATATTTCTCGGACGCATCTCATCAAGAATGCGATAGAGAGCATAGAGGAAGTTGTAACCAACCGCCTGCCGACCATAACCTCCGGGAGACACCGACTTATCCAACAGCCATTCGCTTCCAATGATGGTATCGTGATAAATTTGCGCCCAATCGTTTTCCAACATGCAACGATTCGTCTCCACCATAAGATTTCCCAACTGTTTGATTTCCCCGAACAGATTGCAATAAAGAAGATGGGCATCCATATTGTCTAGAGATACATTCAAATAATTTCTGTCTGGGACAATATCCTTTAATAATTTTTCTTTCTCTTGCTGAATCCATCTTATTTTATTGGAAATAGCCACCCGCTTATCAAGGACAATTCCCTTGGACACAAAAAAGTATGCCCGAATAAACTCAATAATAGAAACCTCTCGATAATTAAGGTCACCAGAAAAGTTGTCAACTCGAATCCTTTTTTTCACTTCCAAATAATCTGACTCGTAACGAAGGCCAAGAGATTTTATTACTGGTTTATGAACCACTCCATACAACCCAAAGATAAAATTTTTTAAAAATTCTTCATCCACTGTAGATGCATTCTTCTTGTCAGCCGAAAAGCCCAATGCATCACATGCTTTTCTTACAAGCTCCAGCATCAAGTATCTGCTCGGATGTCCGATATCATTGAACATCGGCATGTCTTTGTAAAATTTCTTGATATATCCAGACAACTTGATGTCCCAATGGTGCTCTCTGCGTTCCAACTCCTCAAAGCTCTCTTGAAATACACGTTTTTGCATTTCGCTGTCAGGTTCCTTGCTTTCTATGTAAGAAATGATACTTTGAACCGTCTTTTCTTTTACCTGTTCAAACGCCTCCTCCAACAATGTATCCTGATAGAACATACTTTCCTTGTTGTAGCTATACGTTTTCTTTGTCTGATATGGGAACATCCAAGCACCTATCCCATAAAGGTTTGGCATACAGAATTTCCGACTGTTTTTTCGAACTTTCTTCAAAATGTATTCATCAGAATAGGTCACACCAAGCGGATTTTCCTTCTGTATCTTTTGGTAGATCAGCAAATCCACATGCTCAAGCAAATTGTCATCCTGTTCTATCTTCGATTTTTCTGCAACAGGCATCATAGAACTGGGATATATCCCATAGGACTCATGGAATGCAGGCATCCTTGACAGATATTGTCCCAAAATTGGCCCATGGCAATTTGCACTGATTAAACAAACTTTTTTCTCGTACAATGGATACCATATAAAATCATCGAATTCTACATAGCCTTGCCCCCCAAAAAGTTTTTATATTCCAAATATTCTCTCGCATTACATGTAATCACAAAGAAACATCTTTCTCTGTTTGGAATCTCATCAACGCTGCTGAAAACATCCATGCCTAATTTTTGCCCATGAACAGTATTTTTATCATCCACAACAAACTTGAATCGCCTCGTAAACTTGCTCCCAAGTTTTTTTCGTTGTTCATCAACAAATTGCTGAAACTCCAATCCAACATGAAAGATTCCAATGAATTCATTGCCTACCATGCTTTCTTACATCCTCTCCATGGTTGTGCCCGTTCAGCTCAATTGCCAAGTATCAGGTACGCTTCCACGCATCGTCAATGCTACGGCATATCAACCCCGGTTGCAGTGCGTGTATATCACGCTGTATTTCTTCAATATACTTAATAGCGGAGATTGCAATCTCCGTGCCGTCCGGAAGATATTTCAATACTTCCGGTGGCTCTACTGTTACGCCCAGCTGACTAACGCCAGTGCCGACTTTCTGCGGATTTTTGTCGATGACACGGCTTATTTGCGCAACCAACTCTGGATGCCATGACAGCATGTCGAAAAGATGCGCTCCCACCCCATAGACAATCATGCTTCCCTTTTGCCTCCGAATCGAATCTGTTGTCTTCCGGCAGAGCATCACCACATCATCCGAAATTAATCCCAAATGAGAAACCATTTCCGGTTGCAACAGTTTCTCCGGAGTATAGACTTGGATACTCAGGCCATACCTCTCCATTCTGGCAAGGAAATCTCTTCCATAAAGTCGCACATGATCTTCCTGATTGAAAAGTTTCCGTCTGTCACTCTCCGACTTGACGGATGAATCCTCGAATGTATCTGTGTCGGTAGCAATGGGAAAAGACAACACCAATGTACCCGTGTTACCCAAGCATCTCATCAATTCATGCAACGCCTTGGCCTCATCCTGTATATGCTCAAGCACATGGTTCACAATAATGAAGTCGAACATCCCGTCACGGAAAGGGATGTTCGTGATATCAACCTGGTATTTGCCCACGCACTTGCGGATATCGCAAGTGTAGTAATCTTTACCGTAATAGGCTTCCAATTTTTCGCAGATGATTTTCTCAGGAGCGAAATGCATGATTTTGCAACCGCGACGATGATAGATATCCGTGAAATTTTTTAGCACAAAATCCACCCACCGTGCTCTGTCTATGCTTCCGCAGAATGGGCAACGCCCTTGACGAAGCCCTGCACCTATGATATGCGGATGGCTGGTATAGTTTTCCAAGCCAGTGCTGTACCAAAAAGGCACTTGGCTACCGCATTGGCCGCAATAGCCAACAGATGGCAACACTTCCCACAGTGATCCGCAAACCAGATTTGAATTCAACGCCCGAACTTCTTCCACCATCTCTCTCAAATGCGGCGAAGGTGCAATCGCCACCACCGTACCGGCAGATAAGCCACCCAGCCTCTCTGCGGACTCAACCATACATCCGCAAAAGGACTCTCCTACCTTTTCCTTGTCTAGAATTCTAGTATCCTCCCCCAGTACACCCAGCTGTTTCCATATCTTTTCCAGTTCTGGGGTAGCCCCATAAAATATCATATGAGTAATCCTCACTTTCAAAATTCAAATTTATAGTTCCGAGGTTGATGCTTTCTGGAGTCTCCATATCATTTCAACTGTACGGCAGGTGGTATTTTCTTGGGCTTCTCCAAAGCTATGTCACAATGGTCACACGCCAGAGAATAATGCCGCAACAAGAAATCGCGCACGTCTCCTTTGGTGGTGTCACCATTTAGCAGCAAAGCCTCCTCAGCCGACATCATTCCCAGTGCGTGCAAACTGGCAGACCTGGCACACTCATAGAGTTTACCCTCATAAAGGGTTGTACAGTTATAACCCGGACTACAGCGGAAGTAGCCACGAACCAGTTCCCTCAGTGGCATGTTTCTGGCCCACGTACCACCGCTATCCCACCAGTCGGAAATTCCCAACACCTCATAGCGGATGTTGTGCTTTTGCAAAAAGGCCATCATCATCTCCTTCTTGCCCAACTTTCCGTAGTCAGAAACCCGCACCAAAACCTTATCCTGCTGCAAAAGCGGCACTAAATCTGCCCGTGGCAGCACCGTAGCATTTGTCGTCAATTCCACCTGCCGAATCTGCGGCTGTGCAACAACAAAAGCCAAGGCCTCATGCAAATTTTCCGAAAGAAAAGGCTCGCCTCCTATAAGCTCGCAACGCACCACAGAATCTGCCAATGCAAAGAAATTATGCAGAGATTCCATCAACACATCTTTCTTCATATCCGTTTGTGGTCGGAATAATGGCATCAAATTGTTGCAAGCCCTGCATCGAAGTGAACATTTCGTTCCCAGCACCACCACCAAACGGCACACATCCAACCTATTGGGGGCATAGAGCTGACGCAGAACCTGCTCGTGATTTTCTATTCCCCGTGGACTGATGCCACGCAAGATATCCAGATACGGTTTCACATAACGACGTTGAAACAAAAATGACTTGTCTGATTCTACGCCATCATACATACAGCCTTCATAATGACATACCTTCTTCGCCAACTTGGCTTCATCATATTCTGTCCATTTTAGCTGGACATCACCACCACCAGAGAACTCATCCAAGATACCCTCACGTGGCAGGATACGTCCACGCAGGGCAAGATCCATGATGTACTGTCGCAGTCCCAGGATGCGCCATGGCGACACCCCAGCATCCAAGCATTTCCCAAGATGCTCTGCGTAACACTCAGCATCTGCCAAAACCACTTTGTCATAGATCTCTTCCCTAAGCGCAGATAACCCCATCCTGGGTTTATCTGCCAAAACGTCCACTGGGGGGGGGGCATGTATCCAAGCCATTATCCACATAGCCCGCAATCTCCTCAAGCATGACGGGATAAACCTCCGCCGCTCGGCGCAGCTTTTCCCTCGCCCCCATCACTATTACTTTCTCTGTACTCGTCATATTCCTTAAAGCTCCTCCCGTTTTCTATTTCACAACAAAATTTTATTTCGCTTTCCAAAGTGCTATAATATACATAAGAAAGGATGGTGCTCCATGAGCTTGCTCTCCTCCGGCCTTAATCCAAAGTATCTTGAGGCCATAAAGAAATTCCGCCTTATCGATGATACCTTCTTTAACCTAACCCACAAGAAGTCTCCCGCCTCTACAGGCGGTGAGATGAATTGTGGGTTTTTCTGAGGGTTCGATACCCTCGGAAAAACAATTGCTTTGTATCTTGTTCCATGATATAATCAGTCGT
>Ga0256405_10010474_pt1 | contig 12244 bp, 9 predicted proteins | sample RumenRJG_02DNA_FD_189096 | JGI IMG/M metagenome (GOLD analysis project Ga0256405, IMG submission 189096) | Bovine rumen microbial communities from Lethbridge, Alberta, Canada - RJG_02 | ecosystem: Host-associated > Mammals > Digestive system > Stomach > Rumen | place: Canada: Alberta | collected...
CATATGCACTTGAAAGCTAAGGATAGTATAGTTTATGCGAGATTTGAGTTGGAAACATCTATGTCTTGTGAAATTGTAACGAAAAGATGCGGTTTTCGCTTAAGTTAGCGGCATTCGGGTCAGACCCCTAACTCCTGACTCCTGACCCCTGACCACTACTCCTCCACCTTTGAATCAAGTACGTTGTACGGGAAGAGGAGGATTAGCGAAGCGATGAGGCCTGCGGCGGTGGTGATCAGCGCCTCGCCGATGCCGGCCGTCGCCGCAAGTGGATTTGCGTCGGCGCCGTTCAGCGCGCCGAACGTCTGCATGATGCCGATGACGGTGCCGAGGATGCCGAGCATCGGCTCGGCGGTGATGATCGTCGAGACAACCGTCAGCCCCTTTGCGTTGACCCGCCCCGCGCGGAACTCAAACGCCTTCCAGATTAGTATCGCGAGCCCGAGGACGGAAAGCCCCAGAATCGGCCACATGACCGGCCCGCCCTTCAAGAAAATCTCGATTAGCTTTGACATGTTTACTTATGTTTATTAGCCACAAAGGACACAAAGAAACACAGAGTTCTTTGGGATCTGGGGCATAGCCCCAGCTTCTTTGTGATCTTTGTGTTCTATGTGGCTAAAACCAAACCTTTCAGAAGTTTTCATCGACACAACTCAAGCGCGAGAAGCGCGAACGACGTGCAGAGGACGGGATCAGACTCCCAGAAGCGGTTGTTCTCGTTGGCCCAGCTGCCATCCTCCCTCTGAAGAGCAATGATCTTCGTCGAAAGCTCCTTCTTCCAATCGTGATCGCCAACCTTGTCGATCTTCGCCGCGTCGAGCGCGCGCGTCATGATGTCGTAGAAGTAGTAGAGCCCCTGGTTGCCCATGCCGGGGTTCTCGTCGACTGACCAGTTCCTCTCCATCCACTCCACGGACTGCCTTACGCGGGGATCGCCCTTGTCGAGCTTCGCAGAGCACATCGAGAGAACCGCCGCGTACGTCATCGCGCCGTAGGCCCTGAGCGACACCTTCCCCTGCGCGTTCGTGGCCGTGCCGCCCTGGGGCGTCCTGTCGTTGTACGCCGCCCCGCCGGCATCGGGCCCTTCCTTCTTCATCAGGTTCTCGACGAACGCGAGCGCCTTGTCCCAGTCGAGGTCAACACGCTTGCCGCCTTCGCGGAACTCCTCCAAAGAGGCGGTCTTTGCCATCGCCGAAAGCGCGTACGACGTATTGGAGAGATCGGCATAGCGGCGACGCGAAACCTTGTCGTACCCAAACCCGCCAGCCATCGTGTCGTCGCCCGTGAGCTGCGACGAGGCGACATACTCGCGCGCCTTCAGAAGCGGCGCCGTCGGAGCGAGCTTCGAGTCGAAGAGCGCGGAGAGGCACACGGACGTGTTGTAGTTGCCGAGCCCCGAGCCGCCGCGACCCGGTTTCGGGACGTAAAAGCCGCCATCCTCGCGCTGCGTGCCGAGGACGAACTTCGCCGCCTTCTTCTTCGCCTCTGCGATTTGCTCGCCCGTATCGCCGCAGCCGCTGAGCGCCCAGAGGGGAAGCGCCGTCAAGGCCGGCATCTGCGCGTCGGAGAAATGCCCGTCCGCCTGCTGGTTTGCGAGCAGGTACTTTGCGCCCCTCGCGATCGACGCCTCAAGCGGCGTAACGTCCGCAAGGGCAATCCCCGCAACCAGCGCAACCACAATGCAGCTTATAAGTTTCTTCATCTTACTTGCCTCCTTACATATCCTCTTCCCTTTTTCGTTTTAGACAGGATTTACAAGATTTACAGGATTTTTTAGTTGGAGTTTTGAGTTGGAGTTGGAGAGTGGAAATGTTTAAAATTCCATTCTACAACGACGGCTACTCACTACGGCTTCTCTCATCTTAATCCTGTCAATCCTGTTAATCCTGTCTAAAAAGAGATTTGCATTTATCTATATTTTTTAAACGCCAGTGTCGGGCGGAAGGTTCATCAGCGCATTGATGCGGTCGTCAAGCGACGGGTGCGACGCAAAGAGCGAGGCATGCTTGCCGCTTATGCCAAACGCCTTGAGCGAGTCGGGGAGAACGCCCGGCTGGAGGTTCCCGAGGCGGCGCAGCGCGGCGATCATCGGCGCCGGCGTGCCGATGAGCCGGGCAGACCCGGCGTCCGCGGCAAATTCGCGGCGGCGACTGTACCACATGACGACGATGGACGACAGGAATCCGAGCGCGAGCTGCATGACCATCACGATAACGTGGTAGAGCCCGTACCCACCACGGTTCCTGCGGCTCTCCTTGCCGTTGAGCGCACCCTGGATTATCTGCGCGGCAAGGTGAGAGAAGAAGATGACGAACGTGTTCACGACTCCCTGGGTGATGCCCATCGTCACCATGTCGCCGTTCGCGACATGCGAGATTTCGTGGCCAAGGACGCCGCGAAGCTCCTCGCGCGTCATCTGTCCCATGATATCGGTCGAGACTGCGACAAGCGCGGAATTCTTGAATGCTCCGGTGGCGAACGCGTTTGCCGCGCCCGGGTAGATCGCGACCTCCGGCGTCTTGATGTTCGCGCGGCGGGCGAGGTCTTCTACGGTTGAGACGAGCCAGCGCTCCGCCTCGCCCTCTGTGCCGTCTACCGTGCGGCACTTCATCGACGTCTTTACGATGGTCTTGGAGAGCAGCAGCGAGATCACCGAGCCCGCCATGCCGAAGATGAACGAGAAGACGAAGAGCGGCGCGTATCCGCCCTCCCCGAGTTCTGCGGCGAGGTCAACGCCCAGGAGTCCGCAGACGATCGTGGCGACAATGGTCAGCATCGCGACCGCCGCGATGTTGACGACGAGGAACATGAATATCCGTTTCATGCCGACAATTATACCAAAAAAACGGCGAGCCGGCCTTAGTGCCGCCTGATGCCTTCGAGTCGCCGGCGGGCCTTCGGCGAGAGCGTCCTGTATCCGAACCTCCTGGCCGTCTCGCGGTAGAGCGTGTCGGCGTCATTTCGCCGCCCCCTTCACGGAAAGCCTCTCGCCGTCGTCGTCAAGCTCGAATATCCTCATGCGCTCGTCGGGAGAGGAGTTGGGCTGGTGGAACGTTATGCGAAGCCTGCCATCGACGCCCTTGAAGATCATGCCGTGTCCGCCATTCTTGCCGAACAGTATCTCGTCCTTCGTCCACGGCCCGGCGATCTTTCCGGAGGCAGACGAGCGGACCAGCACGCAGTAGCCATGCCCTTCGACGTTGTTCGACCAAATGAGGTAGAGCCTGCCGCTCTTCTCGGAGCGGTGGAAGAACGGACCGTCCGTGATCTTCCCAGCGCCCTCCATCGCGCTCTGCGCGTCGAGCAGCTCCCTCGGCGGCTCGAGGAAGGACGCGAAGTCCGGCGCGAGCGGCGCGTACTCGATCGTCCCGTTGCCCGTCTGGCACCACTCGTGGCAATAGACCATATACGGCTTCCCGTCCTCGACGTAGAGCGTGCCGTCGAGCGTCTGCAGCTCCGCCGGGGGGACGGGTCCGAGTTTCACGGGTTTGAACGGACCCGTCGGCCTGTCGGACGAGAATATCCACGTGCCGCGCGGGACGAGATCCTTCTCCTCCACGCCCTCGCCCATCGCCGCCATCGGGCGCACCCCCTTCTCCTCGGTGATCGTGGCGAACATCCAGAACTTCCCGCCGTAGCGGTGGACTTCCGGAGCCCACACCGCCGTCGGGCGTATCTCGTCGGGAAGAACCATCGCGGGCTTCTTGGCGGTCCACGTCACAAGGTCCGCGCTGCGCCTCACGTCCACGCCGCGCCCACCGGACCACGGCTTGGATTCGTAGAGGTAGTAGTGTCCGCCGTCGACAAGCACGAACGGGTCGCGGATGCGGAAGCCCGACTCGCTCATCGTCTCCCAGCTCCAGCTCTCCGCGCGGCGGAGCGGACGCGACGGGCGCACCTCCGGCGCGACGGGTCCGTCGGGACGCCTCTCGCCGTTCACCGTCACGTTCTCGAAGCGCAGGTTCTCGAGCGGCGAGTCAGCGTTGCCGACGAAGCGCAGCGGACGCGCGCTTTTGACGTCGAAGTCGCGGAACACTATGTCCTTCACGCCGCGTGTCTTCACGCCGTCTTCTACGACGATCTGCACAGCGGAGCCGCGCAGCGAGCCGGAGTAGCCGTCGAACACGAGGTTCGACACGCACATGTAGCCCTCGTCGTAGGCGCGCACGTAGCGGACTGGATAGTCGAAGAAGATGCCGTTGTGCCCCGTCGCGCGAATATTCCTGAACACTGCATTGCGGATCGTGTCATCCGAAGGGCAGCCGATGCGGATCGTCTGGCAGGCGCTGTCGAGGACGCAGTTCGAGACGACAACGTCTTCGCAAATCGCGACGTCGCCGAGCTTCTCGCGCATCGCGCGCAGGATGAGGCAGTCGTCGCCCGTCTTGAACGTCGAGTTCCCGACTCGCACGTGGCGGCATGCGTCAAAGTCGATTCCGTCCGAGTTGATGACGCGCTGGTCGTTGTCGATCCGGATTCCGTCGACGAAGACGTTTTCGCACAAGCGTATGAGCATCGCCCAGCCGGCGGAGTCCTTGAACGTCACGCCCTGGAGCCGCACGTCGCGGCAGCGGACGAACTGCACCTCCCTCGGGCGCGGCAGGGCCGGTTTCGGCCAGTGGCCGCGGAACGACGGGCTCTCGTTGCGCCCGGGGAAGAACTCTGGGCCCCTTCCGTCGACAGTCCCCTCTCCCGTGATCGCGATGTCCTCCTCGTCCCAGGCGTATATGAGGACAAGGCCGGAAGACTCGGGACGCACGGCGCAGACATCAACGGGGAAGTCGAAGTAGTCCTCGTGCCGCACGCTGCCGCGCAGCACGGCGCCCTTCTCGAGGTGCAGCTCGACATGGCTCCTCATGCGCAGGGACTTAGTCTCGTGCACCCCCGCGGGCACCACTACGCAGCCGCCGCCCTTCGCGGCCGCCTCGTCGATGAGCTTCTGGAAGTCGATCCCTCCGACGGCGCGCGCGGGGAGGAGGGAAAGCGCGGCCATCGCCGCGAAGATTGACATGCTGATTTTCATGTTCACATTATACCACTAATGCCACAGCCAGTCCACTACCGCGACATTGCAGATGCGCAACCCCGGAAATCAGGCGCGTCATGGTCGCGTGCTGCCAGTCGCGGCGGCCGCGCTGTTCTTCTTCGCCCAGATCGCCTGGCGGGCGACTCCGAGCATGAGGGCGGCGTCGTCCTTCGTCACCACTCCGCGAGAAAACACGCGGTGGAAGCCCTGCATGAAGTGGTCGGCCTGCTCGGGCTTCATGAAGCCGATCTCCTGAAGCATCGCCGACCAGTTCTTCATGAGCTGCATCTTCTGCGCCTGCGGCGCGGGCGGCGCCTTCTCGTGCGGCGGAACATACCGCCCCGTCGCCGTGAAGAGCTCGTAGCACGTTATGAGAACCGCCTGCGAGAGGTTTATCGAAGTATACCCCTCGTCGACGGGAATCCTGACAAGGTGCGTGCACTGCGCGACTTCTTCGTTGAGAAGCCCCTTGTCCTCGCGACCGAAAACAACGGCGACAGGCCCCGTCTCGGCGATTGAGAGAATGTCGGCCGCGCAGTCGCGCGGCGCCTTGACGTGCTGGCGGTAAAGGCCCTCGCGCGCCGTCGTGCCCACGACCGCCACGCAGTCCGCAACCGCCTCCTCGAACGTCGCGAACTCCTCGCGCGCGTTCATTATGTCCGTCGCGTGGACGGCCATCCTCTCCCCCTCGTCCCAAGAATTCTGGAGGTTCGGCGCGGCAAGGCGAAGGTGGCGTATTCCCATGTTCGCCATCGCGCGGCAGCTGGAGCCGACGTTGCCGGTGTAGAGGGTCCCGACGAGGACTACGCGTATGTTGTCGAGCGGATTCATCCCAAGCCTACCGACCGTCCTTCTTCGGGCCCTCGCAGATTATCCCCTCGAACACCTCGAGATAGTCGTCCTCGCCGTTCGCGTTCTGCGCCTTCTCGAACACGCGGCACGAAATGCCGTTCGCGTGGTACATCCACTTCTCGTTGTCTGAACGGTACATCGTGCCCGACGGAAGCACGTTCATGCACTCCCACGCGAGGAAGCTCTCGCCGTCCGGAAGCGTCACGCGCACCCCGAGCTTCGACTTCATCTCCACCACCTTGCCGTTGGGCGCGGTAAAATTCGACTTGTGGTCGCTCTTCGAGCGGCCATACTCAACCGCCACGATGTTGCCGTCGCTGTCGGTGAACATGCTCGACTGCTGTGGGGAGAACGAGGTGCAGCCCGCGAAGAGCGCGAAAAGCGCGGCCGCGAGCGGCAGGAGGAGCGCCGCGAGCTTCTTCGCGACGATTCCGCCGACGATCTTCGGATCGGCCTTGCCCTTCGAGAGCTTCATCACCTGGCCGACGAAGAACCCCGCCGCGGCCTTCTTCCCGTTCTTGAAGTCCTGCACCGGCCCGGGGTTCGCGGCTATCGCCTGGTCGACGAACTGCTCGAGCGCGCCCGTGTCGCTCACCGCCCCGAGCCCGCGCTCCTTCACGATTTGCCCTGGGTCGCCGCCCTTCTCGAATATCTCGGGAAGGAGCTCCTTCAAGGTCGGGCCGTTGATCGTGCCGGACGCCGCGAGCTTCACGAGCGACGCGAGCGCGGCAGGCGTCATCGCGCACTCGCCGATCGACTTCCCGCTCGCGTTCATGAGCGCCATGACGTCGGACATGAACAGGTTGCAGAGCGCCTTCGCCGTCTTCTTGTCGAGCCCCTTTGCGGCGAACTCGAAGTAGTCGGCGTTCTCCTTGTGCTGGGAAAGGACCTCGGCATCGTACTCCGCGATGCCGTACTCAGCTATCATCCGAGCGCGGCGCGCCTCGGGCTTCTCTGGAAGAAGGGACTTCCACTCCGCGACGGTCGCCTCGTCAAGTTCGACGGGCACGAGGTCGGGCTCCGGGAAGTAGCGGTAGTCGTGCGCGTTCTCCTTGGAGCGCATCGAGGCGGTCTCCATCGCCTCGGGGTCCCATCTGCGCGTCTCCTGAACGATCGGGATCGAATGCGCCATGCACTCGCGCTGGCGCCTCGCCTCGTACTCGAGCGCAGCGTGTATGCCGCTGAACGAGTTCATGTTCTTGATCTCGACCTTCGTGCCGAGCTTCGCCTCGCCCTTCGGACGTATCGAGATGTTTACGTCCGAGCGCATGTTGCCCTCTTCGAGGTTGCAGTCAGAGACGCCCGCATATACGAGCATCTCCTTGAGCGCAGTAAGATAGGCGATCGCGTCGTCCGCCGACTCCATGTCGGGCTCGGAGACGATCTCCATCAGGGGGGTACCCCCGCGGTTGAAGTCGACGCCGGAGGTCGTGGCGTAGTGGTTGATCTTCGCCGCGTCCTCCTCCAGGTGGATGTGGTTGATCCTTATGAACTTCCTGGTCCCGTCGGCGCGCGTGATCTCGACGCCGCCGCCGATGCAGAGGGGGCTGCCGTTCTCGGAGATCTGGTAGTCCTTCGCCATGTCGGGGTAGAAGTAGTTCTTCCTGTCGAAGGTCGCGTGGCGGTTCACCTCGCAGCCGAGCATGAGCCCCGACATCACGGTGAGCTTCACCGCCTCCTTGTTCATCACGGGGAGCGCACCCGGATAGCCGAGGCACACGGGGCATACGTTCGTGTTCGGCTCGCAGCCGGTCTTCAGGAGGCAGCCGCAGAACATCTTCGTCCGCGTCTTGAGCTGGACGTGCGTCTCGAGCCCGATTGTGTTTTCGAATTCCATATGTCAGTTTCCAGAAGATGATTTCGCGAGATTGCGCAGGTATGCGCCATAGGTGGACTTGCCGTATCCGTCTGCGAGCTTTCTGAGCTGCGCGTCGTCTATCCACCCCCTGGACCACGCGATCTCCTCGATGCAGGATATCTGCAGCCCCTGCCGCTCTATGAGCGCGCGGACGAAGTTCGTCGCGTCGGCGAGCGACTGGTGCGTGCCGGTGTCGAGCCACGCGAACCCGCGCCCCATCGTCTCGACCGAAAGCCGCCCCTCGTCGAGATACTGGCGGTTCAGGTCGGTGATTTCGTATTCGCCCCTTGCCGACGGCTTCAGCGCAGCCGCCTTCCCGACGACGTCGTTGGGATAGAAGTAGAGCCCGACGACGGCGTAGTTAGACTTCGGCTTCGCCGGCTTCTCCTCAAGCGAGACCGCACGCCCCTCCGCGTCGAACTCGACGACTCCGTAGCGCTCGGGATCGGAGACGCGGTAGCCGAACACCGTCGGCTCGCTGCGTTCCGCGGCGACCTTGAGGAGCCGCGGCAGATCCGCGCCGTAGAAGATGTTGTCGCCAAGCACGAGGCAGGCGTCGTCATGCCCAAGGAACTCCGCGCCGAGCACGAACGCCTGGGCGAGGCCGTTCGGGACCTCCTGCACCTTGTAGGAGAACTTCATTCCGAGGTCCGAGCCGTCGCCGAGAAGACGCTCGAAGTTCGGCAGGTCCTGCGGGGTCGAGATGATCAGCACCTCGCGTATCCCCGCGAGCATCAGCGTCGACAGCGGATAGAAGATCATCGGCTTGTCGTAGACCGGCAGCAGCTGCTTCGAGACGACGCGCGTCAACGGATGGAGACGCGTCCCCGCGCCTCCGGCCAGAATTATCCCCTTCCTTGCCATCAGCTGAATCCTTTCATGCCGCCTATTTTACCATATTTTGTCGCATGTCGGCGGAAAATGCGCCCGCCGCCCCTCCGAACCGCATCAGGCGGTGATTGGGCGGCCCTTGTGTCCCCAGGCGTCGCACGGCCGCACGGCGAATGTCAGGTCCTTGTACCCCTCGGCGTCGAGCTTCTCCTTGTCGAAGACGACGCGCACCGGCTCGCGGTCGCGGTGCTCGGCAAGCCCGATTCCCTTCGAATACACGCGGCGGCACTCGATCTGCCGGCGGAAGTCCTCGATGCGCCCCTCCGCAACCACCTCGTAGTCAAGGGCCCGCGCGCCTGCGTTCTCGCGGCGGATGGTCGGGAACTCGAGGATCAGCCTGCCGTCCTTCTCGGTGCGCTTGAGGACCGTTCCCTCGGGGAACTCGGGGACCACGGACCTTTTCGCCTGCGCGTCGTACGCATACGGCCTGCCGCGGGAGATCGGCCACGGGAATTCCCAGTCCTCGCCGAGGTCCTCGTCAAAGGAGAACTCGCGCTTCTGGACGACGATGCGATCGTCGTAGACAGAAAGCAGCTGCCCGACCTTCGGAGTCTCGCAGTCGAAGATCGTCTCCTCCGGGAACTTCCGCGCTCGGTGGGCGTTCGAGCGCCCGCCGATCACCCCGGCGAACGGAAGCCCTGGACACGCCGAGGCGTCTATGGACGTAAACTCGCCTTGCCAGATCGCGCGCTCGTCGCTCATCGTGACATGCGTGTGGCCGGAGATGGCGATGCAGTTCGGGTAGTTTCTCAGGTACTTCGTCGAACGGCCGAAGTCGTGCCCGCCCCAGCCCTGCGGCGAGGCGTAGAGGAACGGAGAGAAGACGGTGTCGGCCGGGTGGTGGTGCTGGACGTAGAAGAACGGCCTTTCGCCCTTCAGCTCCGCGCCGCGCGTCGCGAAGAACTCGTCGAGCTTCCTGTGCTCGTACCTGAGCGCGTTGTAGAACGGGGTGTCCGGCGGCTCGGCCGTCCAGCGCTCGGAGCAGATGTCGCTCGCGAGGTGCGCGAACCACTGGAAGAGCACGAACTTGTAGCCCTTGACCTCCTTGACCTTCACCGTCTCGTACTTCTCGTGGAAGAGATCCTCCCAGACTCGTTCGCGGTTGCAGACGAACGACTCCTTCGCCGACTCCTCGTCCACGGGAAACTTCACCTTCGGGAACTCCGGGCGGTGGTAGAAGTATCCGTCGACGTCGTGGTTTCCGGTGACGAAGAGCTTTTCGACATGGCCGCCGTCGGAACGCCGGTCGTTCGGGAACACCTCGTACCAGATGTCGGCGACGCACTTGAGCTCCTTGACGAGCCCCTTGAAGCCGAGGTCGCCGGAAATGACGACGCCGTCCGCCTTCTGCGTGTCAAACCACCGGAGCGCCTTGCGGAAATGCGCACCCTCCTCCATCGTGGGCACGTGTATGTCGCTCAGGACCCCGAGCCTGAGCCGGCACGGGCTCTCCGCGGCAACGCCCCTGAGCGGCTTCATCGCCGCGGCGAACGCGCCGGCGAACGCCATGCCGCCGAATGAACGTCTTGTGACCATGACGGGGCTCCTCGCTACTTCGCGCCCTCCGCGATCTTCGCGGATTCCGGAATGACCTTCCCGCGCACGAGGACGTCAAGAGCCCTGTTGACCGACTTGACCTCGTTCGCGTCGCCGGGCTTCGCGCGGTACGCCTCAAGCGCGTTGCGGAAGTCCGCCGCATAGACGCCCTCGTCGGCGTACGAGACGACCTCGCCCAGCGCCTTGACCGTCTCGGCCGTGGCGGACTTCGGGTCCGCGATCTTCGCATAGAGCTTCGCGGCCGTCGCGCGGCGCTCGGCCATCACCTTCTCTGGGTCGGCGCTCATGTTCGAATGCGTGAGGTTGTCCCAGCGCGAGGCGATCGGACGGATCCAGACGTTGCGGAACGAGACGGAGCAGCCGTGGTCCTGCAGCGACAGCGGGCCCTTCGTGGGATGGGGCGCGAGCGGACGGCGCCTGCAGTGCGTCGTCTGGCCTTCCATCTCCCAGTGGTCCTGCACGAGCACGCCGTTGAAGAACACGGTGATCGAGCCCGGGTGGGTCAGCTGGTTGCCCTTCCACACGGGCTGGTGGAACACGATGTCGTAGACCTGCCACTCGCCGGGTTTGCGCTGCGGGTTGACGAGCGGGGGATTCTCGGCGTATATGGAGCCGGCCTGCCCGTCGGCGTAGTTCTGCACAAACTCGGGGCGTCCCTCCAGCTCCCTGCACGTGAAGTAGCTTTCGAGCACCTGCACCTCGTAGCCGTACTTCGGCCCCATCAGGAACACACCGGAGTTGCCGCGCATCTGCGCATTTCCGCCGATCGACTTCGTGTCGGCCGGATGCCTGTACTCGATATGGAGCTGGCAGTCGCCGAACTCCTCGCGCGTGCGGCACTCGCCGAACTTGAGTCCCTCCCCGCACGAGAACGCTCCGTTCTCCACGATCCACTTCGACGGGCCGCCCTTGCCGTCGCACCAGTTCCTCTCGAAGCTCTCCTTCGTTCCGTCGAAGAGCACGATGGCGTCGGAGGGAACCCCGTTCTCGCCGACAGTCACCCGCGATGGCTTCGGGCGGTTCTCGTCATGCACCGCCCATGCGTGGTTCGCGTCGGGAATATCCCCGTAGAGCCCGGCGGAAAAGGCCGCCGCGGGCAGGGCGATTGAAGCTGCAACGATCAGGTTCTTTGTTTTCATGGATGACCTCGCTTGTTTCAGAAAAGACGCGTGACCTCACTGTCGATCGCCGCGACGTCGCAGACGCGAGTCTGCGCGACGGGAAGCTTGTCGAGCCCGGCGACCGACGGCGGCGGGGCGACAAGCACGTCCTCGCCATAGGCCCTGAGGCAGGTCTCCGGGAACTTGTACGGCGTCGCGGTAGCGGCGACGACGCACGGCGCGCCGTCCGGCAGACCCAGTTTCTTCGCGACGAACGTAGCGACGGCGGTATGCGGATCGACGAGATAGCCGGCCGACTCGCGCATGCGGCGCATCTCGGCCTCCGTCTCCTCCGGCGTCGCGACACCGCCGGTGAAATCGGCGAAGAGCCGGTCTTTCGCGGAATCGGAAAGCTCGTACCGCCCCTTCTCCGCGAGATCCTTCATCATGCGGGACGTCTCCGCGCAGGCGCGATCAATATCGCCGTCAAGGCCCCCAGAGATCATCCAGAGAAGGCGCTCGACGTTCGAAGACTTCCTGATGTCCATCGAGGGGGAGTTCGTGACGGTGAAATTCGGGCCGGGGTCGTAGACGCCGGTCTTCACGAAACGCGCGAGGACGTCGTTCACGTTCGAGGCGACGATGAACTTGCGGATTGGGCTCCCGAGGAGCTTCGCATAGTACGCCGCGAGAATGTTGCCGAAGTTGCCGCTGGGGACAACGACATCAAATTCCTTGGGCAGGGGTCCGGGGGCGCCCGAGCCCCCGTCCGTTCCATTCAGCTTTGCCCCCGCCAGCACGTAGTAGGCAATCTGGGGAACGAGGCGACCGGTGTTTATCGAATTGGCGCTCGAGAGAGTGATGCCGTGCGCGGCGGCCTCGGCGCGGATCGCGGGGTCGGCGAAGATGCGCTTCACCGCCGCCTGCGCGTCGTCGAAGTTGCCGCGGATGCCGACG
>Ga0256405_10010475_pt1 | contig 12244 bp, 10 predicted proteins | sample RumenRJG_02DNA_FD_189096 | JGI IMG/M metagenome (GOLD analysis project Ga0256405, IMG submission 189096) | Bovine rumen microbial communities from Lethbridge, Alberta, Canada - RJG_02 | ecosystem: Host-associated > Mammals > Digestive system > Stomach > Rumen | place: Canada: Alberta...
TTGTGCAACGCGCACGGGATCACGCAGGGGATGTATTACAAATGGCGGGATCAGCTGTTGACCGACGGGGCGAAACTGTTCGATCGAGGGGGAGTGGATCACATCCGGGAACGGCTGGAACGGGAAATCTCACAATGGCGAATGCCTTTTCTCAAACTTATCAGATGATCGGAACCGCATCCGGGCGGCTGGTTGTCTCATTTCTGCTTGGACACGGGATCCTTTCTTCCTCCTGGCAATATTGGAACATCAAAGTGTCCTTGTTTCAGACCATTTTCCTTTTCTGTTCCGGGATAGCGCTTTTTTCGCTCACACTGGTATTTTGTCTGCCGAGTGTGGTGCCCAAACATGAAGACTACTACGACCCCTGACCCGATACCGTCAAACCTGTCCGCTGCCCGTTTTTTTTGAATGCTCCTCATCCCCGTTTTGACCGATTTGTAAATTCGCGGAAAAAGAGATATATTATCCGGACTTGAAACCATGGTCTGCAAATCCAGTAAAAAGGGTGATTCCCATGAAAAATATGTTCAATGTGATCCGCAACGGTCTGAATGCGGATGAAATGCGGAATAAAGTCGAAACACTCTGCCGGATCGAAAAGGGACAGACTTTCCGGCATTATCACCAGTCCATCGACCAGATCTGCGCCTGGCTGAACGAAGCAGGGATCCCGAACGTCGAACGGCTTTCTTTCCCGGCAGACGGACGGACCGTGTATGAAGACGTCCGGATGCCGCTGGCGTGGGATGCCTCGGTCGGGAAACTGACCCTTTGCGATTCGGCGCGGACCGTGGCTGCGGATTACACAAAAAATCCTTTCAACCTGATCAAGGGTTCAACGGCCGCCAGACCCGGCGGAGAACTCGTGCGGATCATCACCGAACAACAGTTCCTGGCCGGAGAAAACCCGGCCGGGGCTCTGGTCATGCTGGAAACCTTGACCGCTCCGCGTCCGGCCGTGCTGGTTCCAGTCCTGGATCAGGGAGCACGCGGCATCATTTCCAGTTTCCTGGTCGGAAGATACGAGGATCCGGAAGCGGTGCAGTGGGTCAATGCCTGCACCGAAGGAAACAACTGGCATGTGCAGTGCGACGACCGCGATTTCATCGGTTTTTCCGTGTCGCTGACCATGGGCGACAAGATCCGGCAGATAGCCTCCAAAGCCGAGCTCAAAGCATGGGTCGAATGCGACGGCCGCCGTTATGCGGGTGAACTGCCCGCTGCGACCGCATTGATCCCCGGACGCCGTCCGGAGGAAGTCTGGCTCCTGGCCCATACCTTCGAACCGCTGCTGGACGACGATTCCAACGGCGTGGTCTCCGGGATCGAGGTCGCCAAACAAATCATGAAAATGGGTACTCCGGAATATTCGCTCCGGCTGATCTTTGCCATGGAGGTTTACGGTTTTGCCGCGTTTCATGCCCGGTTCAAAGGAAAAGTCATCGGTGCCGCCAATCTGGATTCCATCCCGGTCAAACCCAATTACTTTTGCAGCCTGATCCCGCCGATCGCCACCGTTCCTTTCCACGGAGTTGACATTCTGAAGGAAATGGCGGAGGAATTCGGTGAAAAACTGTCCTGCCGCCTGGAAAAACCGGCTTGCGGCGATGACATGTTCCTTTCCGACTCCACCACCGGCGTTCCCACGGTCTGGTTTTTGAAAAAGCCGAAAGAAGGGGTCACGCCGCTGTGGCACAATTCCCTTCAGACGAAAGAAGGTTTTCTGGATCCCGAAACCATGGCCGATCACGTCGCGCTGGCGGCGGTCTGGTTTCAGCGCACCTTGTTCTATACCGGAAAACCGGCGGCTCTGCCGGAACTCGAACTGAAAGAGGTCTCGTCGCCGTGGCGCGATTATGCGGCGGGCCAAGTTTATGCCAGGTCGCAGGTCGGGTTGCCCCGCGACCTGGTCCGGATCCCGAAAGCCTGCCGCAGGTTTTTGCCCGACAACGTCATCTACGGCCCGATGTCTTCGCTGCTTTCCCGCATGGACGGAAAAAAAGACCTGGCGCAGATCATTCTGGAAACGGAAGCCGAACGGCAGATCACGCTGACCGACGCGCAGATCAAGAAATATATCGACGCGATCAATTATCTGACGGACTGGGGCTATCTGAAGGCGGTCAGCCGCAAGGAACTGACGGAAAGGATGCTGACCGAAGCGCTGGCGGAGGCCGGCGTGAAAAAAGGCGATGTCCTGCTGGTCCATTCCTCCCAGTCCAAATGCGGTTACATGGCCGGCGGACCGGAGAGCCTGATCCGGGGCGTTCTGGATGCCGTCGGGCCGGAGGGGACCGCACTGTTTCCGACTTTCACCCGCCCTTATATCTATCTGGGTTCAGTACTGAACCGCGGCTGGAATTACCGTCCGCATGATCCGGACGTCCCGGCCCTGGTCTGGACCGGCGCAGTGCCGCGGACGCTGCTGGAGAAATTCTCCGGAGTGAAACGGAGCCGTCACGTAACGCATTCCTGGGCGGGGGTCGGACCGCAGGCGGACTTCTGTCTTCGCGGCCATGGTCCGGACGATCCGCCGGGTTCGGAAAGTTCGCCGATGGCGAAGGCACTGGAACTGAACGGAAAAGTGGTGTATATCGGGTCCGGATTGGCGCCGTCCACCTTCCTGCATTATCTGGAAACGGTCTGCCATTCCGCTTTCCTTGGACCGGCGGTCTGCCGCGTGAAAGATCCGAACGGCTCTCTGCGGACAGTGTTCATCGAACAACATCTGCCGGGCCACCGCGACTTTTACCGCAACGATGCGGAAAACAGCAAATTCTTCCAGCGCGCTGTCCAGGCGGGACTCCAGATCGCGGAAGTCCCGTTCGGAATGAAGAAGATCCATGTGATCGAACTGAGATCTTTCTACGAGATCGGCATGCGTCTTATGAAGGAAGATCCGCGGATCCTGCTCTGCGACGATCCGGACTGTGTGTTCTGCAGCCGGTTCTGAAGCATCGGGAACCGCTGCCGGTCATTTATCGGAACAGGATGAATGCGAACCGGTGGATCTGCATTTCCCCGCACCGTTTTCTTTTTTTTTCAGGGTGAATCTTGAAAAAAAGACTCTTCGGCGTTATATTACCGGATAATATTTTTGCGTAAGGTGAGTATTTATGAATCTGATGAACGTGATCCAGGTGCTGGGCGGACTGGCAATCTTTATTTTCGGCATGAAACTGATGAGCGACGGTCTGCACCGGGTGGCGGGGGAAAGGATGCGTTCGATCCTGCGGATGTTTTCGGCCAACCGTTTTGTGGCGGTGACCACGGGGGCGGTGGTGACGGGCGTGATCCAGTCATCGGGCGCCTCGACCGTGATGGTGGTCGGATTCGTCAACGCCGGACTGCTTTCGCTGGTGCAGGCGATCGGCCTGATCCTGGGCTCCCATATCGGAACGACGGTAACCGCGCAGCTGGTCGCATTCGACCTCAACTGGCTGATCATGCCGTCGATCATCATCGGACTGATATTCACTTTCATTCCGTCGCCGAAAGTTTCCAGATGGAGCGAAACGATCCTGGGGCTGGGTTTTCTTTTCCTCGGGATGATGACCATGAGCAATGAATTGAGGGTGCTCTCCCATTACGAGCCGTTTGTCCGGGCTTTGCATTCGGTCAACTGTCAGCCGGTGAACGGGATAATGCCGGTGCTGCCGATGCTGGGAGCGCTGGCGATCGGCGCACTGGCCACGATCATGATGCAGAGCAGTTCGGCCTGCACCGGCGTGCTGGTAGCACTCGGCGCGGCGAACCTGCTGGATATCCATACTGCCCTGGTGCTGGTGATGGGCGCCAATATCGGGACCACAGTCACCGCGCAGGTGGCCGCGATCACCGCCAACCGTATTGCCAAGCAGGCGGCACTGGCCAACACGCTTTCCAATACGATCGGCGCTTTGATCACCATGGCGACTTTCTGGATCACGATCAACGGCGAACCGGTTTTCCTGAAACTGGTGGAATGGTTCTCCATGGGCGCAGGCATCCCGCGCCAGATCGCCAATGCCCATACCATCTTCAACGTCTGCACCACGATCATGTGGCTTCCGTTCGTCGATCTGCTCGCCCGGATGTGCGAACGCCTGATCCCGGTCGAGGAAACGGAAGTGGTTTATGAACGGTTGGAACCGCATCTGCTGAGCACTCCGGCCATCGCACTGACCCAGACCGCCAGTGCCCTGCGGAAGATGCTCAAGAAATCCTGGAAGATGATCGACTGCGCACTGAGTGTTTACAACCGGAACGACGAACGCAACCAGGCGATCGAAAAACAGCTGGAACAACGGGAAGCCGACATCGACTCCCGGCAGAAAGCCATCACCGAATACCTTTCCAAACTGATGCTTCGTCCGTTGTCCGCCAAGGAATCCGAACAGATCCCGATGCTGCTGCACTGCACGAACGACGTGGAGCGGATCGGCGACCATGCGGAGATCATCCATGCCACGGTGAAAAGGCTGCAGGAGGACAATCTGCGGTTCAGTCCCGACGCGGAAGCGGAATACGATCACCTGCACGACACGCTTGCCGAACTGACCGAAGCCACGGTCAAAATGCTGGAAGCCCCTTCCGCCGAACACAGGGTCGAAGCGGCCCGTCTGCAGGAACGGATCCAGATGATGCTGGACCGTTCGGAAACCGAACATTTCACCCGGATCAGCAATGGCGAATGCAAACCTCATGTCGGCATCCTTTTCCTGGAACTGGTCGAAGAGATCCGCAAGATCTCCCGTCACCTGGAAAACATTCACGAGCGTGCGGCCATGTTTTACGGCAAATTCCCCAAAGCCAGAAACAACAAACCTCAGCCGGTCAAAAATCCGGAATGACGGAAACTTTTGCCGGGTGGGTCTATCCGGCGTAAACCGATCGGTTCCCAGTCGGGGCGGAGACAAAAAACGCCGCTGCCTTGCGACAGCGGCGGATGGTCCGTAAAACGATCGACGGAATATTATTTCCCGAATTCGTCGTTTTTGATCTTGTAAGCGGGATTCTGTTTCTTGACCATTTCGGTAACCCGCACGACCTCGAAACCTTCTTCCAGTTTGATCGGATACGGTTTCTTTTCACGGATCGTCTGATACAGCGCATGATAAATGTCCATGACATCGCGTCCGTTGGAGGGCTCGGTCATGATGGTCTTGCGGATCCATTTGGGCTTGACGGAGCCGCCGAAACCGCCGCCGCGCGGAGGCGTTTCCGGATGAGCCGGGGTTTTCGGCATTTTCATTTTCGGATCCAGGTATTTGAGCTTGATGTCCTGCTCGTCTTCGCTGATCAGGGAGCCGCGGGTGCCATAGACCGCATACACCGGAGAAGGCAGGGAAACACCGCCGGAGATCTCAATGTCGATGAGCCGGCCGTTCTTGCCTTTCAGGATGATCTTGAGCTGATCTTCGGCATCGCCGAGCGCAGCAACCGTTTTCAGGTCGCTCCAAACGGATGCCAGCGGGGATTCCAGCAGCCGGAGACCGTGGTCGATCAGGTGCGGTCCCCAGTTGTTGAGCTGGCCGCCGCCGCAGGCGGTAATGGTCTGCCAGTCATCGCGGAACTGATAATTGTGACGGCAGAGCTTGATCTCAAAGACATCGCCCAGAATACCGCTGTGGATGATTTCGAAGACATGGTTGAAGCAGGCTTCGAAACGGCGGTTGTGGCGCAGGAAGAGCTTGCCGGGATATTTTTTGGCGGCCTGTTCGAGTTTTTTCAATCCCTTGACCGAAATGGCGATCGGTTTTTCCTGGAATACGATTTTGCCCGCTTCCAGAGCGCGGATCGCATAATCCACATGCTGCGGAGAACGGACCGCAACCGCGACCAGTTCGATGTTTTTGTCCGCCAGGAATTTATTGCCGTCGGTATATCCTTTTGCCTTCGGATACTTCGCCGTGAGTTCATCCACTCTGGATTTGTCCACATCGCATCCGGCAACGATCTCGAATTCATCCGTGAATTTTGCCAGTTCCGCGCAGTGCATGCCCCAGCCGGCGCGTCCAAGACCCCAGATCCCGATCCGGATCGGTTGTTTTTTCTTTTTCGAAGCAGCCATTTTCGACCCCTTTTCCGTGATTGGTTTACGTTCAGCAGAAGATTTTCTTCAGCGCATCAAGACTGACTTTCAGGTCGATCAGCGGTTCGCGCAGATGCGTGTCATGCTCGACCAGGACCCACTTGTCGTAGCCACGTTTCTTCAGCAGTTTGGCGGCTTCTTCCCAGGGTTCATCGCAGTTGCCCGCGCCCAGTTCGCAGAAACGGAGCCGTTTCGGCCAGTCTTCCAGTCCGATATTGGCATCCTTGATGAAGACGTCCTTGAAATGGACCGCGGCGATCCGGTCGAAATATTTGTCGATGGTTCCGATGACGTCGCCGCCGGCTCCGTGCAGATGACCGATATCCAGCAGCAGGGAGGCGCCGGGGCAGTCTTTCATAAAGCGGTCCACTTCGTCCTGATCCTGGATCCGCTGTCCAAGATGGTTGTGCAGGGCGGATTTGACCCCGAATTTGGCCGCGACCGAAGCAAAACGGTTGCTTCTGCGGATGAAAGTATCCATGTCGACTTTTCTCGAACAGTCGCCCGGGCTCAGCCAGATGTATTCCACACCGAAGCCGGCGGAATAGCGCAGAGTGGTTTCCGGAGTGGTGCAGCGGCAGGTGGCGAAATCCATGCCCAGACGGCGGCAGATAGCCGCTTTGTTCAACGCATCCGCGGCATCGATGCATTCCAGCCGTTCCGTGCCGTTGTAGCCGATCTCCTTGAGTTCTTCCAGCCGCGTTTCATAATCATAGCAGCCGCCGTCCCATACATTCATTCCGTAGTCCGCAACTCCGAACTTCATGATGATTTCTCCTTTTTAAGGGTTGAAAAATTGATATTTTGATTTATACTATATCATCGGTTTTCAATAAGGGAATGGATAAAAACAACAAAATAATGGACATTTTGACGAAAAATAATGAAATATTATGAAAAACTGGTGTTCAATGCACACGGCGACGTCCCGTTTTCGCAGGGTATCTCGCACTCTGGCTGTTTCCGCGGATATTACGGGATCCAGTATAACCATTCGGGCACGCTGTTCCTTTCCCGGGGCAGGGAATCCCAGGTCATCGTGGAAGGGCCGTATGCGTTCTTCACTTTTCCCGGACCATCGTTCGTTTACGGTTCGCCGCCGGGCTGTCAGCGCCATCATTGCTACATCTGCTTCAGCGGGACTCTGATCCGGCGGTTCATTTCGGGCGGGCTGATGGATCTGGAACGGAAGAATCCGCTGATCCAGATCGTGCATTCCGAGCGGTTCTATTCGGTTTTCAGCAAACTGAACCAGCTGATCGGCGAATCCGGCGGATCGGTACAGCCGCGGGCTGCGTGGATGCTGGAAGATCTGCTGCTGCAGCTGCAGGAACAGCCGGGGGCGGGGATCCGGATCAACTCATTCTGCGAACACGAACTGCAGATCCTGCGGGAAAAGATCCGGGAACAGCCGCTGCGGAATTGGAATTTTGAGGCCGAGGCCAAACGACTTTCCATTTCCTATTCGCATTTCCGACGCCTGTTCCGGGAAGTCGCCGGCTGTGCACCGAACCAGTTCCTGATCGAAACACGCCTCAGTCATGCGGAGCCCCTGCTGGAAAAAGGGGTCCTCTCCATTGCGGAAGTCGCCCACCGGTGCGGATTTCCCGATGAATTCTATTTTTCCCGTCTGTTCAAGAAACACCGCATGATCTCGCCTTCCTCCATGCGTTCCTCCGTGAGCGGACCGAACCGGCCGGAATGAACCCTCTTCCATGCGTTCCTCCGAGAGCGGACCGAACCGGCCGGAATGAACCCGTTACGCCCTGTCCCCATTTCGGTTGATAAATTCTCCGGACCGACTGATCAGGAATCATGCTTCCAAGCCAATTTTTCCTTGACTTTTTGTTTCTGATCAAAATCCATGTTTTCAAGCAATGCTTCCTTGACTTTTTGTTTCTGATCAAAATCCATGTTTTCAAGCAATGCTTCCTTGACTTTTTGTTTCTGATCAAAATCCATGTTTTCAAGCAATGCTTCTTTGAGTTTTGTTTCTGATCAAAATTCATGTTTTCAAACAATGCTTCTTTGAGTTTTGTTTCTGATCAAAATTCATGTTTTTAAATCAATGATTCCTTGACTTTTTTGTTTTGGGAGTTATGTTACCACAATGCCGGTAATTCGAGCGTAATTACCGGCATTGTGGGCAGGATTTTATTTGGATCCGGTTTCCTGCAGAAAACGATCTGGACCGACCGGACCCTCAAACTGAATTGGGTCCGAACAGAATCAAAGAGAGTTTGCGCCCGATCAGAAAATTGGATCCGGTTTCCTGCAGAAAACGATCTGGACCGACCGGACCCTCAAACTGAATTGGGTCCGAACAGAACCAAAGAGAGTTTGCGCCCGATCAGACAGTGGCTCGTCCGGTGGAACCGCAGCGGAAAATCAAGGTGCAGAAGCGCGATCCGTTACAGGATGCCGTAAAGTTTCCGGAATTCCGCCGGTGAATGACCGCAGTGTTTCTTGAAGATCCGCGAAAAATGGTAAGCATCTCCGAATCCGCATTCCTGTGCGGTTTCGGCGATCCGGGCATGGGAATTCATCAGCATCTTTTCCGCGTGGCGGAGTCGGCATTCCAGCAGGAAAGCGCCCGGCGGCCAGCCAGTGACCTGTTTGAAGATCCGCCGGAAATGGACGTAGGAAAGTTCCATTTTCCGGGCTTCTTTCCGGAAATCCCAGCCGGAGAGCGGCTCCATGGCGATCCGGTCGCGCAAGGAGAGCAGATCATTCAGGTAATGGCTGTAAATTTTGTCCGGCATAGGAGGCTGTTCATGGATCTGGAGCAGCAGTTCCTCCAGCAGGAGCACTGCCCGTGCATGGGGAACTTCGCCGGGCACTTTCAGCAGCTGAAAGAGATTCCGCATGGTCCGCAAGAAAAACTCCGGATTCCGCAGACGGCGGAACAATCCGGCGGACCGGAGGTCGATCAATCCGTCCGAACAGTACCGTTCCACGCGCGGTCCGCGGAAGCAGACATGTGCCTGGGAACGGAAAGTCCCTTCGGGTGAGCCGTAATGAAAAGCCGTTCCCGGAAAGGTGATGAAGACTGCCGGAGCGTCGGCGTATTCCGGGGCATTGCTTCCGGTGTGGGCGAACATCTTTCCGCGATGGAGGAACTGGATCCCGTAATATCCTTCGAACATCCGTCCGAAGGTGCTTTGCGAAGTGTTTTCCGCATAGTCGTAATTCACAAAATCCAGGTCGCCGCAATAATTCATCGCGCAGTCAGAGATAGGTTGCCGCCGCAGCCGCAAGCGGACTGCGTTCGCTCTTTTTCAGCGTTACATGGCCGTGCATCGGCACTTTCTTGAACCGCTCCGCCATATAGGTCAGTCCGTTGCTGGAGGCATCCAGATACGGGTTGTCGATCTGGTCCGGATCGCCGGTGAATACCATCTTGGTGTCTTCTCCGGCGCGGCTGACAATGGTCTTGACCTCGTGCGGCGTCAGATTCTGGGCTTCGTCCACGATCACATACTGACGCGGAATGCTGCGTCCGCGGATATAGGTCAGCGCTTCCAGTTCAAGCTTGCCGGCCCGCCGCATTTCATCGATTTTCCTGCGGACCAGACTGTCGTTGTTCTGTTTCCCGCTGTGAAGCAAATATTCCAGGTTATCGTAGATCGGCTGCATCCAGACGCTCAGTTTCTCATCCTTGTCTCCGGGCAGGTATCCGATGTCGTTGCCCATCGGAACGATCGGACGGGAAACCAGGATCCGTTCGTAGCGTTCCATCTTCAACTGTTCCAATGCCGCCGCCAGCGCCAGCAGGGTCTTGCCGGACCCGGCCTGCCCGACCAGCGTGACCACCTGGACTGCGGGATCCATCAGCAGAAGCAAGGCCATGCGCTGTTCCACACTCCGCGGTTTGATGTTCCAAACCTTGTCTTCCGGCAGCGGCGGCGCCTGCAGGATCTTCCCGTCGCGGAAAAAGCCCAGGCCGCTTTTATTGGTGCCGGGAACTTTCAGTTTGATGAACTGGTTCGGGAAGAAATCGATCCCGGCCGGGGCGTCCATCGAGCGTTCCATGAAAAACTTGTCCAAATCGTCCAGTTCCAGGTCCAGACTGCCGCTGTAAAGCGTGCTGTAACTTACCTTCTGGCTTTCGTAATCATCGACGTTGATCCCGAGCGCATCGGCGCGCAGACGCATGTTCAGGTCCTTGGAAATGAGGGTGACCTCGCCGTATTTGTCCGGCTGGTCCTTGAGCATCAGCGCCACCCGGATGATCCGGTTGTCGGGAATGTGCATGTCCATGTTGCGCGGAACTTTGTAGAAATCCTCCCCGGTGACGACCTGGACGATCCCGCAGGGGGTGCCGCCCGGACCGTTGTCCAGCTGGACGCCCTCGGAAAGATTGCCTTTCCTGCGCAGATTATCCAGCGAACGGACCACCTGCCGGGAGTTCCGGCCGAGTTCATCCTGATTCTTTTTGAACTTGTCCAGTTCCTCAATCACGGTCATCGGGATCACCACCCGGTTGTCGGAAAAACCCTCAAGCGAACGGGCACTGTGCAGCAGTACATTCGTGTCCAGAACAAAAGTTTTGACTTTAGCCATACCTCAACAACATCCTTTCCTCCGCTGCTTTTCCTGCGGCAAAGTAATTTCGCCTGTTTCCTGGCAGATTGCAAGCCGGAAATCCTTTTTTTTCTGAAATTATTTCCGCATCCTTCATTTCACACAACAGCCAAAGTAACTTTCCGGTATCCTCTTAATTTTGATCATACAACCACTTGCCGGCGGTTTCTTGATATTATCCGAGATAGAATTATATTATGAAAATAGATTTAGAGAAAATTCCGGCTTGGACTGTGCGGAGCGGCATTTATCCGCAAGTCCTTGAAACGTTTCAGGAGGTAAGATAATTGGAAACGGATATGAAAAGCCCGTCTGAAGGAGACAATCGATACATATCACTATTGGGAGCGCTTGCGCTCTCCTTCGGCTATGCAGTCGGCGTGTTTTTCTTCTTTTTCTATGCCCTTTCACAGCATAAAGGAGGTCTGGCGGCCATGTCTCCGGCGTTCTCGGACGGAGTCAGTCCCATCATGCAGATTTCGCGTATCCTGGCGCTTATGCCGTAGGCGTTTGTCGGCTTTGAGGCCATCACGCATTCTTCGGAGGAATTCCGTTTTTCAGTGAAAAAGACGGAAGGTATTTTGATAGCCTCGATCATCCTTTCCACCGCCGTCTATATCTTTCTTGCCCTGCTGCCGGTCATAACTCTGGATGCGGACCATCCGTCCTTCATTATAGGCGTATCCTGTGTGATCCCATTCTTCGGCCGCACGGCCATCGGCTGGCCGGTGGATGTGTCCAGCATCGGCGCGGCGCTGGCATACGGCTACACGTCCGCCGCGGCATTCCGGATCTCCGATGTCAGAGGAAAATTCAAGCAGTTCCGGATCAAGGCGGCGGGGCTGGTCGGCATGATTTTTGCCTTGTTCTTCTTCCTCCTGCTGGTGATTCCGAACTATATTTCCGGGACGGTCATGGCAGCGCCTTCTTATCTGCTCCTGGCACTCTGGTGCATTCTGGGCTTCCTCTTTTACCGCAAAATTTTCAAAGGCGGGCACAAGCAGCGTTTTGGACGTTCCCTGGTGGTCTGGAATGCCCTCGTCATCACCATTATCTTCGCCTCTCTGATGTGGGTGCCCCAAACCTCGTTTGAAAAAGCCAAATCCACCCTTTACGAGTGTGTGATCGAGTCCCCCAAGGACCACGCCGCCGCGGAAAAGATCATGACGGAAAAACTGAGTTCGCTCAACGTATCCATGATTTGCAATGCGGTCGTAGAAATGACCCTGCTGCTGATATCGCTGGGAATCTTGTACAGTCTGGCTGCCATACTCCGCAAACGGGAGTGGGAATTGGTGTCGGAAAAAACGAGGATGGAGGATATAAGCAGGGCCAAAAGCTATTTCTTCTCGACCGTCAGCCACGACATCCGCACACCGCTCAATGCCATCATCGGGTTTTCGCAACTGCTCAAAGAAGGCTTCAAAACCAAAGATGAGCATGACCAGGCGGTCGATTCCATCCTCATGAGCAGCAAGACTTTGCTGAAGCTGATCAACGATATTCTGGACCTGTCCAAGCTGGAAGCCAGCCGGATGGTCATTGACCCGGAGCCGACGGACTGCAACTCCTTGATCCGGGAAA
>Ga0256405_10010476_pt1 | contig 12243 bp, 10 predicted proteins | sample RumenRJG_02DNA_FD_189096 | JGI IMG/M metagenome (GOLD analysis project Ga0256405, IMG submission 189096) | Bovine rumen microbial communities from Lethbridge, Alberta, Canada - RJG_02 | ecosystem: Host-associated > Mammals > Digestive system > Stomach > Rumen | place: Canada: Alberta...
GGTCATTATGCACAGACCGATATTATCGATGGCAAGAAGTGGCTTTGTACCAGTCCTGATCCTGTAAAGGACCAGACCGATTTCCTTGCTCAGATCTTCCAATGGCAATTAAAGAAAGCCCTGTTTCCGATAGGTCATTATCAGAAGAACGAAGTACGTGAGATTGCAGAACGAGAGAAACTCATCAATGCCAAGCGTAAGGACAGTCAGGGAATTTGTTTTCTCGGAAATATCGACTATAACGAATATGTTCGCAGGTATTTGGGTGAACAGATCGGTGACGTCATCGAGTTGGAGACAGGTAAGAAGATAGGCGAGCACAAAGGTCTATGGTTTCACACCATCGGTCAGCGTAAGGGATTGGGATTAGGCGGAGGCCCTTGGTTCGTCGTTAAGAAAGATGTAGCCCAGAATATCCTCTATGTCAGTCATGGCTATGATCCGGAGACAGCATACAAGAAAGATTTCAAGATGCATGGCTTTGATTACCTTACCGAAGGTGTCGTAGATCTTCCAAAGCGAGTCACCTTCAAGATTCGTCATACTCCGGAATATCATCCGGCATCTCTTGAGCGAGACGGAGATGTATATATCATCCATAGTGATGAGAAAATCCACGGAGTAGCTCCCGGACAGTTCTGCGTTATTTATGATGAAGAACACTACAAGTGTTATGGTTCGGGTGAAATCACAGTTTAATGGAAATAATATGGCAGATCATATAGATAAAGCACTCGCCTTTTTAGAGTCCACACAGAAATTAGGCGAACAGTTGATAGCAGCCGAGAATCAGCAGAAGTTTATGATTTCTCGAATGCTGGACCTTAAGAAAGCTGAGGCTACAGATAGTGACGAATATGCACAGTTGGATAGTCGCAGCAAATCATTACAGGCAATGATAGACAAATACCGTCCACTCTATCTGGAGCGTATGGAAATGATAAAGGAAGTAAAGAAAAGTCATGATAAGCGATGAAATCCTTGAAGCCCAAGAAGGGCAAGTAGCATCCATGTTTCGTTATTATCGTCAGATGATGCAAGAACAGATAGAGTTCTGGCAGTTGACAGACGGTATCGACATTCATACAGAAAGTCATTGCGAGCGTGTGCTCCTTCTAGCTTTGAAGTTAGGTGATTTGCGCGAACTCAAGTTGCGCAGTATGATAGCCTTATCGCACGCATCAATCTTTCATGATACCCGTCGCAAGGACAACTATCTCGATCAAGGACATGGCGACCGTGCAGCAGAATACTATCGTGAATTTTGTGATGCACACAACATCAAATACCTTCCCGAAGTATATGCCACCATCAAGTATCATGATCGCGATGATGCACAAGGTGAGGAATATATCCGTAAGGAAGCTCCCAAGCATTCATTAGCCAGTGAAGGCGAAAAGAGTGACGATACAGAAGGATGGTTAGAAGTATATCATTCTTTCAAGGATGCCGATGCACTCGATCGCTATCGCTTAGGGCCATGGGGATTAGCTCCTAAGTTTCTGCGTTCAGAGCAATCCCGTTCTTTGATGCCTTTTGCCCAGCAATTAGTCAAGGACACCATCGACGAGGAAACCATGAAGAAAGTCATGGAAGTCACCCGACCTTTTGCGGAGAGAATGAAAAGAGGCGAATAGCCATCATTCCTCCTCATCAGGAAGAGCCTTGCGCGAGCGTTTCGGGTTTACCCCCATTTCTTTGAGTTTCTCCACACGCCCCAGCACATTACCCTTTCCGGTAAACAACTGTCCTTTAGCTTTCTCAAAAGACTTGTTTACTTTTTCTATCTGTTCCCCGATGTTTTCGAAGGTATCTGTAAAACCGACTACCTTATCATATAAATCGGCAGCCGTCTTCACGATTTTCTCCACATTCTTATTCTGCTTATCCGTCTGCCATAGATTGTAGACCAGTTGTAGAGCCATAAGCAGATTACTTGGAGATATGATGACGATTTTCTTCCTGTAAGCATAGAGGTTCAGTTGCGGATCCTGCTTCATGGCTACGATATAACTATATTCATTAGGGATGAACATTAGAACGAATCCGATAGTCTGGTCGACGATCGTCTCATAATGCTTGTCTGCCAGTTCGTCCACATGCTTGCGAACACTCTTCACGTGCTCTTTCAGATACTTCTCCTGTAAGATCTCGTCATCTTCAGCGATAGCATTAGAGTATGCAGTAAGAGAAACCTTAGAGTCGATGACGATACATCCCTTATCATTAGGAATCTTCACGATGATATCAGGACGATAGTTGTTACCATTCTCATCCTTCACATTCTCCTGTACAAAGTATTCCTCATCCTTATGCAGACCACTGTTTTCGAGAATAGTCTGTAGCACCATCTCTCCCCAGTCACCCTGCGTCTTACTTTCGCCCTTCAAGGCCTTTGTCAGATTGCTGGCATCATTACCAATCTTTTCCGTTTGTTCCTTGAGAGTCTTTACCGCAATATCCTGAGCCTGTTGGAACAGATCCATTGTCGACTTGAAGGTTTCCTTGATTTGTTCCTTGTTGAGTTCATTCTGTGTCTTGCTGTCATCTACAGATTTCTTGAAATCATTAAACTGCTCCTTGATAGGTTTCAGCAAATCACTGATCTGTGCCTTGTTGTTTTCCTGCAAGTCATTCTGTTTAGAAGCCAACTGATCCATTGTCATCTTTAGGATACTCTGTTTCAGCGTCTCCAGTTTCTCAGCCCACTGTTTATTGTTTTCCGCTCTTAGAGTAGCTTCGTTTTTCTTTTCTTTTTCCAGATTGTCATTAGCAGCCTTTATCATCTGTTGAGCATATTCCCGTTCCTTTTCCACCTGCTCCTTTTGGGCAGCGATTTGGTTAGCATGTTCCCTGTTTAGAGTTTCGATTTCAGAGGCATGCGAGCTCTTCAGACTCTCGATGATTTGATCGTATGATTTCTTTTGATTCTCCTTCTCCGTATCAGATGATTGCTTTTGCATAGCGAACATCTCTTTTTTCTGCATATTTCCTATGAGGAGTCCGGCGATCAAGCCTGCCAGGACGGCAACGAATGCTATAATGATTTCTGTCATAATAGATATGAATTATAATAATGTGTTCTTTATTATCGAGCAAAGGTAGCAAAAATAAATGTAGTTTCCAAACTTTTAATTATCTTTGCATAGGAAAGAACATAACTAAATCTAATGAATTGATGATGAAGAAAACTTTTTTAACCTTGATGATTTTTGCAAGTATGACAGCTAGTGCGCAAGAAGTGAAGAATGTGGATGGTAGAACGAATTTCAATCAAGAAGCATTGATAACACCGATGCCAGCCATTATGATTGCGACGTATGACCAGGATGAAAATCCCGATGTGATGATGGCGGCATGGGGAGGACAGTGTGGCCCTCGTCATATTTGTTTCAACCTCTCGGCCCATAAGACCACGGAGAATCTGCAACTAAAGAAAGCCTTCACAGTAAGTTTTGCTGACCAGAAACATATTGCCGAGTCAGATTATTTTGGTATGGTCTCTGCCAAAGATGTTCCTGATAAAGTGAAGAAAGCAGGTTTCACGGTGACCAAGAGTCCTAATGTCGATGCTCCTATTATCAATGAATATCCACTTACTCTCGAGTGCAAGGTCATCGAGATGACGAAGACGAGTCTCAATGAAACGAGAGTTGTTGGTGAGGTCATCAATATGAGTGCTGATGATAGCGTGCTTACGAATGGTCGCGTTGACCTTGATAAATTACAACCTGTTGTCTTCGATGCTTCTTCTATGTCTTATCGCGCCATAGGAGACAAAGTCGCCGGAGCATGGAATGAAGGGAATAAGATAGCTTCTCCAAGCAAAAAATAAGGCTCATTCGGAAAAAGGAGTGATGAAAGATAATTTGAGATTAAAAGAAGAAAACCACTGATCATTTTGTATATTTGGATGACCACAAACAAATATATAAAATGAACAGCAGTTTTCTATATCATGCATGAAGGCTTTATACCCTCGAATGTATCAAAGAGGAATGGCACTTCTATCTTGAACTTGCATAATAACGCAACAACTTTAGAATTGTATGATTTTCATCCTTAGAAAGGGTGCTCATAATTCGCGAATTAAGGATTAAAGACGGAATGATTTTTGAGCGAAGCGTAACTTGTTGACTAATAGATAGTTGCTGTATTTTCTCTTGTAAGGTTATTAGTATATGTAGGTATATCGTTTTACGCAGTTAACTTCGTAAGCCGATATACCTATTCGCGTAAGCCTACGCAGTTAACTTCGTAAGCTGATGAAGTTAACTGCGTTTTTTTGCAGAGTTGATATTACTTTTATGAGCGCATCGACAGACTGATGCGGTGACGGCGATGGTCTACTTCAAGTACTTTCACTTTGACGTGCTGATGAAGTTTCACCACCTCAGTAGGGTCCTTGATATAGCAATCAGCCAATTGACTGATATGGACTAATCCATCCTGATGAACACCAATGTCAACAAAAGCACCAAAGTTGGTGATATTCGTTACGATGCCAGGAAGTTCCATGCCCGGTATTAAGTCGTTCGGGGTGTGCACGTTCTTGTCAAACTCAAACACTTCGATTTTGTCACGAGGGTCTAGCCCCGGCTTCTCCAACTCTTTAAGAATATCCTGGAGCGTCGGTATACCGATGCTGTCGGTGACATAGCGTTTGATATCAATCTTCTTTCGTTCGTCAGCATTGGTAATCAAGTCTGCCACTTTACAGTTACAGTCTTTCGCCATCTGTTCCACTACCTTGTAACTCTCGGGATGCACGGCAGAGTTGTCGAGTGGATTCCTTGCTCCGGGAATACGGAGGAATCCCGCACATTGCTCGAATGCCGTCGCTCCCAGTCGGGGAACCTTCTTCAGTTGGGCACGAGATGTGAAAGGACCATTCTCCTTTCTGTAATCAACGATATTCTTAGCAAGGGCAGGACCAAGACCACTGACATAAGTAAGCAGATGTTTGCTGGCCGTATTCACGTTGACACCAACGGAGTTTACGCATAACTCAACTGTTGTGTCGAGAGATTTCTTCAGCGCATTTTGATTTACATCGTGCTGATATTGTCCCACACCAATGCTCTTTGGATCTATCTTCACCAATTCTGCAAGAGGGTCCATGAGTCGACGGGCAATACTTACTGCTCCACGGACGGTGACATCCTCATCAGGGAATTCCTCACGGGCAGTTTCCGAAGCCGAATATACCGAAGCACCATCTTCTGAGACCACGAAGATCTGTACATCGTGGTCGAATTGAAGGGTATGTATGAAGTCTGACGACTCTCGCGAATAAGTACCATTTCCGATGGCAATGGCTTCTATCTTGTAGTCTTTTACAAGTTTGATGAGTTGTTTGCCGGCTTTCTCTGCTTCACGAGCGATATGCGCCACCTCGTGATGTAACAGGTTGCCCTGTGCATCAAGACAAACAATCTTGCATCCGGTACGGATTCCAGGGTCAACACCTAATACGCGTTTCTGACCGAGAGGAGCAGCAAGCAATAGCTGTGTGAGGTTTTCGGCAAATACGGAGATGGCTTCCTCGTCGGCTTTCTCCTTGCTGGCAGAAGCAAACTCTGTTTCCATAGAAGGTTTTATGAGTCGCTTAAAAGCATCTTCTATGGCCTCATTCACATATTTATTATATTTGTAGTTTCTCTTGATCCTGTCGGTACACACTTCATCATCGGCAGCGATAGAGACACGGAGTATTCCTTCGCTCTCTCCTCTGCGCATGGCAAGTAGACGGTGAGAAGTGCAACGCTTCAGTGGTTCGCTCCAATCAAAGTAGTCGCTGTATTTCTGTGCCTTCTCGTCATCTTTCATCTTTGTCACTACCTTCGAGGTAATATAGGCTTCTCTGCGATATATGGCACGCACATTCTGTCGCACCCGCTCATCTTCGCTTATCATCTCGGCAATGATATCTTCGGCACCATGAATAGCATCTTCTACGCTCTTCACGTCACCTTTTACGAATCGGTGTGCAGCATCCTCCACGTTGCGTATCTGTCCGAGCATAATCATTGTTGCGAGAGGTTCCAAACCATGTTCGCAAGCAATCTGTGCACGTGTTCTGCGCTTAGGTTTATAGGGCAGATAAATATCTTCCAGTACATTACCTTCCCAGCATGTATCGATACGTTTCTTCAGTTCATCAGTGAGCTTGCCCTGTTCTTCAATCTGTTTTAGGATCGTATCCTTGCGTTTGGCAAGTTCTTTGAGTTTATCACTCATCTCAGAGATCTTAGCAATCTCCACCTCATCCATGTTGCCAGTACGCTCCTTGCGATAACGGGCAATGAAAGGAATCGTAGCTCCCTCAGCAAGGAGAGAGAGTACAGCATCTACCGCGTGAACCGGTAATGACAGTTCTTCTGATATCTTGTGTGTAAATAGGTTCATATCTTCTTTTTCATGGGTTGCCTACTTAGTCTTCCAAAGGGGCTTCTTTTAGCTTCTCAAGGGCTCTGCATAGTTGGTCGGGACAAGAGGTAGACTTGTTGCCACAACGTATGCCATTGATTTTTTCTATCACGTCGTCAATCTTCTGTCCTGTGACGAGTTTGCTTACTCCCTGAAGGTTTCCGTTGCATCCTCCCTGGAACATGACTTGCTGAATGACATCATTCTCGTCGGCTGTGACGTCAATCATCTGTGAGCATACGCCCTGAGGTTGATAGAATATGTGTTTCGTTTTCATATTATTGTGTTGATTATTTGATGAGTAAATCCCAGTCTTCTGCAAACTCTGTCATCTGATGATAGAGGACGTCTGCCCCCAGCGAACTAAGACTTTCGTCAGGTAATGGACCGCTGTTGATGGCTACGGTAAATATCTTGGCTGCTACTCCTGCACGAACTCCCAGTGGAGCATTCTCGACAACGATTCCCTCCCATGGTTTCAGGTTGCCTGCTTTCTGTAGACCGGCAAGATATGGGTCGGGATTGGGTTTCCCCCGTTTCACATCGTATGCTGTCGTGATATGACTCTCGTCGAGATATTTACCGAAGTCGTTGAGTAGTCTTGCAATGAGTGGACGCTGACCACTACCGGTGACGACATTTACGCTCATTCCTGCCTGATGGATCTTTTCCATGATGTCAAGAACGCCGTCGAAAATAGGAGCTTCCGGCATATTGTGGAAGATGCGGGTCTTCTCGTCATACATCTTTTGGGCCTCTTCGAGTGAGATGTCTATTCCTTTCTGTTTCTTCACAAAATGACGGATCGTGTCGATACCCCTTGCTCCTTCGGTAGCATAAGCGTCGGCCTTGGTCATTGCGATGCCGAATTTCTTCATCGACTCTTCCCAGGCAACGGCATGGTTGGGCATAGAGTTATACAACACTCCATCCATATCAAAGAGAACGGCTTTGGGGCAAAACTCCCCAAAGCCGTTTTTACCTTTATATTTAAGAATTGCTTCTATCATTATTACTTCTCTTTAGCAAGACGCTCCTGGATAGCTTTGCTTTCAGCCTCATAACCAGGCTTGTTGAGAAGAGCGAACATATTCTTCTTGTAAGCCTCTACACCTGGCTGGTTGAATGGGTTAACTTCCTCAAGGAGACCGCTGATACCACAAGCTTTCTCGAAGAAGTAGATGAGCTGGCCGAGGTAATATTCGTTGAGTGATGGTACGCTGATGCGGATGTTAGGAACACCACCATCTACGTGAGCCAAACGAGTACCAAGTTCTGCCATCTTGTTGACATCGTCGACGCGCTTGCCGGCAAGGAAGTTCAATCCGTCAAGGTTCTCCTCATCGTGAGGGAAGTCAAGTTCGCGGTTTGGCTTCTCTACAGAGATAACGGTCTCGAAGATAGAACGCTCACCTTCCTGAATCCACTGACCCATAGAGTGAAGGTCGGTGGTGAAGTCGCAAGCTGCAGGGAAGATACCCTTCAAGTCCTTACCTTCGCTCTCACCATAGAGCTGCTTCCACCACTCAGCGAAGTAGTGAAGTTTTGGCTGGAAGTTGGCTACGATCTCAATCTTCTTGCCTGCCTGTGTGTACAAGCCCTGACGAACAGCAGCATACTGAGCAGCTGGGTTCTCTGCGAAAGCTACATCTTTGCCACACTGCTTCTCCATGTCGGCAGCACCCTTAACGAGGGCCTTTACATCGAAACCTGCGCAAGCGATAGGTAACAAACCTACTGGAGTAAGAACAGAGAAACGACCACCAACATTATCAGGGATGATGAAACTCTTGTAACCTTCCTTGTCAGCACAGGTACGAGCAGCACCCTTCTTGGCATCGGTTACGGCAACGATAACGTCCTTAGCCTCTGCCTTGCCACGCTGAGCCTCGCATTGCTTCTTGAGTAAACGGAATGTAAGGGCAGTCTCTGTAGTGGTACCAGACTTAGAAATGTTGATAACACCAAACTTCTTGTTCTTGAGATACTCTGTGAGTTCTGCAAGGTAATCCTCACCGATGTTGTTTCCTGCGAACAGAATTGTAGGGTTCTTTGTGTCATCGTTTACGAGCCAAGCAAAAGCATTGCTTAGGGCTTCGATTACGGCACGAGCACCAAGATAACTACCACCAATACCTGCTACAACTACAACCTCGCATTTCTCACGAAGAGTGTTGGCACATGCCTGAATCTCATCGAGAAACTCAGGGGTGATAGAAGATGGCAAGTGAAGCCATCCCAAGAAATCGTTACCTGCGCAGGTGCCATTCTCTAGAGCTTCCTGAGCAGCATTTACTTTTGATTCATACGCTTCAACGGCGCCAGCATTAAGGAACTGGGCTGCCTTTGTGATGTCTAAGCTGATATTTTCCATTATACTATGTAATAATTTTATTAACGGAACGAGTCCGTCAGAAGTTTAATTTCTATTTGTGGATTGATGCGCTCGTAAAGAATGTTGTAGACGGCATCGAGAATCGGCATGTTGACGTGCATGTGGCTGTTGATTTCCTTCATACACTTTGTACCGAAATAGCCTTCGGCAATCATCTCCATCTCGATCTGTGCACTCTTCACGGAGTAGCCTTTGCCTATCATCGTACCGAATGTACGATTGCGCGAGAAATTGCTGTATCCTGTCACCAAGAGGTCGCCAAGGTATACGCTGTCGTAGATGCTTCGCTCTATCGGATGTACGGCATTGAGGAATCTGTTCATCTCCTGTACGGCATTCGACATGAGAACGGCTTGGAAGTTGTCGCCATATTTGAGTCCGTTGCAGATACCTGCTGCGATGGCATACACATTCTTGAGTACAGAAGAATATTCGATTCCTATCACATCACTCGAGGTCTTGGTCTTGATGTAACCGGAGGTCAGTACGTTGGTAAAGGCTTTGGCCTTATCCAAGTCGCTGCATCCTACGGTGAGATAACTGAGTCGCTCCAATGCTACCTCCTCGGCATGAGAAGGGCCACCGATGCAGGCTAAGTTCTCGTAAGGTACATCATATACCTGATGGAAATATTCCGAACATGCTAAGTTTTCATCAGGAACGATACCCTTGATGGCAGTAACGATAAACTTATCATGCAATCCCCGTTTTAATTTCTTAAGATGGTTCTTGAGATAAGGTGATGGTGTTACGAATACCAAAGTATCATATGCCTCAACGATGCGATTGATATCGCTTGAGAAGAAGATCTCGTCGACATTGAATCTCGCAGAGGTAAGATAGGCAGGGTTATGGCCGAGTCGTTTGAAGTCTTCGATTCGGTCGTCGCGACGCATATACCAACCAATGTGATGGGTATGCCCCACAATAATCTTGGCAATGGCGGTAGCCCAACTACCGCCACCTATAATAGCTATCTTACCGATATTATAATCCATATTGCATTTTTTACGCAAGCACGAGGTTAAGCCTGTGCCTTGTCAATCCATGCCTGAATATCATCAACAGAAGGCTTTTCGTAACCAAGTTTGTATTTCTTGTTGATTTCTCCAATCTTCTGCTGTAAGCCCTGAGCCTTTTCATTCTTGATGTCGCTGATGAGGTTGAAACCTGCCTTACGTAATACGTAAACCCAATCCTCTGGAACACCAATCTCTGCCCATTCTTTGATAGAGCTCTGAGGCATCTTGGCTTCTGGCTTCATCTGTGGGAAGAGCATTACTTCCTGGATGTATTCCTTACCTGTCATCAACATGGTGAGTCGGTCGATACCGATACCGATACCTGAGGTAGGAGGCATACCATATTGCAGAGCACGAAGGAAGTCTTGGTCGATGATCATGGCCTCGTCGTCACCCTTGTCGGCAAGTTTCATCTGCTCGATGAAACGCTCCTCCTGATCAATAGGGTCGTTCAACTCTGAGTAAGCATTTGCACATTCCTTACCATTGATCATAAGCTCGAAGCGCTCGGTCAAACCTGGTTTAGAGCGATGCATCTTGGTAAGTGGAGACATCTCGACAGGATAGTCTGTGATGAATGTTGGCTGGATGAAGGTGCCTTCGCAGAATTCACCGAAGAGTTCATCGATAAGTTTACCCTTACCGAAGGTCTCGTCAACTTCCATACCCTTTGAGAGACAGAATGCGCGGATTTCGTCTTCTGTCTTGCCATTGCAATCGAAACCTGTCTTTTCCTGAATAGCTTCCAAGATAGGGAGACGACGGAATGGTGCCTTGTAGCTGATGACCTTGCCATCTTCGTATTCTACCTCAGGTTTGCCGTTGACAGCAACACAGATGGTCTCGAGCAACTTCTCTGTGAAACTCATCATCCAGTTATAGTCTTTGTAAGGAACATATAGCTCCATACATGTAAACTCTGGGTTGTGGTTCTTGTCCATACCCTCGTTGCGGAAGTTCTTTCCGATCTCGTATACACCATCGAAACCACCAACGATAAGACGCTTCAGATAAAGTTCTGTAGCGATACGCATGTACATATCGATGTTGAGTGCGTTGAAATGAGTGATGAATGGACGTGCACTTGCACCGCCGGCGATAGACTGAAGGATAGGGGTCTCTACCTCTGTATAGCCTTGCTCGTCGAAGAATTTACGCATAGTGCGAAGTACTGTTGCACGCTTCAGGAAGGTATCCTTTACGCCATCGTTAACCACGAGGTCAACATAACGCTGGCGGGCGCGCATCTCTGGGTCGTCGAACTTATCGTAAGCGACACCATCTTTATATTTTACGATAGGGAGCGGCTTCAAACTCTTGCTTAAGAGTGTGAGCTCTTGAGCATGAACGCTAATCTCGCCGGTCTGGGTCTCGAAGACGAAACCTTTGACACCGATGAAGTCACCAATATCGAGTAATTTCTTGAAAACTTTGTTGTATAAATCTTTATTCTCGTCTGGACAAATGTCATCACGAGTGATATAAACCTGAATTCTACCCTTAGAATCCTGAAGCTCTACAAAGCTGGCCTTACCCATCACACGACGGCTCATCATACGGCCTGCTATGACTACTTCACGCTTCTCATCTGCTTTGAACTGTTTTTTGATATCTACGCTGTATGCGTTGGTTGGATACTCAGCAGCAGGATATGGATCGATACCCATATTGCGCAGTTCTTGGAGACTCTGTCTGCGGACAATCTCCTGTTCACTTAACTCTAAAACGTTCATAATCTAATTTTCGAAAATTTTCTATTCTAGGTGCAAAGTTACGAAATTATTCTGAAAGCGCCACCTATTTTATCCTAAATTATATCTTGATAAGGATTTTCTTGTGGGAGAGTAGGAGGGCCAGAATGATGTGGATGCTTAGGAAAACCGTGGCATAGGCGATACTTGCCCAGTATCCATTGGTAATCCACAGGTGTAGGTTTCCGAATATCTGGTCTTTGAAACCTGTACTTCCGAAGAGTATGGCAAGGAGTTCGCTGACGAGATATAGAAACAGGGGGTTGGTGCCGAAGGCGATACTCAGGGCTTGAAGTGGATATGAGTTGGTGTTGCTCTTCTTTTCTCTGTCGATGATGTATACTAGGATTCCCCATAGAAGTGTTCCTATCCCGCAAGTTATCAAGGCGTAGGTCGGACTCCAAATGCGCTTGTTTATAGGTAATAGTGGTGTAAATAAACTTCCTATTACGATCAGAGCAACTCCTGATAGGACAAGAATCATGGTTCGCTGGTTCTTGTATTTGTCGATGGTGGCGGATATGAAGAACCCAAGAAGTGTGTTGGCGATGGACGGAAGGGTGGAAAGTATGCCTTCCGGGTCGACAGGACTCTTATGGTATAAGTGGTCGTAGCCGAGGGTGGAGAGGTCGACTCGCGCAAGTAT
>Ga0256405_10010479_pt1 | contig 12234 bp, 11 predicted proteins | sample RumenRJG_02DNA_FD_189096 | JGI IMG/M metagenome (GOLD analysis project Ga0256405, IMG submission 189096) | Bovine rumen microbial communities from Lethbridge, Alberta, Canada - RJG_02 | ecosystem: Host-associated > Mammals > Digestive system > Stomach > Rumen | place: Canada: Alberta...
CATGCGGGGATCCGGACCAACAAATTCCTGCTTCTCCTCATCCAGCTCATGCCGGTAGAGAGAAAAAATCTTGAAGAACTGCACATCGCTCTCGTCCACAAGGCAACAATTTGCCATATGAGCTTTGACTTCCGTAGGAAATCCTCTGAAGAAATCAGAGTCATCAGCGGTTCGATATGTAGCCGTCACACCGGCGAAGAAGTCCCCACGATAGTTATTGTTAAGAACTGTATCCTTCTCATTGACGTTTCCCCAGGAGCCAAATTCATGGAGGGCACGCATATAGACTTCACCATTGACCAGTCTATCCGCCCATTTCTTATCCGTAATTTTGACTGGTATGAAATGCTTGTTCACGGTATTGCCCTCCTTTCCTTGTTCCTTACCCGTGCACTGTCCCCGTATGGATTCCCCTGCCATAATCAAGGATATGTGGCAAAGATAAGCCAGTGTCTGCTGGCAACCCTACCAAAAAGCCAGTCTGGTTGTTTACTTCCATCGTTTCCTTCATTTCCGTGCGGGGACTCGGATCCTTAAAATTCATAAATAGGTCTGAAGTAGTTCCTCCAGATCCACTTACCATCTTTGTGATATCCTGTGACTATTGCTGTTATCGCATATTCTGTAGGCAACTCTCGCCTCATAACCCTATATTCACCGAAATCGCTTTGTATCTCATACTCCTCAAAATTACCGCCAATGTTATCCCACAGCCAGTTATTATCAAGGCGTTCTTGGGGAAGCTTCTCTGTTTGAGTTGTCCACAATTGATACTGTATGTATGTGGAACTATCTTCCTCAAAGTTAAAATCCTGATCAACGATCCAATAAAGTGAACCTTCATACTGATATACCCAGCAGTGAAAGTCTGGCCGGTAAACTCTTATCACACCCTTTTGAATGAAATCCGCATCGATCTCTGGAGCCTCAAACTCTTTCTCCGGCGTATAATGCACTCCATCAAAGTTGATATACACCCCTGTCGATAGCGCAATTGACAACGGCCATTTGATCAGTACTTCATATTCTCCTTCTGGCACTTCTGCTCGTGCTGTGAAACCAGAGCTTGAGTAATCATAATCACAGAGGAAATATTCATTCACATCCTGCCGCTCTACCGGTTCCTTTTCCAGTTCTACCTGCTTTCCATCATGGGATCTCAATAGAAGCGAATAATCAGAAGATGGATGTTCATAACGGAAAGCAAAACCGCTCATTTCCATTTCGTGACCACTGTTAAAAACGTTATCAACTTGGAAGCAATATGCCCTTGGTGTAGCATCCGCCTCTACGCCACTCAAACCATGATTGTGAATAATAACCACGAGGCTAACAACCATAAAAGCCATACTGATCGATGTAATTATGATGATTTTGTGTTTCTCCGCAACATATTTATTTACCGTCTGAAACAGCAAAACACCAATAGCAGCTCCAATCGTGTTCGAAATAACGTCATCCCATTCAAAAAGGCCGCGCATCAGAACCAATTGAAGTGTTTCAATGGTCAAGGAGAAAACAACTGCAGCTGGAATGGTGAAACAACGCTTGGAGGAAACAACTGATAATATAAACCCAAATGGTACAAACATAGCCATGTTTGCGAGGATTTCATTTCCCAGTTCTGTATCTCCGGCAAGCCACTCCTTGTAGGACCACAGCGGGTCTAATTGTGCATTACTAATGCGGAGAGAGCGATGCAAAACAGTAAGCCATAGGACGATAAAGATATAGATGAACAGAAAGATAATCAAAATCTTCCGTTTATTCTTGATAGTCTCTCACCTCCGTATTTACTTTGATTTATTTTGGCTCCCAGGGGCTGTATTCTTTTCCCTCAAGAATATCAGCGATCCTTTCACAAGCATGACCATCACCATAGGGATTGCAGGCACCGGACATCTTGTCGTACTCAGCTTTATCCTCCAACAATGTCTTGAAGGTGTTATAGATTACTTCCTCGTTTGTCCCGACCAGTTTCAACGTTCCGGCATCGACACCTTCCGGGCGCTCGGTCGTATCTCTCATAACGAGAACTGGCACGCCGTAGGACGGGCACTCCTCTTGGATTCCGCCAGAGTCGGTCAGGCAGAGGAAAGAACGAGCCTCAAAGTTGTGGCAATCGAACACCTCGATTGGCTCGATAATGTGGATACGGTCACACCCACCGAGTTCCTGCTCTGCCGCTTCACGCACGACAGGGTTCATGTGTATCGGATACACAGCGCGGCAGTCTGGATGCTCGTCAAGGACACGGCGAATGGCACGGAACATATGGTGCATCGGCTCGCCCAGGTTTTCTCTTCTGTGGGCAGTAATGAAAATCAACTTGTTATCGCCTACCCAAGCCAGCTCCGGATGAGTGTAGTCCTCTTTGACCGTATGCTGCATCGCGTCGATAACCGTGTTGCCTGTCACATAGATGTTCTCAGCCTTCCGTCCCTCATTAAGAAGGTTTTGTCTTGCCAACGGCGTCGGCGCAAAGTTGAACTGGCTGACGATGGACACAGCTTCACGGTTGAACTCCTCCGGATAGGGAGAGTATATATTATAAGTACGAAGGCCCGCCTCAACGTGACCGACAGGAATCTGGAGGTAGAAGCAAGCCAGAGAGGTTACGAAGGTTGTAGAGGTATCACCGTGAACGAGGACCACATCCGGCCGTTCTTTCTCCAGCACCTCCTTGATGCCGTTCAGCACGCCTGTGGTGATGTCGAATAGTGTCTGTCTGTCCTTCATGATATTGAGATCGTAGTCGGGGACGACACCGAAGGTACTGAGGACCTGGTCGAGCATCTGACGGTGTTGCGCTGTAACGCAAACTACTACCTCCAGTCCTTCTCTCTTCTTCATCTCAAGTACCAACGGACAAATCTTGATTGCCTCCGGACGCGTACCGAACACGCACATTACTTTTTTCTTTGCCATAACTGGTCTCCTAATCTGTTTAATTGTTAACGCAAACTGCCTCTAAACAATCTTGTCGCATTTATTTTCTAAGCCTTTGCTTTTCTTAATTCATTCTTGTATTTTCTCACTATTTTCTCATATATAATACTGGCTATTACCGGAAAGCTAACACCAACAATTACATATGCAAGCCACCACAGTCCCCTTTTACCATATAAATTTGGATAAGCAGCCATGCAAAATGAAGGGAGATTATACGACTTTACAGCTATAGCAGCAACAAATTTGAATGATAAAAAATGCAGGATAACAATAGGTAGTGTTCTTTTCCCAATTATTAGCATTAGCCGTTTTAACCAAGGAATATATTTAATAAAATACGCTGAGCTATATAAGAATAACCATCCAGAAAACGAACAAATAACCAAAAATAGCGGGTTTTCATACTTATTTTCATTCAGTGATATCGAGCCAAATCGATTTAGAATAAGAAGAACAATAAATGTAATCACAAGTATAGGCAAATAATACTTCCAATTCCATTTTGAGAATTTTTCTTTATAAATCGAAAAAATTAATCCCATAAAATATAAAATATAATATGACGCTGTTTGTGCAAAGCCAAATAGGCTTTGATTTCTTACTGACAAGATATATCCTATGGCTAAAAGAACAATTGATACAGCTGCATGTCCGAGAATCCTTTGTCTCTTTATCAGTTTTCCGAGAATAAAGTCCGTAAATAAAAAGCATAATGAAACCATCAGCAGTATTCTCAAAAACCAACTCGCGCCATACATTTGTTCAGCATTACTAAACAAAAAGCTCTTTAAAATTCGCTTTACAATTTCGGCAAACTCATAATACTGTTTTGTCCCAATAAGCTCTCCTGAAACATAATTCAGGATTTCAGGATTATCTGTATATACATTGATTTTTATAAAGAAATTGTGTAGGAGTATATAAACAGAATTCCAAACAACAAAAGGAAGCCACAACTGTTTCATTTTTCTAAATGCTGCTGTTTTAATTGTTTGATAATTCGTCGTTGAATTCTGTTTAAAAAAATACCCTGACGCTGTAAAGAAAATAGCAATATGAAACAAATATACAAAATGAGTAAATGGAGCACCTGCATGCCCCGCGACCATACAAATAATACCAAGGGCTTTAATTATATCAATCTCATCAATCCTGTTCTTATTATCGTTCAAAAGAATCACCCTCTCTAGAAACGCATTCGCCAATTAGCTGAACTTTATTATCGCCAGAAGTGCCAAGTATTTCATTATAAATCACTTTCTTCAAACCATAATTTTCGAATAAATCTGATAAGCCACTTTCGTAAGCCACGGGCAATAACATATCATCCAGCGACAAATTCTTGTTCGAAATCCACAGTCTTTAATATCTATGTTACTTCCAATTTCAAGGAGATTCTTTCTTAAAACATAATATAAATCCTTTTGATAAACATCTCGATGCAGAAGAATACTTATCGAGTATCCCATCATCCTTTTTAAATGAGAATAAATACACTTCTGTAACTGTTGCTCTGAGAATACATTCGGAATATTTATCCTGATATAGTGTTCAAAGTGCGAGTATGCCTCTATATAATCTACAATATTGCTTTTTGATAATGTGCTAGATATACTGTCATTACGATTTCTGTGAAGATATAAAGATTCTTCAATTACAAAAACCGTCTTACAACGACTAATAATATGAAATGTTGTTGCGATATCTTCATAAACTTTGCCTTCTGGGAAAAAAATATTTTCCCATAGCTTCACATCATATAATTTATTCCATATAGAATGATTGATTTCTCCCTCTGATAACGCTCTAAGCGCTTCATTGCGATTATAGAAACCATAATTAATAGATGGATAAAACTTATCCATCTCTTTTTGTTTCATTCTGCCAATATTATCATGCACCGAATATTTACAGATCACTAGATCTGCTTTTTCACGAAGCATAGTCTCCGTCATGCTTTTTACAAAGCCTTCGGTATAGGCATCATCTGAATCCAGAAATACCAACGCTTCTCCCGTCATTATTCTTAATGCAACATTTCGTGATGCACTCAAACCTTTGTTTGGTTGATGGATTAACCGAATACGACCATCTTTTTTTGCGTATTCTTCGCAGATATCACCAGACCCATCTGTGGAACCATCATCTATTATAATAATCTCCAGGTTCTTATAGGTCTGATTAATAACGCTATCTAACGCCTCCTCCAAATACGACGCAACATTATATACGGGTAGGATAACAGTGACAAGCAAACTATCTTCCATCTTCTTTATTGTACTATGGCTTTCATTCCCAATTAAACACCCTAGGCACTTTAAGTAAGTCTGCCATGTCAAGAACTTCTGGGTCTGTTTCAGCAGTAAACATGGCACCTGCACAGGTAAATGTTAATTCACCAAATATTGGTTTATCCTTCCCCTGATAGAGATCTACTCGAACAAACGGGAATCCGCTTGACAAATCTCTTGCACATTTAATCATTTTATCTAAATCACGTGGTCTCGTAGGTAATACGTTGATGTTTGTATCTGCTTTCCCACCCTTCCATGCGTATGAGATGAATTCCCATTCTTTTGACATGAAGATTTTTTTTGTGTCAACATCACGTTCCCATACAACTAAGATAGCCACTGGTTCCCCATCGAAACAATAGAATTTGTAATCTGTTGGTTGTTCGTTGTTCTCAAAATCATCAATATATTTTTCAACAACTATCATCCTTTTTCGTGCCCGATTTTGCATTTCGGAATACATAAGATAGTTGTTCACCTTCCACCATCTACGGAACTTCTTCTTTTCCTCCTCATAATCAAGTTCCTTCTTGTTTGTACATATTAAGTAAAACCCCGCCCCATCATTTAGCTTCATTGCAAACTTATCCGGTAATATATCAAAATCTATTTCATCCGGGTTATTAAATGTACATATCAGTTCGTTTAAGTATTCCCCGTATCCTTTATTGATTATATAGTCTCGCACCGCATACTTGTCAGAACATGTTCGAAATATCTCATGTTTATTGACTATATTCAACTTATACCAATTACATTTCTCCACAAATGTAATTGGAGGATTTAATCTTATTCTCTTTCCGTAGTTAAGATAATAACGTAATTCCGTATTTAATCTAGGAGAAATTCTTGATGCAACTCGCATAATAGCATTTGCGGTTTTACTAACTATCAGAAGAAAAGTAGAATTCTTATTCTTGCTTCTAATGCTATCTTTAACGATTCGCACGTCTGTTGATTGATCCATTGCCATAGTCATTTCCGCCCTTACTATAGTTATTCCATTTGGCTATCTCGTTTTGAATATAAACCTTTGAGACCTACCCATAGTTCGTCCTTTTTGCTTAGATTAAGAGGCACTCCATCAACCGTATATCCTTCAGCAGAGGCTGTCCCCCTATACTCACCCTTCAGTTTAGGCCAAACAATGCCGATTTCCGGATCATTCCATGCTATGCCACCTTCGTCATTTGGATGATAAAAATCATCTACAAGGTAACAAAACTCAGCAATGTCGGACAAGACAAGGAAACCGTGAGCAAATCCTCTGGGAATCAGGAATTGACGCTTGTTTTCTTCAGTAAGAAGCTCTCCATGCCATTTTCCATAGGTCTCACTGTCGCGTCTTAGATCGACGACCACATCAAAAACTTCTCCCTTGATCACGCGGACCAGCTTTGTTTGCGGATATTGCTTCTGGAAATGAAGACCTCGGAGGACTCCTTTTGTGCTCATACTCTGATTATGTTGCACGAAGGTGTAGTTAATTCCAGCCGCTTCCATGTCTTGCTGGTTATATGTTTCCATGAAATAACCACGGCTATCACCATGAACAGCAGGGGTAATAACACAGAGCCCTTCAATCCCGTTTATGTTTTTCTCTACAGTAATCTGTCCCATGTCACAACTCCGCCTCCGTCAAATATCTTCTTACGGCATCTTTCCAATCTGGGAGCGGCTCAAAGCCCGCCACCACCAGCTTGCTCTTATCAAGACGGCTGTTGAAAGGCCGTGCAGCTTTAGAAAGGCCATACTCAGCTGTTGTTACAGGGATCACCTTAGTGTCCAGTCCATACTGCTTATAGAATTCACAACAAAAATCATACCAACTGATATAACCACCCTCATTAGTGGCGTGATAGTAACCATACTTATCGGTTTCCACCATATCCACAAGGAGTCGGGCAAGATCTAAAGTGTATGTCGGTGTGCCGATTTGGTCGTTGACCACGCGAACAGTATCGTGAGTCTTCCCAACATTGATCATTGTCTTGATGAAGTTCTTCCCATTCAGGCCGAAAACCCATGCTATACGGACAATGAAGTACTTTTCGAGGATAGAAGATACCGCTAGTTCACCGTCAAGTTTGCTTTGCCCATATACATTTAAAGGAGCGTAGCATTTATCATCTGGCTCCCACGGCCGCTCGCCTTGCCCATCGAAGACATAGTCTGTGCTAATATAAACCATCTTGGCGTCCACAGTCTTTGCCGCTTCTGCAATATACTGTGTACCGAGGTGGTTGATAGCATCGACTTTTTCTTTATTCTCTTCATCCTCCGCTGCATCTACTGCAGTCCAGGCAGCGCAGTGAATAATAACATCTGGGTGCATGTTTTCTATCGCTTTGCTGACCGCATCCTGATCTGTAATATCTAATTGAACATAAGGAATTGTCGTCACTGCTGTTCCATCAGCAACACCAGAATACTGGTCTGCAATGTCTGAACCAATGCTTTCATTGCCTCTCCGCTCCAGCTCATTGACGACATCGTGTCCGAGCTGTCCTCCAACTCCTGTTACAAATACTTTCATATTTTCACCTTTTCGGCCGCCAGAACCGATGACTTTGTGTCCACTTTTCAGTGCTTCTATCACAACATCATGTCCTAGCTGTCCTGTTACGCCTGTTACGAAAACCTTCAATGATTAAAAGTGGTCCCTGGCTCCTATTGCCGATTTTTATACATCTCAGCGTAATAGCTCTGGTATGCACCGGATGTAACCCTGTTCATCCATTCTTCATTCTCCAGATACCAATCGATGGTCTTTACAATTCCGACCTCAAACGGAGTCTCCGGATACCAGCCAAGGTCGGCCTTAATCTTGCTCGGATCGATTCCATAGCGCCGGTCGTGACCAAGACGGTCTTCCACATGCTTGATTAGGGCTTCGCTGATTTCCTCGTCCTTCAGCCTATCATGCAGCTGTTCAATGATGGTCCTTACAATGAAAATGTTGGGTCGCTCATTATGTCCGCCGACGTTGTACACTTCACCGATCTTGCCGCCGTTGCAAACCATATCAATTGCCTTACAATGATCCTCCACGTACAACCAGTCACGGATCTGCATGCCATCGCCGTAGACCGGAAGCTGTTTGTGATGCTTCACATTGTTGATCATCAACGGAATCAGCTTCTCTGGGAACTGGTAAGGACCGTAGTTGTTGCTGCAACGAGTAATATTAATTGGCATACCGTATGTATCATGGAAAGCTTTTACGAAGTGATCAGCGGATGCTTTTGAAGAGCTGTAAGGAGAATGCGGATTTATCGGTGTAGTCTCCATGAAGAAACCTTCCGCTCCCAGCGCTCCATACACCTCGTCTGTACTAACCTGTAGGTACTTCTTGCCTTCCTTCCAAGTCTTTCTCTCAGCATCATACCAAGCTTCTTTCGCCCGCTGAAGCAAATTGACTGTACCCATGACGTTGGTCTGTACAAAGATCTCTGGGTTGGCAATAGACCGGTCAACATGGCTCTCTGCGGCGAAATTGATCACATAGTCGAAGTCGTACTGAGCAAAGAGCCCGGAAACCAACTCTTTATCGCAGATATCTCCCTGTACAAACACATGGCGAGGGTCGCCTTCAACACCTTTCAGGTTTTCAAGATTTCCTGCGTAGGTCAGCTTGTCGAGGTTGACCAAAAGGATATCCGGGTACTTCTTCAGCATGTAGTAGACAAAGTTGGTACCGATGAATCCGGCACAACCTGTGATGAGATATTTTTTCATATCAGTATCTTACCTTTCCCTCGGCCACAGCCTTGAGATGTGCTCCATATGGGCTCTTGCCATATCGAGCAGCACTTTCCAGCAGCTTCTCTTTATCGATGAAGCCATTTATATAAGCTATTTCTTCCGGAGCACTGATCACGATACCCTGTCTTGACTGAATAGTCTCCACAAAGTTGGCTGCCTGAAGAAGAGAATTCATCGTTCCCGTATCGAGCCATGCGAAACCACGACCAAGGAGCTGAACATCCAGGAGGTCATCCTTCAGATACATCTCATTGAGCGTGGTGATTTCAAGCTCTCCTCGTGCAGAAGGTTTAACCAAATTCGCCCTTTTACTTACATCGCCAGGATAAAAGTAAAGGCCAGTCACAGCATAGTTGCTCTTTGGTACTGCTGGCTTCTCTTCAATGCTTGTGGCTTTTCCATTCTCATCAAACGCGACTACTCCAAAACGCTCCGGATCTAGAACGTAATATCCAAAAACTGTAGCCCTCCCATTTTCAGCATCTTTCACAGCGGCCTTCAGTAAAGTCCTAAATCCATTACCATAAAAGATGTTATCTCCTAGCACCATCGCACCAGGTTCTCCGCAAAGGAATTCTTCTCCAAGGATAAATGCTTGAGCTAGACCATCAGGAGAGGGCTGCACTTTGTAACTGAGACTCACGCCAAATTGACTGCCGTCATTCAGCAACTCTTCAAACCGGGGCAAATCGGTTGGGGTAGAGATAATCAGAATGTCCTTAATCCCCGCCAGCATCAGTGTGGACAGCGGATAATAGATCATCGGCTTATCGTAAACAGGCAGGAGCTGTTTCGATGTAACCATAGTAAGTGGATAAAGACGGGTTCCTGCGCCGCCTGCCAAGATAATGCCTTTCATGTTAAACCTCCAAGCTTATACTTCTTCCTTCCCATTTCCCTTCGACTTAATTAAGTTAAATACTGTTTTGAGTTTGTTTCTGTTTATATAGCCGATAACACAAATAATCGCTATTACAAAATATCGTATAATTACAATATCGTAGACAGCCATCATTATCGCCAGAATAATAACTAATCCTATGGATATTAGCAGTATTGCTTTTGTGTCATAAACTTTCTCGCTAAAACCATGCTTTTTGCAAATTGTTTTCATGCAGGCATAATGGCTGATAGCAAGAAGTATATAGCAAGCAAGTGTAGTGTATCCTGCAGCTACATAGCCAAAAATCGGAATGAAAATCCAGTTTAAACCGATATTCGCAAGTGCTGCCAATATCGAGGCTACTGCCACATATTTCGTCTCTTCGAAATAATACTCTATGTTTGCAAACATATTGAATAAATACATGAAGAAAACAGCGCTACAGACAGGGGGCATAGCCCATATTGCTTCACTATATGAAACTGGTGCAACTATACGAACTACTTCAGGAGCAAACGCGATAAACGCAATGTTAATTGCAGCGATTATTATCATTGTAATCGTAGCAATCTCCGGCAAGTTTTTATAATTTTCCTTTTTCAATTTAGTGTACTGCCAAGGAAGCAAAGCTTGTTGTATCGCCTGGCTAAATAGCAGTGTTACCATTCCAAGAGAATAAGCTACACTATAGATAGCATTTGCCTCAGGTCCCACTAGATTTGTTATCATCACCCTGTCTGCATGGTGCAGAGCAGTAGTCGATAGAAAATGTGGTATTAGAGGAATATTAAATCCCAAAGCATACTTCCAATATTTGATACTGAAAGCCTTGTTTCCTTTTTTTATAATAACAAGATAAAGAACTGCACCAAATAACGAAATCGTAATCGTGGAAGATAATGCTCTTGCAAAAACAGCATTCTCAGATCCGAGTACCATTATGATACCCAATAACGGGTTAATAATTGCAATTCCTAACGATACAAGAACAACTTTTTTGTAATCGTACTCGAATCGTTTTCTTGCTGTCCAATACTCTATTGATGGTTCAAACAACACATGGACAAACATACAGATCATGAGTGATGTTGAAAGCCCAAGCAAATTGTTTGCAGTATTTCTAAGCAGCAGATAAAAAAGGAATATTACAATTGTTGCTGTTGTACTTAAACTCTGAAGAGAAACAACAAATTCATTTCTGTCGTCCTCAAATTTGACCATTCCTTTGCTGAAAACATAATATGAAAGCCGTAACGAGGCAAAGATCATTAGGAAATTATACCACGAAGTATATGTGGTGTAGATTCCATAGTCTGCCTGCGGCATTATTCGGGTAAAAATTGGCATGACTATGAAACTTATGCCCTTTTGTACCAAATTGCAGAGAGTAAACCATAAACCCGCTTTTACTCCGCTGCTCAATGATTTGTACTTGTCAATAGCTCTTCTAATCACAGTAACTCCTTATCTATCTTTACCGTGCGACGCTCAATAGCGTAATACTTAAAGGTGGAATGCAGACTTGGAGGTAAGTATATTGTGGCAGTCCAGAACGACCTTCCCTGCCAACTTATCCAGGTTCTCCTTGATCTCGTTGTGCTTGACCATGATGACTACTAGATCAACATCCGCGAGGAAGGTATCTAGGTCGTGATACTGGTTCTTCACGAGGTCTTGCTCGATCCACGGGTCATACACTTTCAACGGCTGTCCCAGATGCTTCCTCTGCGCCTCCAGCAACTGGAGCGTCGGGCTATCACGATAGTCATCTACGTTCTCTTTGAATGTCAGCCCATAAAGGCCGACCCGGCTTACATCTTCGATCCCCTTCTCTTCCATAATCTCCGTGATCCGCTCAAGCACATACTCTGGCATGGAAGCATTCACCTTGAGGCTTTCACCAATCACCTTTGTCAGACTCGGATAATCCCCTACAAGGAACCAGGGATCGACCGGAATACAATGGCCCCCTACGCCGGGACCGGGGTTGAGGATGTTCACACGCGGATGCATATTGCAAATCTTGATAACCTCATACACATCCATCCCATCGTGACGGCAGATTTTAGCGAGCTCATTCGCAAAAGCGATGTTGACGCAACGGAAGGTATTCTCGATAACCTTAGTCATCTCTGCGGTCTTGATATCAGTAACAACGATCTGTCCACCGCAAAAAGAAGCATATAGTTCTTTTACCTTTTCACCAATAGCCGGATCGTCAGCACCAATGGTTCTGTCATTGTGAAGCAGCTCATACACCATATTACCGGGGATGATCCGCTCTGGAGCATGAACAAGATGGATGTCTTCCCCGATTTTGAAGCCATTGGCCTCAACGTA
>Ga0256405_10010481_pt1 | contig 12233 bp, 6 predicted proteins | sample RumenRJG_02DNA_FD_189096 | JGI IMG/M metagenome (GOLD analysis project Ga0256405, IMG submission 189096) | Bovine rumen microbial communities from Lethbridge, Alberta, Canada - RJG_02 | ecosystem: Host-associated > Mammals > Digestive system > Stomach > Rumen | place: Canada: Alberta | collected...
CCCCACCACAAGTGCCAGGATGAACGCTCTCGAACCACGTTTCATCAGGGAGTTCAAGATCAGGGCAATTATCGGAAAGGGCGGTATGTCCAAAGAGGTCGCCGAGGCTATGAAGGAGGTAGGCTGCGTTTATCTGGCAGCCACCGGAGGTGTCGCCGTCACCTATGCGGAAGGACTGGCCAGGGTGACCGGCCACGACTGGGCCGACCTGGGAATGCCCGAAGCGCTGTGGCAGTTCCAGACCAAGTCGCTGGGCCCACTCATAGTGGCCATTGATGCCAACGGCAACAGTCTTTACGAAGCCGTGAAGGAAAAGGTCGCCGAGAACCTCAGCAAGATGCAGTGAGTTCACTCGCTGCTGTCGACACCCTTCCAGGTCCTGGTGCAGAGGACGTACGCTACACTGACCAGTACCACTCCGATAACGACTCCGAAGAGCATCAGGATGTGGTAGAGGGTCATGCCCAGATAGGTAGGCATCTCCTTCTGGACCAGAGTCACAGGAATCTGACCGGCTGTCTTCGAGATGTTCACGGTACCGGTATACATCTCGTATCCGTCGCAGCTTATGCGGATGGTGTAGTCTCCGACAAGGACCTTGCTGATGGTGCAGACTCCTTCGTAGTTGGTGATACCCTTGTAGGTACTGGTACTGCTGGTGAGGGTGATCTGTGCGTTGAAGAGACCCTTGTCGTTCGCTCCGGAGATAGTGAATGCCGCAGGAACCCTCGTGTCAGAGACGACGATGGCGTGACTGAGGTCATTCGTTTTGACGAGAGTGTAGATATCCCTGGTATCAACGGTATGAGTGACAGAGGAATCACTAAGGGTCAGTTCCAGTTTCTTGGTGGTCTCGTTCTCCGATATCGAAGTCGGGTAGTAGAATGCGGAGTAACCCTCTTTGTAGAAAGTGCACTCAATGGCACGGGCAGGATCCACTCCGTCCATATCCACAGAGAACTCTCCGGTGGCGGAGGTAAGGCCTTCACCGGTTATCGCAGGATCTCCGGGTGTCGCTGCTTCCTGTTTGAAGGTAACCTTGACATCCTTGACAGCGATGGGGCCGGATTCACCGCTTTCCACAACGATTCCCTTGAGGGTTATGTCCTCTGTGGCGGCATCCGAGGAGTCATTCAGAACGAAAGGTACAGCCATAGCTGAAAAGAACACGGCAAGTGCGAATGCTACGGCGATTCCGCTCTTCATCGTCCCCTCATCCCATTTTATTGTTTTATTTTTTACGCGCCCGCGGGCGGGTGCCCGCCCACACACATAACACTAAAATACAAGCGCTGTTTAGCGCACACGATTCCATACTTGGCTGGTGAACCATGGAGAAAGTAAACAAGGTATATTCCACCGAAGAGGTGCTCGGATTGATGGAACCGCTGGTTTCAAAGTGGTTCAAGGAACGCTTCACATCCCTGACTGAACCCCAGTCGATGGCCATTCCCGTCATTCATGAAAGGAAGAACGTTTTGATCTCGTCGCCCACCGGTTCCGGAAAGACCCTTACCGCTTTCACCAGCATCCTGAACCAGCTCATCAAGTACTCCAACGAGGACACTCTGGAGGAGAAGATTTACTGTGTTTACATCTCCCCGCTCAAAGCCCTCGCCAACGATGTCAAGAGGAACCTCAGCGACCCTCTCGAACAGATGAGGGAGCTGGCCGCCCGCGAGGGCATGAAGGTACCGGACATCCGTGTCGCCGTCCGTTCCGGAGACACCCCTCAGAACGAGAGGCAGAAGATGGTCAGGCACCCGCCGCACATCCTCATCACCACTCCCGAGTCCATGGCGCTCATCCTCGCCTCCCCCAAGTTCAAGGAGAAGCTGATGGGTGTCGAATGGCTGATCCTCGACGAGATCCACGACATCTGCGATTCCAAGAGGGGTGCATTCCTCTCGCTGACCATCGAGATGCTCAGGAACTATTGCGAACACGATTTCACCCGCATCGGACTCTCCGCCACCGTCGCACCCATCGAGGAGGTCGCCAGATACCTGGTGGGATTCAATCCGGACGGATCCGACAGGGATGTCATTCTTATACAGTCGAGTTCCAAGAAGGTCCTCGACCTGAAGGTCATCTGCCCTACCGAGGACATGACCGCTCTGCCCACCGACGTGGTCAGTTCCATGATGTACGACCGCCTCAAGGAGCTGGTTGATCAGCACGAGACCACCCTCATCTTCACCAACACCCGTTCAGGAGCCGAGGCCGTCGTCTACAAGCTGAAGGAGAGGGGACTCGAGAACATCGAGGTTCATCACAGCTCCCTCGGCAAGGACACCCGTCTTGACGTCGAGGAGCGTCTCAAGAAGGGTGAGATCAAGTGTGTCGTATCCTCCACATCCCTGGAGCTGGGTATAGACATCGGTTCAGTCGATTTGGTATGTCAGATCGGTTCCCCCAAATCGGTTGCGAAGGGACTGCAGAGGATCGGACGCAGCGGACACAGCTTCGGTAAGATCGCCAAAGGAAGGCTCATCGTCTTCGACCCCGACGACCTCTCTGAGTGTGCCGTCATGTGCAGGGCCGCCCATCGTCACGACATCGACCGTGTAGGTATCCCGCAGAACTGTCTCGACGTATTGTCCCAGGCGGTCGTCGGAATGAGTCTCGACCGCAGGTGGGACGTGGAGGAGGCCTATGCCCTGGTGAAGTCCTCCTATTGCTATCACAACCTCTCCCATGAGAAGTTCCTGAATGTCTTGGGTTATCTGGGCAGTAAGGAGGAGCACGAGGGAGTGTACTCCAAGATCTGGTATGACACCGATAACAACCAGTTCGGAAAGAAGAAGGGCGCCCGCATGATCTATTTCATGAACTTGGGTACCATCCCCGAGGAGGCCAACTACCGTGTCATAACCAGTTACGGTTCCGTGGCGGGAGAGCTCTCCGAGAAGTTCGTGGAGAGGCTGTCCCCCGGAGACGTTTTCGTGCTCGGAGGCCGCAGTCTCGAGTTCGTGCGCTCCAAGGGTATGACCGCTTTCGTCAAGGAGGCCAACGGCAGGAAGCCCACGGTGCCCTCCTGGGCCGGAGAGATGCTGCCCCGTTCCTTCGACCTCTCCATGGATGTCGCACGTTTCAGGAAGGAGATGTCCCAGCTGATTTCCGGCGGCCGTCCCGACAAGATCGACTGGCTCTGCAAGGAGTTCGACATCGACGAGGGTTCCGCCCGTTCCCTCATCTCGTATTTCAGCGAGCAGGAGGCCACCGCAGGCTTCGTTCCCGATATCGACAGGCTCGCCATCGAGGAGTACATCGACCCCTCCGGCAACCAGAGGCTGATTTTCCATTATCCATTCGGCAGGCGCGTGAACGATGCGCTTTCCAGAGGATATGCATACCGTATCACCACCCTCACCGGTGCCAACGTCTCGGTCACCATCACCGACGACAATTTCATGATCGGGACCACCCACAAGATCGACATCAATCAGGTGCCCTCGATGCTGAACACCGTCGACCTCGAGCCTGTGCTGAGGAAGGCGGTCAAGGATTCAGAGATCTTCAAGCTCCGTTTCAGGCATACCGCCTCCCGCAGCTTCATGATCCTCCGCAACTACATGGGCCGCTCCATCTCGGTCAACCGTCAGCAGATCCGCTCCACATATCTGCTGGAGATGCTCAGGGACATGGAGAACGAGCCTGTCATCGAGGAGACCTACAGGGAGATCCTGGAAGACGACATGGATATCAACAACGCCCGCGTGGTTCTGCAGCTGATCGAGTCCGGTAAGATGGGCATCACCACGGTCCCCTTCGACGGAACCCCCTCGCCCTTCGCCCACAGCGTCATCCTGTCCGGATTCTCCGACATCGTTCTCATGGAGGACCGTACCGCACTCCTGAAGGAGCTCCACAGGAAGGTCCTGGAGAGGGCTCTTGGTGACAACATCAAGGACTTCGAGTTCGACGCCGACAAGGTAACTCAGTACTTCAGGCAGAAGATCGGCAGGGTCACGTCCAAGGACGACATTCCCGGTCTGCTCATGCGCACCGGTCCCCTGCAGGCCTTCAGGGAGCGCGGAAGGAGCATCTATCCCTACTGCGACCCCGACAAGAAGACCGTCGACGGATGGATCCGCGATCTCATCCGCGAGGGCAAGATCGGTACCGTCTTCCTTGACGAAGTGCACATCATGACCAAATCCGAGGTCCCGGAGTATGCCGCGGCCACCGTCCGTGACCGTACCCTCAACGAGGTCGATCAGCAGGTCTACGACCTGATATCCCAGGATACGCTTCTGAGCGATGTTCACTCCCAGGTGGAGGTCTCCGAGGATGTCGTATTCAGGTCGGTCAGGAAACTGGAATCCATGTACCTCATCACCCGTACCGGCATCACCGAGAACAACCGCTGGTACTTCTCCAGATGCACCCCTCCCGCCGGCGTCGATTCCGCAGCGGTGGATGCTGTGGTCCTCAGGCACCTCGGCTGTTTCGCACCCGTGACCGTGGAGGAGACCGCCTTCGCACTCAACATCCCCGAAGATACCGTACACGCCTCCCTGGAGTCCCTGACCGCCAGCGGCGAGGTGGCCAAGGGAAGGTTCCTGATCTCCGAGAACGACCAGTATATGCTTTCCTCCGACCGCAAGAAGCTGCGTACCGGAAAGAGCAACGTCTATGATTTCGAGACCGTTGAGAACTATCGTCTCACCAAGGGTGAAAGCTTCGATTCCATAGAGGACTTCTTCAAGTTTTACGTAACCTCCGGCAGCGAGATCGATGTGTTCAACAGGGTGAAGAACTTCAGTCTCGACGAATGGCAGCAGATGCGCCGCGACGGAAAGATCCTGCTGGGCAGATTCTGCCGCGGAAAGGTCCGTTTCATGCTCGCGGAGGATGCCGCGAAATACGCATATTTCAGGGTGGATTCCACAGAGTCCCAGGATGCCGAATTGCTGCGCAGGATCGAAGGCAGCGGAAGCGGTATTACACTGAGGGAGCTGGTGGCAGCCACAGGCATGGACAAGGAGCGTGCCAAGGAGGCCGTGATGCGTCTCGACAGGTCGCTCAAGATCATCCGTGCCTTCGGCGACAGGGAGGACTGGGGAACAGAGAACTACTATGTGAGCTACGAACCCGAGGTCCCCGAGGAGAATCCCTGCGATGAGATCGTCGAGAAGGCCATCCGCGCTTACGGACCCATTCCCACCATGGCGGTCAGATATCTCGTCAGCATTCCTGACGAGGAGATAGTCTCCGCAGTGAACAGGATCGGTGCCGTCCAGATCCTGGTTGGTCCCGGACAGGCCCCCATGTACATCATGCCCGACGAACTCCCTGCGCTCAACTCGATCTCCGAGCCTTCGTCCGAGGTCCGTGTGCTCTCGCTCTTCGATCCTGACCTCGGTTCGAAATGGGCCGAGATCTCGGCCAGATACGGCGACAGGTGGATCTTCCCCGTGACCAAGGGCTCCCGCATCATCGGTGCCATGGAGATCTGGGAGATGTCGGGATGCATCGAGGTCAGATCCGTCGACCTGGATTCTCCCGAGATGCTTTCAGATGTCCTGACCGCCCTTGATAAGTTCATGGAGTTCTACCGCCAGAAGGGCATCGCCATCGTCAGGATCCGCGAGGTCCTGACGGTCGACGCCGCCGAACTCGAGGATCCCGTGAAATCCACTCTCACAGAATTCGGTTATGTGTTCGTCAACGGTTTTTACGCCAAAGGAAAGTTCATCACCAGGGTGATGACCCACGAGGAGGCTCTCAGCTATATCTTCCGCAAGCAGAAGCTCGAGAAGACCTCCCGTTTCGGCACCTTCGACGAACTCATCGCCGAGAGGGGATACGTCCGCAGTGACCAGGAACTGCCTTGCCGTCTGGCCGGACGCACCAGTCTCAAGAAGCAGATGGAATTGGGCACCGTGGTGAAATCCATCCTGTGTCCGTCATATGTGGGTTACATCGATCCGGCCCGTCTCCCGGTGCTCCGTGCCGCGAAGAAGGTCCCCCTTACCGGAGAGCAGGTCGCACTGCAGAAGATCATCGCCGCCAAGCAGCCCATCAGCAAGAAGAACCTCATGTTCCAGTCTCCTTATTCATACAAGGTCACCACCGAAACCATCTCGGAGATGACCCACATGTCCCTGATCTATCAGGACGGGGATTCCGCATACTGTCTCACGGAAGCCTCCGATCTGACTCAGGAGGAGGCCCTGAAGCAGATCGCAAAGTGGCACTTCAAGGATTTCGGTCTTTTCTCCGCAGAGCGTCTGGCACAGTTCCTCAACTGCAGGATGGCTGTCACCAGGAAGATACTTTCAGAACTCGAGGACGAGGGCTACATAAGCAAGGGATTTCTGCTCGAAGGCGATCCTTCCCTGTACTGGATGCTGACCGAGGATGTGGGGTCCAAGGTACGTCCCTTCACCGGTATGTTCCTGCTCAACACGCAGGACAACCTGAGCCTGTATCTCAGGGATTACATCAAGAAGGAATGCGGTTCGAGTGTTTCCGCCATCTTCTCCGGAACCAAGATCATCGGACATTTCAAAGGAAAGGTCACCCCCACCGCAGCCAAGATGGATGAGTTCGAGGGTTCCGATCTCGCCCGCAAGTATCTGGAGGATACCGCGAGAATCTTCGGGGTATCCCTGAGCAAAGGATGCGATCAGGCGGATGACGATTGGGAAGCCTCCGAATTCTACAGCAAGACCAATCCCGGATTGTGAGCTGGCTCGGATCAGGTCTGGACGGACGGGGGACGCGGGTCATCGTCCCCTACGTCTATTTTCTCAAATAATGTCGAATCCAAGCGCCAATTATCCTATTTGTAATAAACATACTTTATAGTTGGATATACATATGTCTATAATTACCAAAAATCTGGCATCAAATGAATTAAGAATAATGAAAGATTTATTAATAAAATAGTTGATGCTTACATATGAAGACCCCATGCGAGATTGTGGTGTGGTACGTTCTTCCCACGATTAGGAGAGAGCTGGCTAAGGAGCTGGTTGACACCTACCATATGAAACAGGCAGATGTGGGTCGTCTTTTCGGAGTCACTGACGCAGCAATTTCTCAGTATCTGAAAAAGAAGAGAGGGGGAAGCGCACTCATCGAGAGCAGTCCCCATTACCCTCCTTTCGTCAGTGAGATCAAGAAGAGTGCCAAGGAAATCCACGATAAGAACGGTGCCACGGTCATCGAACTCTGTCGCATCTGTTCATTTGTCCGCCAGTGCGGTCTGTTGGCCGACATTTATGCCCAGACAACCGGCTACGAGGTCCCCGACTGCGTTCTTGGATCCAACGTCGAATTCAGATGAATTCTGAGTGATACAGGAACTCCTGCGCATATCCAGCGTAAGCACCGAACTTCTTCATGCCGAAGTTCGATACTTTTTCGTAGCTGCCGGTTACGCCATAGATGTTCTCCACCACCTTCTGGATGCGTACGTCGACGGGGAACGCCTCGAGCCTTCCGAATCCGAAGAGTGCAACGCAGTCAGCTACCTTGGGACCTACGCCCTTGATGTCCTGAAGTGCGGCGACAAGCTTGGTGTAATCCAGTTCCTTCATGCGTTCCAGGTCGATATCCCCCGATTCCATTCTCTCGGCGAGTTCGATGAAACGGCTCTCCCTGAACCCCAGCCTGCATTCGCCGATGCATTCCCTGCCGTCGAGGATCTGCTTGGGTGTGGGAAATGCTCTCCTCTCGCCGAGGTCGGTACCGAAATGGTCGCACACCGACTCCACCATCTTCGCGATGCGTTTGACGTTGACGTTGGTGGCCAGGAGATAGGTGCCGAGGCACTCCCACTCGGGCTGTTTCAGTATGCGGAGGCCGGGACATTTCGACGAGAGTCCGGCCACATACGGGTCGGCTTTGCTGATGGAATCTATAATCATTTCGAAATCGTCATCCGCACGGAGATACTCTTTCACATCCTCCGGACTGCCCCCGGCGAAAGATACTCCTTGGGGTGTCTGGCACATGGTGATCACACTGTTCTTGATGACTCCCTGCCAGGAGCCGTCTTCCTGTTTCCTCCACCGGTGGGCCTGTCCGCAGCCGAGGGTCGGATCGAGCGAGATCGCCATCTTGAGTTCCATGACTGCTTGATTGGCCGGGACTTACAAATTACTTCCGACTCGTGGACCAAATCGACCAAATAACAGCGTACACATCTCCCCCTTATGAGATTCGGCCCGGCAGGATATCCCACAGTTGGAACAAAGAGCGACCCCGAGAAGTCACTCCAGTACACCCATGATCTGGGGCTCGATGCCCTCGAGGTGGAGTTTGTCCGCGGGGCACGCATCACCGAGGAACGTGCGAAGAAGATCGGGGAATGCGCGAAATCATTGGACATCCGTCTGAGCTGTCATGCGCCGTATTTCATCAGTTTCAATTCCGAGACCCCGGAGACCATAGAGAAGAGTGTCGATTGGGTCATGGATACGGTCGTCGCTGCCCACAATCTCGGTGCATATATCATCGTCATACATGCTGCATCTTACGGCAAACATCCCGAGACAGCAACCGAGAATGTCATCAAAGGACTTACCGAATGCAGGAACAGGATGGACGACCTCGGTATCAAAGATGTAATCCTCGGCGTAGAGACCATGGGTAAGAAAGGACAGTTCGGAACCCTCAAGGAGATCGCCCAGGTCATGGATTCGGTGGACGGTGTGAGGCCCGTCCTCGATGTGGCCCACGTTCATGCCAGAGGGGTCGGATGTCTGAAGACCCAGCAGGATATGCAGGACCTCATCGACGAGTACTTCGGATTGGTCGGACCCATAGCACATTTCCATATCAGCTGCATCAAGTACGGTGAGAAAGGAGAGATCTCCCATCTGCCTCTTTCGGAGAAAGAGCCGGATATGCAGTATCTTGCCGACATACTGAACGATTCCAAGCAGGACTGCACGTTCATCTGTGAATCGCCGCTCATCGAGAAGGACGCCGTCGTCTTCAGGGATATGTTCCCTGCTTACAGGCGCAGCTGAGCGGCAGGATATAACCATATTTCTCTATTCATACTCGGGTAAGGCTCCACTTTGAGAGGGAGCTCTTGCCCGATTAAATTTCAAATGTGCCAGTATAGGATTAGCTTTTTACCTGTTCCTATTTTTTTTTGAAAATCTTTGGATTTGAATCCATGAAATCTTTGGATTATAATCCATAAAAAACATACATTGAAATACAAACATTACAGTTATCAATCATGGCTGAGCTAGTGAAACGCCCCTTCTACATCAATCAGATGATGCAGTACTATGGCGATACAGATATGGTCAAGGTACTCACGGGAATTCGCAGATGCGGAAAATCCATACTGATGCAACAGTTCAGACAACACCTTTTGGAGTCTGGCAGGTCCGAGAAGGATGTACTGCTTGTGGATTTGGAGATGATGAGATACACCATCGATTCGGAGAGGATGTTCTACGACTATCTGTGCAACAACATTAGCTCGGAAAACCCCGTAATACTCATAGACGAGGTACAACTCATAAGGGGCTGGGAAAGGGTCGTTGACAGCGTCCGTCTGAAATACGGTGCGAACATATACATTACAGGCTCCAACTCAGATACCGTATCTGAAAAACTGGGCACACATCTGACAGGAAGGTACGTCGAGATCAATGTATTCCCATTCTCATTCAATGAATTCCTCGACCGTTATCCGATTGACGGTGAGAGTGGTTATACCCAGAGGCTGATTCAATATCTGCGTTTCGGCGGTATGCCCATCATCGATTTGAATGATGACAGCAGGAAGAACAGGACGATTCTCAGAGGAATATATGATTCGATAATCAATTACGATATCAGGCCGGAAGTAGATATCAATCAGAAGATCCTCGATAATATTACTTCGTTCATGATTTCCAACATCGGCAATCTGACCTCTGTCAACAACATTGCCGCGACCTCGTATGTCGGTGATCCGCGGACCGTTGAGAAGTACCTCGGAAAGCTCTGCGGTTGTTTCATCTTCTACAAGGCGGACAGATACGACGTAATCGGAGGAGAACACATGAAAACCAACGCCAAGTTCTATTTGGCGGATACAGGATTCAGGGACGCGATCCTGCTTGGTTCCGAATACAACGAAGGGGCATTGCTGGAGAACGCGGTGTTCATCGAACTCCTTCGCAGGGGATACAGGGTCGCCGTAGGTTCGTACAAGGGCAAGGAGATCGATTTCACGACATGGCTGGACGGAGAACCGGAATTCTATCAGGTCGCCTGGTCCGCTCAGGATACCAAGGTGCATGAAAGGGAGCTCCGTTCGATGGCCAAGATGGAAGGTTGCAAGAGATTCCTGATTACCATGGACCGTGAGGTGCCGGACGTTCCCGAAGGGATCGAGGTCGTAAATGCTGTCGATTTCTTTATGCAGGAATGATGTGGAGGCAAAGCCCCCGGAAATGATCCGGTATATCTAATCGGTGTTTCAGAGATCTTCCATTTGGGCCCGCCGGAGGATTCCGTCTCGGGCAGGATGCTGTAGAATCTGTCCGCCGAAACAACGGGAAATCCTCATCAACGATACGGAACAAAGACGGATTCGCAACACATCCTCGGGAATAGGCCACTTTTTATACACAAAACTATTTTCGTGACACATTGCCACTGTGGCTCAGCGGTAGAGCATCGGTTTCGTAAACCGGTGGCCGGGGGTTCGAATCCCTCCAGTGGCTCCACTTTCTTTCCAATATCCAAGCAAGGATTAGAGACAGATTTTATCTATCTGGAACATCAGCAGTCGTGCTTCTTACTGCTGTCTGTGATGTCGCCCTCTTTGATGAGGTATTGGTTGACAATCTTGACCGCGCAGAGGTCGCCGCACATGGAGCAACCATCCTTCTCCTCGGTGCATCCGCGGGAACGGTATCTCCTGGCGGTCTCTTCGTCGAGGCATACGTCGTACATCTCGTTCCAGTCCAGTGCCTTCCTGGCCCTGGCCATGCGGTCGTCGAGTTCCTTGCCCCTTCCCTTGGCCAGGTCGGCGGCGTGGGCGGCGATCTTAGATGCGATGACACCCTGTTTCACATCCTCCTCATCGGGGAGGGACAGGTGCTCGGCAGGAGTGACGTAACAGAGGAAATCGGCTCCGTTCTGTGCCGCAATCGCTCCGCCGATGGCACTGGTGATGTGGTCGTAACCGGGAGCGATGTCGGTCACCAGGGGGCCGAGAACATAGAAAGGTGCTCCGTCGCAGAGGGTCTTCTGCATCCTCATGTTGGCCGCGATTTCATCCATCTTCATGTGGCCGGGGCCCTCGACCATGGTCTGGACTCCTGCCTCACGGGCCCTCTTTACCAAATGACCCAGCGTCATCAATTCGGAGATCTGTGCCTGGTCGGATGCATCGTTGATGCAACCGGGTCTGAAACCGTCTCCGAGGGAGAGCGTGAACTCGTACTTCTTGGCGAGTTCGAGCAGGTAGTCGTAGTTCTTGTAGAGAGGGTTCTCCTCGTCGTTGTGGAGGATCCATGCGGTCAGGAACGATCCGCCCCTGGAGACGACGTCCATGATCCTGTCGGATTTCTTGATCCACCTGACGGTCTCCTTGGTGATACCGCAGTGGACGGTCATGAAGTCCATGCCGTCCTTGGCGTGCATCTCGATACCCTTGAAGATATCGTCTTCGGTGAGCATCACGATGGCGTTCTTCCTGGCGGCGGTAAGGCCGGTCTCGTAGATGGGCACGGAGCCCATCATGCGGTCGCAGCGGGAGAGGAGGGTCTTTCTGATAGCGTCGATGTCCCCGCCGGTGCTGAGGTCCATAATCGCATCGGCACCGTACTTCAGGGCGATGTCCATCTTGCGGATCTCCGGCTCGATGTCGGGCATGTCGCGGGAGGTTCCGATGTTGGCATTGATCTTCACGGAGAGGCCTTCGCCGATGGCGGCGGGAACGGGATTGTGAACGGGGTTGCAGGGCATGCATATGCGTCCGGATGCGATACCGTCGCGTACGAACCGTTCGGTCACACCCTCCTTCTCTGCGATCTTCCTGAACCTCTCGTCCGAGTCCCCTCTTCTGGCCAGCTCCATGATGCTGCTCATATCAATCGTTACAGTATCGTCGTTCTGTATTTCATCCTTGCCGACGGACTGTGTTGAATAAGTCGGGCAAAGGATCACTGGCCCGATCCATATCTGTTTTCTTCGGATGAATGCCTGTTTTTGTTTTATCCCGAACTGATGTATGTTTTTGTTCATTCTTCTAATATTTAGTT
>Ga0256405_10010482_pt1 | contig 12232 bp, 16 predicted proteins | sample RumenRJG_02DNA_FD_189096 | JGI IMG/M metagenome (GOLD analysis project Ga0256405, IMG submission 189096) | Bovine rumen microbial communities from Lethbridge, Alberta, Canada - RJG_02 | ecosystem: Host-associated > Mammals > Digestive system > Stomach > Rumen | place: Canada: Alberta...
TGACGTTTCTTGGGCTGATAGGTACGAAGCATTGTCTGCACTCCTTTCACATCTGAATACTCAACATCCTCCGGACGGGCCGCTGAAGCAGGTCCCGGACCGTACCGGAAGAAGCAGTTGACAAAATGAAAACCACTCGGCGGGCAGGGCCGCCGAGTGGTTATTATATCGTATTGTGCTGATTGATGTCAACTAAAATTTCCTTCAGCGCAGCAAATCCGCCTTCTGAATGATAAATTCCCGCAGCCAGTCCCCCGCTTCCTCGTTGCGCAGGGCAAAATCGATGATGGCTTCCAGATAGCCCTTGAGGTTGCCGGTGTCATAGCGCCTGCCCTCGAAATCAACGCCGCACATCCGCTCCCTGCCAAGCAGCTCCTTCATGCCGTCCGTCAGCTGGATTTCATTGTTGCGGCCGGGGGCGGTATGCTCCAGAATGTCAAAAATCCCGGAAGTCAGGACGTAGCGACCGAGAATCGCGTAGTTGGAAAACTTCTCCTCCAGGGTCGGCTTCTCGTTCATGTCGCTGATCCGGTAGACCCGGTCGGAGAGCTTTTCTTCCATTTTTACGGAAGAATACTTCACGATCAGCTCGTCCGGTACCTCGTGAATCGCCACGGCGCTGCAGTCGTTGGCCTCCGTCGCTTCCACCAGCTGCTTCAGAACCGGCTTCTCGCCCAGCATGATATCGTCGCCCAGCAGGACGGCAAAGGGCTCATCGCCTACGAAGCTCCTGGCGCGCCAGACCGCGTGGCCGAGGCCCTTGGTTTCCTTTTGACGGAGGAAGAGAACATCCGCCATGTCCGCCACCGCGCGGATCGTCCGGGCTTCCTTTTCCTTTCCGTCCTTCAGAAGCCGTTCCTCCAGGTCCGGCGCATAGTCGAAGTAGTCTTCAATCGGGGATTTGCCGCGGTTGGTAATGATCAGAATCTGCTCCACACCGGCTGCCACCGCTTCTTCCACGATGTACTGCAGAACCGGTTTGTCCACCAGCGGAAGCATCTCCTTCGGAATGCTCTTGGTGTTGGGCAGCAGTCGGGTCCCCAGTCCCGCCGCGGGGATAATCGCTTTTCTCACTTTCATGCTTGCACCTCTGTCTCTTACTGTTCTCTTGAAATCTCCACAGGGAGGTTTTTTCTTACCGAATATTCGCATCCGCAGTAATCCTGTCGATAGATGTCATACTGCTCACAGAGCTGCCTGGATCTCAGTTCCCTCCCGCGTTTTTTAAACTCAGAGGGAAGCCATGGGATCCCGAACTCTTCCGCGAACTGCTCTCCCAGGGCGTTGATACGGATCGGGTCCTTGTGGCGGGAGAGCGTCAGCGTGCTGCAGAAGCAGTCAAAGCCGTATTCCGCCGCGTATGCCGCCGCTTTTCGCAGGCGGAGACGGAAGCATTCCGTACACCGGGCTCCCCCTTCCGGCTCCCGCTCCAGGCCTTCTGTCGCACGGTACCATTCTTCGCTGTTTCTTGGCTCACAGACAACCTGAACCCGATTCTCCAGTCCCATGGCCCGGATCAGCTTGTGCTGCGCTTCCAGCCGGCGGTCAAACTCCTCCTGCGGCCAGATGTTCGGATTATACCAGAACAGCGTCACGTCAAAATACCCGGTCAGGTACTCGAGGACCGGAGCGCTGCAGGGGCCGCAGCAGCTGTGCAGCAGCAGCCGGGGATGCTTCCCTGCCTGCCGGGAAATGATCCCGTCAAGCTCCTGCTGGTAGTTACGCCTCATCTCTCAGCCGCAGCAGCTTTTCTCTCTGGGTCAGGATTTCCTCCAGGAGCGGACGGCCGGCCGCTTCATTTCCCGTCTCTGACCGCAGGAGCTCCGTCAGCTCCGAAGCCGGTCTGAAGACCGGGGTCAGCGACAGGTTTCCGAGCATCCCTTTCAGGGCATGCGCCGCTTCAAAGCTTTCTTTTCGATCCCCGCTTTCCATCGCGGCACGCAGCTTTTCAAATCCGCCGTCATCTGCCGCCATATTGACCAGGCGCAGATAGAATGCCTCATTGTTCATGCAGCGTCCCAATCCCTCATCCACATTGGCGCCGTAGGCTCTGAGCTTTTCAATCGTCAGCATATTCTTTTCCTCCTGAGAGAATAGTGTTATATCCGGCATCAGGCTTTCTGATCCGGTTTGTCTTCTTCCGGAAACCAGCTGATTTCATCCCCGTCCTCCTGGCTGACGCTGTCCACGGCGCTTTCGATCAGCTTGATCATTTCCCAGACGGAGCGGAACTGGATGGTTCTGTCCTCTTCCATCCAGGTGATTCTCCCCTGCCAGCTGCTGTTCTGCCGGTGCTGAACTCTTACGATAAACGTTCCGATATCTCCGTGTTTCGCCAGAAGCGTCTCATCACTCATGATTCTTTTCCTTTCATGGATTCTGCCGTCCGGCTTCGGCAGCTCGCCGAAGCTGCGGCTGTTGGTTCCCGGATAGGGAAAGCGCAGCCAGTCATAGAGCTTTTCCATCCGCAGGGTCATCTGCCCGATTCCCTGAAACGGAACCGGCGTTTCACTGTAACTGTGATAAAACTCGCCCGACAGCTCGCCCTCATCGTTTCGATTGATGCAGAGGATCACTCCGTTCGGTGCGCCGATGTACCATTGCGTCTTCTTCATGCCGCCGCGCCTCTCACTCTGCCCTCCGCATTCCCGGATCCGTCAGTTCCAGAGGCGGCACCCAGAATACGGAGTTGATATAATACTGGATCTTGGTTCTCTGACGTCCGACAATAAAGCGCTCATTGATGCGGTTCTGCACCACACTGCAGTTTTCACGGGTGGTGTTGACCAGCAGTGCCAGATACTGTCCCTTTCCGTACTGGCACATCGCGTCTCCGCGGCGGATGGAGCGGCGGACCGAGTCCCCCATCCGTTTGCTGAGCTCTTCAAGCATCGGCCCCTCCCGCAGCGGATTGCCTTTCCCGTCGATAACGGTACAGAGCATCAGATAGACCGATTGTCCGCCGCGCTCCAGCATCCGTTCCACCATGCGGTAGATTCCCACGAAGATCGGATAACTGACTAGATATCCCCCCGGAAAGTCGTCTCCCTTTCCGGACAGTTCCGCCTGGATCACGTCCAGCGCTTCGTGCTGATGCTGCATCCCGGCCCCCAGGCGCTCGAGCTGTTCCAGCATCTTCCTGGACGGCCGGAGTCCCTGTTCGTTAAAATACAATTGAACGGTGTCGTCATAGAGCCGTCGCGCCTCATCATAACGACCGAGGGAAACCATCGCCTCCATGGTCAGCGTTTCCCAGTCTGCCAGGGGGTCGATTTTCGAAGCCAGCATGCCGAGTTCCTCGAGCTGGAAATAGTCCTGGTTCTGCCGCAGCATGGCTGCACCGTGCTCCACACAGGCACAGAACATTCCCTTCAGGCGTCTGGCTTCCTGCGCGACCCAGATCACGGCCGTCTGATTTGGGAGGAACTCCCCGGTATACCAGTGCGCCGCCTCCTGATAAAGCGCTATTCTGGTTTCCGGATCCTCCTCTGTTTCCGCTTCACGGCAGAGCCGCTCGAATTCCGAGGCATCCTCGACCAGAGGGATTTCTTCCGTCCAGAAAAATACGCCTTTCCGCTGTTCGATGTAGTTGGCCGGCGGAAGCCCTGCCTTCATCAGCTTTTTCTTGGTGTTGTAGATCACGCTCTGAAGGGCATGGTGCACATTCGCCATATCCCTGTCTTCAAACAGCAGTTCCTCCAGGCGGTCCCTGGTCACGCCGTGTGCACGGTTATGAATCAGGACCTGCAGAATAGATGTCAGCTGCGACTCACTCGCCTTGGAGCCGCCGGCGATCAGCTTTCCGTTCCATCGTATGGAGAACCCGCCGAGCATTCTCACATACAGGACATTCTGTCTGGTCTCAGTCATCCTCATTTTATTTGATCCTCATTCCCTGACTCAAAGGCTCAGCCGTTTTACCATGTTTTCATAGTTGACACAGGAGAGCAGCGCCGTGTCTTTCGTGATCTTTTTCTCCCGGTAAAGCCTGAGGAGGCTTCCGTCCATGGTACACATACCGTCCGCGGCGCCTGCCTGCATGGCGGATTCCAGCTGATGCAGCTTGTCTTCCCGGATCATGTTCTGGATTGCGGTGGTGGATTTCATGATCTCAAACACTGCGATCTGGCCGCCGTCCGTGGAAGGAACCAGCTGCTGGCAGACAACCCCTTTCAGGATCTGAGCCAGCTGAATCTTCACCTGTTTCTGCTGATTGGCGGGGAACACGTCAAGAATCCGGTTGATGGTGTTCGCGGCGCTGCTGGTATGCAGCGTGCTCAGCAGCAGGACGCCGGTTTCCGCCGCGGTGATGGCGGCCGAGATGGTGTCATAATCTCTCATCTCTCCCAGGAGGATCACGTCCGGACTCTCGCGCAGCGCCGAACGCAGCGACTCCAGATAGCCCGGGGTGTCGATGGAGATTTCCCTCTGGGTGACGATGGCCTTGTCGTGCCGGTGGATGTATTCGATCGGGTCCTCCATGGTGATGATGTGGCAGTCCCGGCTGCGGTTGATGCGGTCGATCATGCAGGCCAGCGTGGTGGACTTGCCGGTTCCGGCGGAGCCGGTGATCAGCACCAGTCCCTTCTTGTTATCCGCGAGGGAAAGCACGCTCTCCGGGATGCCAAGTTTCACCGGGTCGGGCAGGCGAAGTGGATGACGCGGATCACGGCCGCCAGCGAGCCGCGCTGCCGGAAGACATTCACCCGGAAGCGGCCAAGCCGGGAGACCGCGAAAGAAAAGTCGTCATCAATACCGTTTTCCAGGTTGGCACGGCTGCGGTGGCTGATCTCGTAAACGGAGTCAACCAGGGCGTTGATGTCGTCGGGGCGCAGGAACCCCTCCGGCGATCTCTCCTGGCGTCCGCCGCACTTGAAGGTAACCGGAAGCCCTGCCACCAGAAAAATATCCGCCGCGTCCTGTTCGATGGCTTTCTGTAAGATTTCCTGCATGGTCATGGCATCAATCCTCCGTCCCACAGCTCTCCGATGCTGTCATCTTCAACCCAGCCCTTTTCCAGCCGCCAGGAGAGCAGTCTGTATCCCGACTCCCGATCCGGTTTGAATCCGATCCGCAGCGTTGCACCGTCCTGTTCAAATTCCGTCCAGTAAACACCGGCGGCATCCCGCTCCCAGTCCATCAGGCCGTAGTCTGCCGGATCTGTATCGCTCAGTTCGCAGAGGAACTCCTGCCCCTCCCGTTCCAGCGCGTAGCGGGTCTCCACGGTCTGCGCATATTTTTCGGCGAGGCAGAGATCCGCCCGCGCCGTTGTAAACGTCAGGATGGCCAGTGTCGTGACACAGATGCTGATCACCGTCAACAGCAGCGCCAGCGGTCCAAGTTTGATCGGAACCTGTTTCAAGCGCCCACCCCCGTTCGGAAGCTCTCCGTCTCCAGACGGTAAACCGGCTCTTCGCTCTCATCGCAGCGGACCTCCGCCACGCTGCGGATCATCGTCCCGTCACCGGCCTCTTCCGGAAGCCAGGTTACGTCCACCCGGTAAATTCCTTTGGCATCCGGGTTCAGGTCGCTGTCATACCGGGCCGTCACGCCGGCCGTATCCGGCATCGGGAACGCATTGTCGTCGTCATTCAGCAGCGTCAGCAGATCCTCCGGCGTCCTGCTGGCAGAAACGGCTTCCGCCGCGTTCTGTGCAAGGATCACGGCTCCCGTCAGTCTCTTTGCCTTCGTGCTCTGCATCTGGGCCAGGCCGAAGACCTGCGTCAGGACCAGGATGATCACGAGGAACACCACGATCAGCATCAGCGTCTCCAGGTAAAAGCCCGTGATATGGCTGTGTTTTTTCATGGTTTCTCTCCTCCGCTGCGCAGGTGAAGCAGAACGCTGCCCGCATCGGTCTTCAGCTTCAGCACATCGCCGGACGGCTTCTCCGCTTCAAACTGCCGGGTCTCTCCGATCCGCTGTGCCTCCTCCGGGCGCAGTGGGGTATCCGCCGCGGCATAATCCTCCAGCAGGATCCCGTCCCGATGATAGATCCGCACTGCGTAGCCGCTGCTGCCGTCTGCCAGAACCAGTACCCGGCCGACCTCCGGGTCTTCCGTCAGAGAGACCGCGCCCGCTGCGTCACAGGCTTTCACCGTTGTCGAAAGGTAGGACAGCAGCGCACGGCTCTGCATGTTGCCGTTCTGCCCGGCGACCGTGTTGCGGTAGCTCTGCGCCCCGAACACCACCAGCAGAAAGAACCCCGCCAGAAACAGCGCGGCCACCCCGATGGTATAAAACCCGATGGGGGAATGATATTCCTTTCTCATCGCCGGTCCTCCTCTCCATACGATTCTTACGCCTCTGCCGACGTCCTTCTCCGTTCAGCGTCTGGTCACGCGAACTGTGGGCGGGAGATTGGAAGCAAAGGCATCATAGGTCACATAAAAGTCCTGCTGATTCACCTGAAGGCCGTAGTTCTCCTCCAGATACCGCAGATCCGGAGGGTAAGCCCCCTCCACTGCATAGCACTGGAGGGCGCTGCGCTGTACCGCTTCACGGATGGCAAGGGCGCTGCTGTCATCAAGGTCTCTTCCTCCGTCGGAAAAGAGCAGGCACAGGGCGCCCAACAGCAGCAGAATCAGCAGAGTCCACAGGATCCAGCTCTTCCGTTTTGTGAGTCTGTCGGAGTACATGTCCGTCCTCCGTCAGGCAATGGAGTTCATCATGCCGATCAGCGGCAGCATGACGCTCAGCAGTGACAGGCCAACCGTAAACATCAGCACGCCCGACAGCAGCGGATCGATGATCCCGACCAGACGCTCCACCAGATTGCCGCAGTTTTCCTCCAGCAGTTCCGTCAGCCTGCCGAGCACGTGTTCCAGATTGCCGCTTCGCTCTCCGGCCAGAAGCATACGTCCGTAAACCGGCTCAAAAAGCTCCTCATCGTAAGCCGCCTGCGCGATGCTGTGTCCTTCCTCCATGCGCAGCACACAGCGCTTCAGTTTCTCTTCCACCGGTTCATAATCGGTCATCGGAAGGCTGTTCAGCACCGCCTCGTCCTGCATCTCGCCGCTGGCCAGGAAAGTGCCGAGCGCCGAAGTGAAGCGGAACATCCCCATGCTCTCCAGAATGGAAGCGCAGAGTCTGTTCTTCCTCAGGATCGCCTCAATCTTCTTTCGCTTGCCGCTGTTCCAGAGCAGAAGGCCCGCGACCAGTCCGGTCGCCAGAACCAGCATCAGGATCAGCGCAAACCAGCAGAATCCGTAAGCCAGACGGACATAGCTGTAGCTTGAGGTCGCAAGACTGCCGGTCAGATTGTCGTAAACATCGGTAAAAGCGGGCAGGACCATCACCAGCATTACGGCCAGCACTGCGATGATCAGCACCAGCATCGCGGCGGGATAGGTCACGGCATTGCGCAGTTTTTCCGAGATGGTTTTCTGGTCGGCATAGTATCGGGACAGCCGGAAGAGAATATCTTCCAGACGGCCCGAGCTCTCTCCCGCTTCCACCATCTGCAGCGCGTAGTCCGGAAAGATCCCGCTCTTCTTCATTGCCGCAGCCAGGCCGCAACCCTGGTCCACCTGTTCTTTCATGACCGCGAGTCCCTCTTCCAGGACACCGCCGCTGTTTGTCCTGTCGCTTTGCAGAAGGGTGACGGCTTCGTCCGTCTGGATGCCGGACTGTACCATCATCGCCATGCTCTCGCAGAAAGCGCTGACGCCCAGATAATCCAGTTTCTTTCCGCTCATTGCTTCACCGCCTGTTATATATGAAATCAGTCTTCTCAGTAATAGTAGACATCCGAGTAGTTGCTGCCGTCGCCGATGAACGTTGCATCCGCTCCGTTTGCGGAGAAGGTCAGATCCATCCGGGTCCAGGTTTCTCCCCGGACCTCGAAGCTCACCGTTACCCAGCCGGACTGCGGCGTGTAGAACATGTTCCAGGCATGATAAAGCCCCTGCGGCGCCACATAACCGAAGATCATCTTGGTGGGAATGCCCTGGCTGCGCAGCATGGAGGCCGCCAGCGCGGCATAGTCGAAGCAGATTCCCTTTCCGCTGCTCATGGTCTCGTCGGGTACCGGAAGGTATCCGCTTTTGACGGTCGCGGCCTTTTCCCTGTCATAGGTGACCTGGCTGCATACATAATCATAGACCGCACTCACCAGGTCGAGTTCATCGGAAGCCGCCGCTGCGAGTTCTGCCGCTTTCCTGACGCATGCGGAATCCCGTGTATAATTGATATAGGTGCTCGGCCTCAGGAAAGGCTGAAACTCATCCTGCAGCCAGACATCGCAGGTCATGGAATACAGCTCGGAGTATTTCTTATCCACCACGTTTTCCATCACGCGGAAGCGATAGCTCCCGTTTCCTCCCTGCAGGGGAAAAATCCCCGGGGTTCCGTCTGACGGCAGATCGTAGTTGTAGGTCGCCTCATCCTTGATGACCTGGAACTTCAGGCGCATGTCCGAGACGGCGGACACCGCCACATAGCCCTGATCCAGGCAGGAAATATCCAGTTTGACCCGGTCGCCGGGTATCGCGGCAGCTTCGTGGAACTCGGCATCCCGGAATTCCGGCGCGGTGTAGGCATATGCTTTCAGATTTGGAAGCAGAGCTGCAAGTATCAGCAGCGTCAGTGCCGCGCACAGAAGCCTTTTTCCTGTTTGCAACGGCGTTCCTACCTCCCTCCGCGCAGGTTCAAAGCGATCATGCTGTTTTTCATTGTATTTTATCATAGAATCCGGCGTGCTTCAACGGTTTCTTTTGGGTGGTTTGCTGTTTCCGTCGCAGCATCTTCTCACATGCCTCCCGCCCTCGGTCTTAATCCACTCCGGTCAGGACATCCCGCTCCGCTCCATGATCGCGAGCCTCCCGGTCGGCGTTTTCTGCTCCGCAATGCGGCGGAATCCCTCCCGCTCGTAGAACGCGCAGGCGATGCTGTTCTCCTCCGCAACCTGAAGACGCAGGCAGGAGCGGTTCAGCGCCTGGTAGAAGAAAATCGCGCGCGCCAGGAGCTGGATCCCATAGCCCTGGTTTCGGCAGCTCTCCTTCAGATAGAGCAGACTGATCCAGCCGGCTCCCTGATCCGCACCGCGCTCCGGATCCAGATCCACCAGGCCGACCGGTTCCTCTCCGTGATACATGCGCAGAACCGCACCAGGCCGGAGGCGCTGGTGGCGAATCGCCGCCTGATAATACGGGTCCGGGCTGTATCCGCGCAGCGATCCGTGGGCAGCCCGCCAGGCATCGGCGTAGCAGTCCTCATAATATGCCCGGTCGTGTACGGGGTCAAATGGCTCATCCCTCAAGTCTTTCGCTGTGTTCCAGCTGCTCCGCTCGCTTGCCGGCAGATGGGAGGCGTCGTTCATATATTCCACGTGAAATTCCATGCCGTCCCACAGGAGCTTGGTCACCGCGGTGTTTTGAAAGATGGGCAGGTGCTCTCTGTCCGCGAGGGAGATCCCTGTGATGCCGGACATGATGCAGCGTATGGTAATTCCGTGGCTGGCCACGGCGACCGTTTTTCCTTCGTTCTCTTCCGCGATTCTTCGAAGCTCCGCCAGCGCTCTGTCCCGTACCTCCCCGTAGGTCTCCGCGCCCTCCATTTTCCAGTTCTCAGCGTCCTCCAGGAATCGGCGGGCAAGCTCCGGCTGGGCATGGCTGACATTCCCGAAAAAGCACTTCTCCCAGGGACCGACATCCAGTTCGCGCAGCGCGGTTCTGGTCTGAATCGGGAGCCGTCCGTGCCGCGCGGCCGCCTCCGCCGTCAGCACCGCCCGGGAGAGATCGCTGGAATAAACCGCATCCACCGGGATCGTCGAAAACCGCTCTGCCAGGGCTTCGATCTGCTGTCTTCCCAGGTCCGTTATTTCTCCGTCCCAGGATCCCTGCATCATCCGATAGCGGTTTCCCTGAGCCTGTGTATGCCGAATCAAATAAATTTCTGTCATCTGCTCCCCTCCAACGCTTGACCGCGGGATGAAGTTCGCGTATAATAAAAAGGCTTGATCTGTGATACCGTATTATAGCCGCTTCGCAGACCTCGTACAAGTATCTTTTTCCGGGAGGCATTGTCGCGCGATGGTCAGGACGGCCGTTCTGGCTTCCGGAGACGGGGCCAGGCTCCAGGCGATTCTGGACGCAGTCTATTTCAATGAAATACCAAACTTCGAGCTGGTGGCTGTCATCTGCCCCCAGCGCGGCTGTTATGCCATGAATCGTGCGCTCAACGCCGGCATCCCCGCCTATGTTGTCGATCCCGAACTGTTCCCGAACATGACCAGCCACAGCATGGCGGTTGCCAACAAGCTCAAGGACATGGATATCGAGCTGGTGATTCTGGCGGGTTATGACGTCCCGCTCGGCGTTGTCCCCTATCAGTTCAAAAACCGGATCATCGGGACATACCCCGCCCTGTATCCTGCCTTCAACGAACTGGAGGGCGACCCGGTCGCGATGGCACTCGAGTCCGGCCTCCGCGTAACCGGCGCCACCGCTTACTTTTCCGACGGCGACGGGCGGGTCGGCGCGGTGATTCTTCAGCGCTCTCTGGAGATCGCGGAAGACGATACCGTTGAAACCCTCTCCGCCCGGCTGATGGAGGAGTGTGAATGGCCGTTGCTGAGCGAAGCCGTGTCGCTCTACTGCGCCGGCCGGCTTTTTGTCCGGGGCAGGCGTGTCGAGATCCGGTCATTGCCTGAGGAATAGAGGCATTTCAGTTGTCAGGTCTGATTCTGTCGACGATTACATCGCTTATAGAAATGTTTATAAAAGAGCTGCCTCCCGTTGTTTCAGATGACGGAAGGCAGTTCTATTTATATTGATTGGTTTTCAGCCCCACACCACTCTGTCTGTTCAGAACAGATGAATCAGCTTCTGGAAGAAATCTGTTATGTATGAGGTATAGGTATTGATATAGGTCATGACCTGGTAGTGTTCATCCAGATTCATGATGATCCGGTTGCTGTCGGCGCCGGTCAGCAGTCCGACTCCGCAGCACAGGCCGCCGAGGATTACGGCCGCCAGGACAATGCCGAGAATGATCCGCCATCCTTTTTTCATGCAGCCGGCACCTCCTTATAGCACCACTCCCGATAGAGGGATCCGATCGAGCGGATCAGGCCCGCCATCACCTCGGCGATCAGCCAGATTCCAATCCACAGGAGCAGCAGTCCCAGCGCCAGCGCGATGATGGCCGCGCCCAGCAGCAGCATGATGTCCGCCAGTACGGCGAATCCGCTGAAGGCGGAGATCACAAGGATGCTTCCCAGCGCAATCATCCCGAAGCTGAGACTCACGCACAGCGCGACAAGAATCGCCAGAATTGCTATCATAACCGGGACCGACGGGATCGCAATGATGAAAAACAGGATCATCGCCGGCACATTCGGCACTCGCTTGACGGGAACCGTTTTCTCTACTCTTTTTTGGGGTTCCGGTTTCCGGATCACCGGTTCGTCGTCCGGCAGGGTAAAGATGGGCTCTTTTGTATCCGCATCGGGATGCTGCGGGAAACCGGATGCGGATCTGCTCTCCTTCGCAGCTTTGCTTTCCTCTGCGGATCCGGTTTTCGCTGCGCCGCGGTCTGACTCTGCTGCAGCTTTACTTTCCGCAGCGTTGTTTTTCTCCGCCGGCGGAACCTCTGCAGATTGTTCCTGAGCCGTTTTCTCCGGGGGCTGTTCTTCCTTCGGAGGAATGTCTGATATCTCAAGAGGAACCGCTTTGACCGTATTCTTCGCCGCGGCGTCTGCCGATTCGTTCCGATCCGGCAGGTTCCGGGGCTTCTCCTCCACAGCGGTCGGAGCTGTTTTTTCTTCCCCGGCCTTCTCTGCCGGCTCCGCCGCTTCAGTCTGTGCCGTTACTGTCGCCGCCTGCTCCAACGCTTCCGAAGGCTCTGATGCGGCGCTCTCGGACTCCGCACTTGGCTTCTTCTCTTTCCGGAATCCCAGGAGCTCTTCGATGGAACGGCGTTTTTTGGGCCGTTCCCCGCTCTGCAGCGTATCCTTCGCCTGCTCTTCAGCGCCCGCTCCGGTTTCCGGTTGCGGAGAGTCGTGCTGTTCCGATGCCTCCGGCTTACTCTGAGGCGACGCCTCCGCATCTGTTTCCGTCTCGGGCGGAGCCTCTGCCGCTCCGTCATCCGGGCGGTCTTCCGCCGGATCGTAATATTCTGCGCGGTCGACAATCTGCACCCTGGGATCCGGTTCTGCCTCTGCATCGGAATCCGTGTCAGAATCTGTCCGGTCTGTCCAAAAGTCCTCCTGATCATCTTCTTTCAGAATGCT
>Ga0256405_10010484_pt1 | contig 12229 bp, 8 predicted proteins | sample RumenRJG_02DNA_FD_189096 | JGI IMG/M metagenome (GOLD analysis project Ga0256405, IMG submission 189096) | Bovine rumen microbial communities from Lethbridge, Alberta, Canada - RJG_02 | ecosystem: Host-associated > Mammals > Digestive system > Stomach > Rumen | place: Canada: Alberta | collected...
TACCGAAAGGAGCTGCTTGCAGTTTCAAAGGTTCCGCTGACCCGCGAGGAGTTCGATGCGGTGGTGGCGTTCCGCAACCGGCTTGTCCACCCCGTCAAGAAGGAAAAGGGGAAAAATAAGGTGAAGGTGAGTCTTACGCTCAGCAAAGTCGATCTTGATTTTGTGGCTGGCGTCCTGCGTCGCTTCGGCTGCTTGCGCGTGTCGTGACGGGCGATGTAGTCGTCTCGCGTGGAATTTCATCTGGGTGGCTCCTTATCTCTGGTAAAGGAGTCACTCGATGGAACAGGTCCTTGACATTGGAGAATATGGCGACAAGGTGCGGCTCGAGGGAGGACGCATCGCCATCCATCGCACAGACGGCACGAGTTCATTCGTGCCGTTGTGTGATGTTGCGGTGCTGATGTTCTCGGAGCCGCGCATGTCGGTTAGTGTTGCGGTGCTGTCCGAACTGGCGAAGAACGGCGGTACGGCGGTTGCGTGCGACGGAACGCATACGCCTGTTGGCATATTCCAGCCGATGTCCGACAATTCGCGTTCCACAGCTGTGCTACTCGGGCAGATTGACGCGCGACCAGTTCTGCGAGCGCGTCTGTGGCAGCGGATCGTGCAGGCGAAGATTCGGGCGCAGGCACAGACGCTCAACCGCTATGGTCTGCGGGACGCCGAGCTGGAGGCGCTCGTGCGCGAGGTCCGCCGCGGCGACGAAGAGAATGTGGAAGGGCATGCCGCGCTTCGCTACTGGCGGCGGCTCGGACTCTTCGAGCGCCGTGACCGCGCCGCGCCGGATGCCAATAGGCTTCTCAACTATGGTTACGCCGTTCTGTATGGTTCCGCAGTGCGCGCGTTGTGCTGCGCGGGGCTAAATACAGCGCTCGGCATCAACCATCGGGGGCCGACGAACCCGCACTGCCTCGCCTCTGATTTGATGGAGCCCTTTCGTCCGACTGTGGATGCCGCAGTGCATGACTGGTTTGTCGCCAATTCAGGCGCAAGCGAGCTCAGTTCGGGGTGTAAACGGCACATTTTGAAGGCCCTCCTGTCATCGCGCTGGCAGACATCACAGGGTGTCGTTCCATTTTTCATCGCGCTGTCGCGTGCTGCGGTTTCACTTCGGGAATGCCTTTTGAACGATTCGGTTGAGCTGGAAATGCCTGTCGAAGTACATGAGGAGAATGACAATGTGGACGCTTGTGCTGTTTGATCTGCCAACGACATCGGCAACTCTTCGGAGGATGTACGGACGATTTCGAAAGAAGCTGTTGGAGCTCGGGTTCGAGATGCTGCAGAAATCCGTCTACTTGAGATGGGAAGATTCCGACATGGCTGCAGAGACATTGCAGAAACATGTTGAGGCAATCCTGCCGCCGGAGGGGCAGGTGACGATCCTGCCGCTGACCAATCGGGCTTGGCAGACGGTGCGCGTAATTGTCGACGGAACGCCCCGCCCGCCGCGCGAAAAACCTCAAAGTTTTTTGATTTTTGGGTAGCATTTCGAGGGTGATTTTTGATAACATATCGATGTTTTTTGATGGGGGGACTGCGGTTTCAGCCAATGAATACGCGGTTTTCCCGTCATCTAAACAAATCTAGGTTGTGAAAGGCCACCGAAATGGTGGTTCAAGCAACTCGGAGCAGAATCCGACCAGCCAGCGTTCGCGTTGTGAAAGGCCACCGAAATGGTGGTCCAAGCAACTGTTGTGCTCGAACTCCCAGCAAGAAACGAGTTGTGAAAGGCCACCGAAATGGTGGTTCAAGCAACGAAATCGTTCATCTTCTCCACATCTATCAAAGTTGTGAAAGGCCACCGAAATGGTGGTTCAAGCAACACGATTATCTCACGATAGTCTCACGATTTCAGTTGTGAAAGGCCACCGAAATGGTGGTTCAAGCAACCGTATCTGCTATCACTACCTTCTGCATTGTGGTTGTGAAAGGCCACCGAAATGGTGGTCCAAGCAACTGCTCATCCGCTTCAAGTAGGTCGATGCGAGTTGTGAAAGGCCACCGAAATGGTGGTCCAAGCAACTTCTCGAGGATCGTCATTGTGTGCCACCTTTGTTGTGAAAGGCCACCGAAATGGTGGTCCAAGCAACGCGGATGGTGTCCATCTCATCGCGCTCGAGTTGTGAAAGGCCACCGAAATGGTGGTTCAAGCAACCGCAGGGTTGAACTTGGCAACCGGCGCACGGGTTGTGAAAGGCCACCGAAATGGTGGTTCAAGCAACGCAGGCACGCCATGACGATCTTCTCATCGGGTTGTGAAAGGCCACCGAAATGGTGGTTCAAGCAACCCTTGGTTCTAGGGTATTTCTGTGCCATCGTTGTGAAAGGCCACCGAAATGGTGGTTCAAGCAACTTAACCAGGGAGGTAAGGCAATGTCTACTGTTGTAAAAGGCCACCGAAATGGTGGTTCAAGCAACCCCCACCACGGGAATATGCGCGCCATCTCGTGTTGTGAAAGGCCACCGAAATGGTGGTTCAAGCAACAGTAGTGGCAGACCACGGCAACCCCCGCCGCGTTGTGAAAGGCCACCGAAATGGTGGTTCAAGCAACCGTTGAAAAATCTTCAAGAAAAATCGGCATATACTGGAAATGACTATGTTTCATTCCTTATTGTAGGTGTCGGGCAATACCGCCCACATCAACGAAAGAAATAAAACATGAAACCTACACCTCCATATCCAGTTCCAATAAATGTTGCCGTGCCGCAGCTTCTCGGAGCAATCCTCATCGGTGTTGCCGCCAAGTCGCTTTGGGATGCCATCTTTGGCGATTGAAAACAGAAAGGAGCATCGCAATGGACAAGAAGTCAACTGCCGCCAACATGGTCAAACACGGATACGAGGCCACAGTCAAATGTCGTACGCTTGCGCGCGCCGGTGGCAATCCGCACATCAACGGCCACATTCTCGAGATAATGGCCTCCGACAAGACGAACTTTAATCCAATTAACTGGGTTCGCGGAATCAGGGAGAAATTGTCGGCTTCGACAACCGATCCTGTCGTCGATTCCATCGTGACGCGACACGGAAGGGTCATCCGGAAGATACAGTACAAAGACTGTACCCACTCGATTGGCGACGTAGTCCGTCGCGTCAAGGCCGGGGACTATGACGGCGCAACATTGAGGGGAACAACCGAGACTGCAAAGGTGTTCAACCGCTATGTCCAAAAGCATGGGTGGAGTATCCGTATGCAGGATACCGGCATCTCGCAGAATACCACCAAATCCCTGGGACGCTCTCTCGGTGCCTGCAAACAAGTTCCGCTTTCAAGGGCGGTTGTCTGGTCTGCGCGTTCGGGCGGGATATGGGGCGGTGTGGTGACAGGGGGATTGTCCGTCGTAACTAATGGCATTGATTACTTCAAAGGACGTAAGTCCGGCTGGTTGGCGGCAGAGTGCGTCGTGAAAGACGCCGCAGGCGGTGCGCTGTCTGGTGCAGGTGCGGCGGCGGCTGCAACTGCTATGGGTGCGGCGGTCGCGGCGGGAATTGCGGGAACGGCGATTGCCGGGACGGCGCTTGGCACGGTTTGCGTGGTCGGTGCGCCTGTGGCGGCTGCGTTCGGAGCTGGCTATCTTATTTCAGAAGCGTGACGAACATCATATCGCTCGTTGTCCAGATAATGGGCATTTTGATCGGATGGCGTCGCATGCACGATATCGGCAGGAGCGGCTGGTGGTTCCTCGTGCCTGTCTATAACATCTGGCTGTTGATGCAACCAAGCCAATTGCAGGAAAACAAGTTTGGCGCGGTGCCAAACACGACTCCGCCGGAAACGGACATGGTTTGGAACCGGGTGTCTTGGTCGATAATCGGAGGGGGAATAAAGGGTCAGAGCTCATTGATGCAGTAAAATTGATACAGTAGCCGAGTTTTGGGTAGAATGTCCGCATGAGAAAGAACAGGGTTGTCGAGCAGAACAGGTGCTATCACCTTGTCAGCCGGCTTGCGCACCGGGCGTTCTTCCTCGACGACGGGGAGAGGGACCGCGCGGTTGCGCTGATGCGATGCGTAGAGGCAGGAGTACAAGCTGGCATGAGCTACTCTATCAATAATACTATGTCAATGGGCTCTGACCCTTTTGCCCCCGGCCTGCGGATTGCCGGCGGCGCCAGTCGCGCATGGAGACGCCGTAGCGCTTGCGGAAGGCCGCGCGGAGCGCGTTTTCCGTTTCCCATCCGCATTGGTGCGCGATTGCGCCGAGTCGTTGCGACGGGACGCGAAGCAGAATCTCCACGCGCTCGAAGCGGACGCGGTTGATTTCTTCCTTGATCGTGGTTCCCGTTGCGCGGAGGAAGTCCAGTTCCGCGAGCCGCCGCGAACCGGCGATCTGCGCGGCCACGTCTGCGGCGGTAATCCCCTCGCATGCATGTCCGCGCACGTAGGCGAGCATCTTCGCGGCGCGCGGCGGCACGCCGCTGCCGACGGGCGTGGAACTTCGGCGGATCAGGCCGAGCGCGCCGTACGTTTCGCGGACGGGGCCGGCGGACGGATCGGCCACCAGCAGCGAAAGAATCTCGCATGCGCGGTAGCCAGCCTGTTCGAAATCAAGATATACGCTTGATAGCGCGGGATGGGCGTTTTCGCAGAGAGACGTGTCGTCGTCCACTCCTATTACGGCCAGCCGCGATGGTACGGCAATGCGCAGGCGCCGCGCGAGATCGAGCACATAGGCCGCCAGATAGTCGTTCTCCGCCATCACGCCGCACGGCTTGGGGAGGGCCTTGAGGAACGCGGCGCACGCCTTGCCGCGTGTCTTTTCGGAGCGGAACGTCTCCTTGCGGCCGAACACGGCGCAGTCGAGTCCGTGCAGGTGCAGGATGCTCCTGAACTCCGCCTCGCGGTCGCGGCTCCAGAAATGGTTGCCCGAGGAGGCGATGAACGCGAAGGACTTGAAGTCGGCCTTGAGCAGCTCCATTGCCGCGCGCGCTCCGGGGCCGTTCCTGGAGGGGTTGACGTACGATGCCCACGCGGGGAGCGTGCGCGGATCGCGCCCGAGGAACACCGTCGGAATGTTGGCGAAGTCGGCGGGATCGAAGAAGTCCGACTTCTCCCCCGAACACTCGACGAGACAGCCGATGGGCTTCCAGAGGTCGATCAGCTCGCGCACGCAGGGGCGGCCGTTCGAAGGTTCGACGACCTGCAGCCGCCAGCCGCGCGTCCCCGCGAAGCGGAACGCGCCGTCTTGCTCATTGAGCCAGGCCTGGCGGTGCGAGGTGTGAAAGAGAAGCACGGTTTCCATGTCGGGATAGTATAGCAAAATCCGGCGGCGCATTTCGCATAATTGGTGAAATTTTTTTTCGTTTACTTGTCGCTTTTCGTCGCGACCTGTTGTATAATATGCTTGTCTATTGACAAGACACTGAAAAGGAAGGCAAGCAAATGACGAACGAAGAACTGCAAACATACATCGGGAAATACAAGAAGCTCCTCCTCGAGTCCGTGGAATGGTGGCAGAAGTATGCGCCGGACGCGAAGCACGGCGGCTTCTACAACTACCTCGGACGCGACGGGAAGGTGCTGTTCACTGACAAGAACGTGCGACAGCAGGGCAGGCTCGTCCTTCTCTTCGCCCGCGCCTACAACGAAATCGAGAAGCGCAAGGAGTGGCTCGATCTCGCCCTCCAGGGCATCAAGTTCATCGAGGAGAAGTGCTTCGACGACCGCGACGGCCGCACCTACTACGATGTGACGGAGGACGGACGCCCCGTGCGCAAGCGCCGCTATGTCGTGACTGAGCACTACACCGTGATGGCATTTATCGAGCTGTACAAGGCGACTGGCGACGCGCAGTGGAAGGCAAAGGCGGAGAAGCTGTACAAGACGATCATGATGTACTACTACAACCCCGAGCTTCTGCCGCCGAAGTTCTATCCGGCGCGCAAGGTGAGGGCGCACAACATCCCGATGATCATCTCGTGCACCTCCATCATGATGCGCCAGCTCGGCGGCGACACGTCGCTCTACGACAAGACGATCGCGACATGCTTCAAAGAGGTCTACACCACCTTCCTCGACTACGACAAGAAGGCGCTTCGCGAAATCGTGAATGCCGACGGCACTCCCTGCGAGACGCCCGAGGGCCGCACGATCAACCCGGGCCACTCCATCGAAACGTCGTGGTTCACGATGGAGGAGGCGAAGTTTCAGAATGACGGCGAACTCCTCAAGAAGGCGCTCACGGTTCTCGACTGGTCGCTCGACTGGGGCTGGGACGAGGTGCAGGGCGGAGGCGGCATCATCTACTTCCGCAACGTCGACGAGGCGGAGGGCCACGAGCCCGACCAGTACGAGCACGAGCTCAAGCTCTGGTGGCCGCAGAACGAGGCGATCTACGCGACCTTCCTCGCCTACACGTTGACGAAGGACGAGAAGTACCTTGATTGGTTCAAGAAGATAGAGAAATGGTTCTTCGACCACTTCCCTGACCCGGAATACGGCGAAATCATCAAGTATCTCCGCCGCGACGGGACGCCCTCCTGCACGATGAAGGGCACGCGCTGGGCCGGTGCGTTCCACTACCCGCGCATGCTGTTCAACCTGATCAAGCTCATGGAGGCGGAAAAGTCGAAGATTTGAAAGGTTGAAAGACGGCCGGCACAATGAAACTCGAAGCGAAAATACTCCTTGCCTTCGTCTCTGCCGCGATGCTTTTTGCGGCTCGCGGTGCCGACGCCCTCCCGGGCAATGGGAGTTTCAATGCCGTGAATGCCAGTTTCTCCGAAAACGGCATCCTCCGGTCGATCAGCATCGGAGAGGCCGTCTTCGCGACTGGCGGAGGCAATCTCTGGGAGGCGGAGTTTCTGACAGATCCAGGCGCTTCCACGCCGGAGATGCTTTCCGTCTCCGCCTCGAATGCCACCTCTTTCGCAAAACGCGAGTCAGATTCGGAGATCGTGCTTTCATGGCGCGGCATTCCGCTGGGCGGCGAGGCCGACGCCCTCGACGCCACCGTCACCATCGCGAAGAACGCAGACGGTTCGCAGACGTGGAGCCTCCGCTTTGCGAACCGTTCGCCGCGCTGCAAACTCAAGCGCACCTGCTTCCCGATGCTGCGACGCGTGACGCGCGACGGGGAGGGCGATGCCCTCCTGCCGTGGAAGGACTACGGCGCGAGGCTCTTCCGCCGCCGCACGGCGCAGCCGAATGCGCTTCCTGCCCACTATCTCGGCTATGCGCCGCCGGTCGCGGCCTTCTTCCTGGGCGAGACGGGGCTCTACATCGCGGCAGAGGATCCACAGGCGCGGCAGAAGTGTCTCGTGGAGAGCGGCGAACAGAACGTCCACTTCGACACGCTCGTCGAACTCGGCGCGGACGGCCCCGGCTACAATGTGACGCTTGCGCCGCTCAAAGGCGATTGGTGGGAAGCCGCGCGGCGCTACCGCAAATTCGCCCTTGCCCAGAAGTGGGCGCGCTTGGGGCCGATCAAGGACGATCCATCGCGTTTGCGCCGCATCTGCGAAATCCCGCTCTGGATCAACATCCACGGCCATTCGGAAATGGCCTCGAACGTGCTCGCGAGGTCGAAGTCGCTTTTCCCTGGTTTCGCGACGGGCATCCACTGGCACCTCTGGCAGCAGTCCGGCCACGACGTCAACTACCCAGAGTATTTTCCCGCCCAGCCGCATGTGAAGGAAACGATCGACTTCTGCCATTCCATTGGACAGGAGCCTATGCCATACACCAACGGCCGCCTCTGGACGGCGACGACGATGGGTTATCTTCTTGCCGAGCCTTGGGCCGTGATGAAGACGGACGGCTCGCGCGTCGTCGAGACGTACGCGAAGTCGAATCCGCCGCTCGCGGTGATGTGCCCGTGGACGGCGACGTGGCAGCGTGTGGTGCAGACATTCACAGGACGCATCCTCGACGAACTCGGGGCGAAGTCTCTTTTTATAGACCAGGTAGGCGCTGCGCGCGCATACCCGTGCTACGATCCTTCGCACGGCCATCCGGTCGGCGGCGGCGCCTGGTGGCGCGAAGGCTATGTGCGCATGTTGGAGCCGATCCGCCGCGCCTACAACGAGCGTGGCGCGTTCCTCACCACGGAGGGCGCGGGAGAAGCGTATCTCGATCTCTTCGACGGCTTTCTGCAGGTCGTGGAGCGAAAACCCGAGGACGTGCCGTTCTGGAGCGCCGTCTATTCGGGCTATACGACCTATTTCTGCTCGTCTGAGAATGTCGACGACGACTCGCAGTCTTTCCGCATCCAGCAGAGTCGTGAAATGCTCTGGGGGCACCCGCTCGGCTGGTTCGACCCCGGCATCCTCGACAAGCCGCAGAAAGTCGAAATTCTCCGTCGACTTTGCACATTCCGGCAGAACAATCTCGAAGCGCTCGCCTACGGCAGCCTTCTTGACGAACTTCGCCCGGTATCTCCGCTGCCGGAGATTGAATACACGTGGAAGCCGCGCGCCAACTGGAGCAAGAGCGTGAATCGCGGCACATGTCCCGCCGTCGTTGGCAACTGGTGGCGAACAGCCGACGGTGAAACCGTCCTTCTGGCCGCCAACCTGACAGACCATCCGCAGACGCTGGAATGCAAAGTCTGGGATGACGGGAGGCATGCCGGCAAGACCGCCGCAGTCTCCCTCGAAGCGCATGAACTCAAACGAATCGGAATAAGGCAAATCAACAACCAAACCTTTCAACTTCCCAAGTCAACCCAAAGGAGACTGCCATGAAAACAAAGCACATGCTGAATGAAATAGTCTGCGCCGCGCTTGCGGCTCTCCCGCTGTTTGCGATCTTCGGCTTCACGCTCGAAGGCACTTTCACGGGTACGACGCGCTATGTATCAAAATCCGGCAGCGATTCCAACGGCGGCACGTCCTGGGACGACGCCAAGCTCACCATCCAGGCGGCCGTCGATCTCTGCGCCTCCGGCGACACCGTGGTCGTCGACGACGGCGAATATTCCGATACGACGCAGTGGACTTCCGCGATCGACAATACGAAGTCGCTCCCGACCGTCGTTCAAATCACGAAACGCATCCACCTCGTCTCGCGCAACGGCAAGTTCAAGACGCACATCGTCGGCAAGTGGGCCGACACGGCCAACGGCATAGAAAACAACGGTGGCGCCCATCGTTGCATTTTCGTGGCGGCAAGCGCGAAGGACGTCCTTGTCGAAGGCTTCACGATTCGCAACGGGGCGACTGCGGGGGCCACGGCGGCAAACAAGGACTACGACTGCGGCGGCGGCGTTTACGGGGCAACATCCGGAAACACATACCTCGTCGATTGCGATGTCGTGGATTGCATCGCCGGCACCGGCGGCGCGGCGGCGCGCAAGGTCGTGCCGATCCGGTGCTCCTTTGTCGGGAACAAGGGCGTACAGGGCGTGAGCAATGCCCATGTCCTGTATCGCACGGACTACGCCTACAACAGCGTGTTCGCGGACAACGGCCCCGGCGAGCGTTCCGGCAATTCCGGTGCAACGGTTTTTACGAAACATCAGCCGGTCACGGCGGTGAATTGCACGTTCATCGGCAATACGGCATTCGGTTTCGCCCCCGCAGGCGCATACAAGCAAGTTTCCTACAATTGCGCGTTCCTTGGCGATGGACTCGAGCAGGCGACATACGGTACGGCGAACTACAACTCGAACGTTTATACGACCAATTGCGTCCAGACGGGCACGGCGAATAGTGGCGGCCGCATGGGACAGGAAGGAGCCGCCGCCGGGTGCAAGGTCGGCGTCAATGCCTTCCAGACATGGTACGCCGCCGACGCGGGCGAATGGAAAGCCGTCGTGGGCGGCGACCTCAAGGACGCCGGCTTCAACGCGCGCTCCGTCGCCGCGACGTTCGTCCCGGAGGAATACCTCGACACCGACTTCTTCGGCAACCCGCGCAACTGGACGTCCGTCGATATAGGCGCCATCGAGGCGCAAGGCGAGGCGGCCGATCCGGCGCTCGGCACGATACAGCTCGGCACCAATGTCGCCGTCATGGCGGGGACGGATGTCGTTTCGCTCCCGAGAGGTTTCGTTTCGTGCGAGGCGGCTACCGCCCAGGTGCGCCTCGTCCCGACGATCGGCGACGCAACGCCTCTCTTCGGATACGCCGTTTCCGGCGAATGGGGCTCCTTCTACCGCTTCCCCGACCGCGGCGCCGACCGCGGCGCGTGGATGACGCCGCCTGCCTCCGGCGAAGCCGTCACGGTGGATGCGAAGGCCGCGGCGGATGAAAAGTGGGTCGATGCTTCGTATGCCGGAAGCGATTCCGACGGCACCGAAGCGAAACCGTACGCCACCATCCAGGACGCGGTTGATCACACCGCTGCATACGGGCTCGTACATGTGGCGCCGGGCACGTACGCCACAGGCGGCACGACGCTTTCCGGACACAAAGTCGTCTCCCGCGTCGGCATCGAGAACCAGGTCGCCATCCGCGCCGACGGATCCGCCGAAGACACGATCATCCGCGGCGACTCGGACACCCGGTGTGTGGCGGTCCGGCGTCAGGCCGTGACAGTCCATCTTCAGGGCTTCACTCTTGAAAACGGAACTGCGGACAAGGGCACGTCAGATGCGGACGGACTCGGCGGAGGTTTCTACGCCACGCCTCAGACATGGACCGACGCCACGGGGCTTGCCATCGACAACCAGCGCAATGCGCAGGTGACGGACTGTGTTTTCACCGGCAACTCCGCGCGGCAGGGCGCCGCGATGTGCGGCGGCTGGGCGCAGCGCTGCGTGTTCGAGGGCAACGTCGCAACAGCCAACAACCGCGTTACAAGCACTCCGCCGGACAACGACTACCAGCGCGGCGCCGTGGCATTCAAGTCCGTCCTGTCGGCGTGCCTCGTCCGGAACAACCTCCAGACCCGCACCGACACCGTGAGCTCGCTCTACAAGTGCCACCCGTACAACGTGACCTTCGCGGAGACGAACTACACTGCCGGCGTCACATCCGGGAACCCGGACTACCGCCCGGTCGATCGCAACACGCCAGCCTACAACTGCGCCTTCATGGGCGGCTATCTCGACGAACACAACGCCGACGTCAAAATCGTTCCCGTCGGCAACGTCGGCGATACGACGCTTACAGGCCGGTCCTGGCTCGCGCGCTACGACAAGTACGAATTGTTCGCCGATCCTGACGGCGGCGACCTCCACCTCAAGACCGCGACCGACGCTTCGACGAAGGGCGACGCCACGGCCTACCGCGCGGCGATGTTCGCCGTCGGCGACTTCGAGGGCAACGCCCTCGCCTACGTGGACGGCAACCCCGTCCCCGGCGCGTATTCGACCGTCCTTGAAGGGCGCGACCTTTACGTGGACGCCGTGGACGGCAGCGACGACGCCGACGGCCGCACGGCGGCGACCGCGAAGAAGACGCTCGCCGCCGCGCTCGCCCTCGCCCACACGGGCGACACCGTCCACGCCGCGCCCGGCGACTACGCCGACGGCACCATGACGTACTCTGGCGGCACGGTCCTTATCGCGCCAACGAACGGCGTCCATTCTGCATCGCGCGGCGTCGTGCCTAAAGGCGTGGCGCTCGTCGCCGACGAAGGCCCAGCGGTCACGTTCATCACTGGCGCCATCGACAACTTGAACAGCAACGGTCTCGGCGACACGGCCGTGCGCTGCGTCACCGCCCTTGCCGGATCGACCGTTTCCGGCTTCACTCTCCGTAGCGGCGGCACGTTCAACACCACCGGCGACATGCGCGACGAAAACATGGGCGGTCTCGCGCTCGCTCCGTCCTGCCGCCACGGGGAAACGGGATCGGCGGTTTTTGAAAACTGCGTGTTCACGAATGGTTTCGCCCGCACGGCCGGCGATGTCGCAGGCGGCATTCTGCGCCGCTGCCGTCTCTACGGAGGCGAAGTTTCCTCCGGCGCGGCGATTTCGATGTATTCGCGTTTCGAGCACTGCCTGCTCGTGAACGAATCGGACGACGACACCGGCGTGCGCTTCTGCGGCGGCATGCGCTCTTGCACATATGTGAACAAGCAGGGCAAGGCGTCCGGTAAGAATGTCGAACTCGGGGACAGCCTCTTCGAACATGGCGCGACCTACGAAAACTCGGTCATCGCCACGGCCAACATCAAGGGCGGCGATTTGCATCCCGTTCTCGAGAATATGACGAACTGCCTTTGGGTGGTTGGCGGCGGCAACGCCACGATCGACTCCGCCACGTGCGCGAACGTTATCACGGTCTCCACGGTGGAAGATGCGCTCGCAATGCTTGACGAAGCCTACGCGCCAATCGA
>Ga0256405_10010485_pt1 | contig 12228 bp, 8 predicted proteins | sample RumenRJG_02DNA_FD_189096 | JGI IMG/M metagenome (GOLD analysis project Ga0256405, IMG submission 189096) | Bovine rumen microbial communities from Lethbridge, Alberta, Canada - RJG_02 | ecosystem: Host-associated > Mammals > Digestive system > Stomach > Rumen | place: Canada: Alberta | collected...
AGTCATACGGATCCTTTGTATATGACTTTCCTTCGCTCTGTGCAAGATATGCTGAGGGCGTGAGGATCTTCCGGGATCGAAGTTCCCGCGCGATTTTGTCGTAACCATAGCTGTGATACGCGGCCAGTTCAAAGATTTCCCGGACAATGGGCGCGGTCTGCTCGTCGATCTCAAGGATATGCTTGTCGTCCTTCGACTTGCGGTATCCATACGACGCGCGGGCCGCAATGAACTCGCCGTTCTCGGCCTTGGTTTTGAGGGCCTGACGGGTTTTACGGGAACAGTCGGCGGGATAATACTCGTTGAAGATGTTCTTGATCGGGACCATGAGGTCATAATCGAGACTTCCCTTTGCGGATGTCCACCGGAGATCACTTCGTGATCTCCTCGGAACTGACTTTCAGTCAGTTCCAGATCGTCACCGATGGCGATGAACCGGATCCGCATTTCCGGGAGGACCACTTGGAGGTAATTCCCGACTTGCAAGTGTTCCCTTCCGAACCGTGAGAGGTCTTTCACCACGATGGTATTGACTTTGCCGTTCCGCGCGTCCTCCATCATGCGCTGGAAGGCGGGTCTTTGGAAATTCGTTCCAGTGAAGCCGTCGTCTTTATAGAAGTCATGGATTTCAAAGTTATGGTCTCTACAGTAGTCGCCGAGGATCTTTGTCTGCGTTTCTATGGAGACCGACGTGCCGTCCTGGGCATCGTCGTCGCTCAGTCGGCAGTAGCACGCCGCGATGGTTCTTCTCTGCTCAATATTCATTATATTCTCCTATCCGAGCAGAGCGGCTTGGGGGTATATCCATTATACCCCCGCACCCTGCCCTTTGTCAATCCTGTCACACGGCTTTTTTCGCGGCTTCGGCTGCTCTTCGCTGTGCGCGTACCTTCTCCGCCACATACTCGGAATACAGATCGAGGATGCTCTGCTCCCCGAATACGCGGCAGACAGTGATTTTCGTCCTGCCCTTCTCTGCTTCAAATACGGTCTTTTCGATATTTTTCTTCAATATTTATATACCTCACAATCATAGTATTCTTGTTCAGACAGACACCCTCGGCCGCCGTGGTTCGGCTGCATAACTCCGCCGTAACGATTCACGTATATGGCAGAGTTTCCCTCCAGTCTATGAGAGAGCGTGAGCAAGTTTCATTGTCCTCCGTACCGTCGTGGCGTGCTGGCTTACCGGTTCCAACATTCAGAGTGCCGTAGATCGCTCGGGGGAGATCTCCCTGTCATGGCGGCGGACCCTGTGTCGCTCGGATACGGATTTCGTACCGGGGTGTCTGATTCAGTTGTCAACGAACATATGTGTTCCTGCCTGCGCCAATATTGTATCACCTATTCCAGATAAAAGCCACGCCAGTATGTGGCGTCCTTTTTTGAGACGATGTATGCGTATTCATTCATTTTCCGGGCCTTTCGGAATGGTTTTCGGCTCTTTTTTGCATTTCTCCTGCACGCTTCCTTCAAAGCCACTATTTTGAGACGATTTTGAGCCTCGAAACCACGCCACACGGTGGCGTATTTGTATATTATTTATTTTCTGCCTGATTTGCGTATATTTATTCGCTCCTCAGATTTCAATGCCGCCAGTACCTTCGCGGCCTTCCCTGTCAGGCAGTTCTTTGGGTTCTTACTCAGCGGATCCGGGCGTTTCTCAAGTGTCATCCGGTAAAAAAAAAAATATGGCCATCGGGGCAGATGGTCATTTCTCTCTATTGGATTGAGCTGCACCCCTGCGTCGTGAATCGAGGCAGAGGTGCCGGTTAGGTCATATGGGCGGCGATGTGCAGATAATCTGGAATTCAGGTGTAAGCTTGTTTTACTCCTAAATCTGACACAACCTATCGTGAACCATGCCAGGACTTACCATGAACGCATCGTTCTTCTGAACAGGGACATGGTTCAGAAAGGTTCTGCCGGCCGCCATGGTTCGGCTGTCATATCACCATTCTGCATCGTCTTCCAACAAATACCAGAAATCGCAGCAGGGGAAGCCCTCCGCTTCCGTATGCTCCCGGATCAGACGCATCCCGTATCGCTCCGCCACTTTGAAATCCGAACCGCAGAACAAGGGCATCAGATGTTCGTATCCGTGCTTCTTTGCAAAACCCGCAACCAGGCAGTTCATCAGCGGCATACTGATACCGTTTTTGCGCCCCTCCGGGTTGACCGCGAATTTCCAGGTGTTTTTCCAACGTCCGCTGTCCGCCTGTTTATTTGCAAACGAAGCGTATCGCTGGAGGACCGCATATGATCCTCCTCCGGCAAACTGATCCGCTCGGGACGAAACCTCAGCCACAGAATCAGGCAGCTTACTCCTTGTCGTCCTGTGTCAATCATTAGTATACTCTAACCTATCGTCAAAAAAAGATGGGCTTTTCAGGATAGTCTGTGTATGTGTTTATGCGAACAGCATCACAATCAGCACCACTGCGGCACATGCAGGGAGGCCGATGAGCGTTCCAATGCAGCTTGCTTTAATATGAAAGAGGTAATCGTGAACTCCTTCATATCTTCTGTTCCGGGGATTCGCATCCTTTTGGAATGACAAAACCATCCGCAGTCAATAACCAAGGCGTCAAACCACGTGATACCGGGAAATGGCGACGCTGAAAGTCGTGGGGTTCAGGGACTCGAAGATCGGATGGCTGCTCATCAGTCAGAATCTTTGGCTGACAGTCATCGGCATTGCGGTGGGAATCCCCGCCGGGATCGGCGTTCTTGGATTTCTCCTCACCGCGCTGGCGTCCGAATATGAACTGAAGCTGTCGCTCGGGCTTCCCACATGGCTCGTCAGCATTCTTCTGACCTTTGGCGTTTCCCTGATCGTCGGCCTGATGATCGCCCGCAAAAACCGTCATATCGACATGGTAGCCGCGCTGAAGACGGAGGAATGAAATTATACTGCCGAGACAGCAAACCTTACGTTGATTTTCAAAGGTGCAGCTGCCGGAGCTCTTGATTGGCTTGGCTTTCATACACAGGATACCAATTCCGACAGCATTACGTTTGTCGGCGGAACAGTAGTATGCCTCCTTCTCAGCAGCACCCGCGCTCCGCATCAGAAACCGGAAAGCGGAAACCTCCTCAAAATCCGCTCCCGCCTCTTGCCATCCGTTCATTTTTATGCTATACTATCCATACAATCCAACATAGCATGGAATCGCGGTTTGAAAAGTTGTTCGCTGAGTAAATGTTCGGTAGCCGGTTCGAATCCGGCACAACTTCCCTTACTGTGATGGTTCTGCGGGAGAGGAAACCGTTCTCTCCGCGCAGTCCTGAGTCAGCGCCGGCACGATTCCGCGTCTGCATTCCCGGGACAGGAGAGCGCAGATTTTTCGGGTCAACCGTCTTTTTGCGGCGGTCGGCCCGGGAAAGCCGCGCTCCTTTTTGATTGTTCGGGAAAGGCGGGAAGATCATGATCCATCTCTACTACGGTGATGGCAAGGGAAAAACAACGGCTGCCTGCGGACTTGCGGTGCGTGCTGCCGGACGGGGACTCTCTGTTCTGGTGGCGCAATTCTGGAAGGACGGCACATCCGGCGAGATCGGGATGCTCCGGCGTTGCGGCGCGACGGTACTCGAACCGGATTTTCGCCTGGACAATGGGGTAACCTGGCGGGAGGAATACCGCAGCGCGGCGGAGATCGCGTGCGTCCGCATGATGGACGAGGTGTACCGTCTTCACGAAGCCTACGGTCTGATCCTGCTTGACGAAATCACCCTGGTCTACGGATACGGAATCATTGAGGACGGGCAGCTGACATCATTTCTCGAAGCGAATCGCGCGCTGCGCGAAATCGTCATGACCGGAAGAAAATACGCCCCGGAACTCGAGGCGTACTGCGATTATGTGACCGATATGAAAAAGATCAAGCACCCCTACGACCGCGGCATCCTCGCGCGGGAGGGGATCGAATACTGAGGTCAGATCCTTGCGAGCCCCTGCAGCACCCGGCGGGACGTGTCCTCCTCGATGAGCAGACGCACCCCGAGGGACGCACAGCATTCCCGGATGGGATCCGCAAACAGCGCGGCGGATTTCATGATCTGACCGCCGAGGCAGAGCACCGACGGCGCGAAACCGTCCGGCACAAGAAACGGAGAAAGCGCGTCGCGGAGCCGTTCCCCGAAGATCCGCCAGACCTTCCGGGCGCCGGGGGTGCCGTTCCCTGCCGCGTCCGCCAGCTCCCGCCCTTCGAGGGGGACGCCGAGGATCTCAGCCGACAGCCGGACGAGCCCGCGCTTTGAAAGACAGTCGTCGATACATCCGTCCAGAAACGGGGTATCGTAAATGTATCCGCTCTTCGGGACACCGGGGATCTCCTCACCCACAGGCAGTCCGTTTATGAGGAAGACGCTCCCGCATCCCGTGCCGATCGGTACGCAGAGCGCGCGGCCCGTCATGCCGACCTCGCCGAACGCCGCTTCTCCCATCCCGAACGCGGCCGCGTCGTTGACAAAACGAATGTCTGCGCCGCCTTCGTCCGGTTCAAGTCTTCCCGCAAGCTCCCATCGCAGATTCACGCCGAAGATCGCGTCGAATTTGTCCAGCCCCTCAACGAGGCAGACGCCGTTTTCGTAATCGAACGGCCCGGGAAAGGCAAACCGGACGCCGTCCGCCGATTCCGCTCCCGCGGCTGAACGGACGACCGAAGCAATGTGTCCGAGGATCGTCTCCCGGTCCTCCTTCGCGCGGGACGAAAACCGGAGGATCCCGGAGCGGAGCGCGCCGTCCTCTCCCACGAGTGCCGCCTTGATCTCTGTTCCTCCCACGTCGAGGCATACGAACCGCTTCATTTTCCCGTCCCCTTTTCTCTCATTTCCTTTAGTTTAGCATATCGGACAACGCGTGTCAAGCAAATCCGGACTGCGCCGTCCGAGTTTCGAACCTTCCGAAAACAGAATGGATGTGAAACCGATGAAAAACACTCATTACGATCTAAGACCGATCGCCTGCCGGAGAAGCGAACGGGCTGCAGCCGATCCGGAAGCCATCCGCAGCGTGCTGCTCGACGCGCTGGACCGCGCGGGCCGCGTTCTCACCGTCGAATGCTATCCCGGTGTGAATGTCACCGATATTCTCACCCTCTTTTGCGAAGGGGACTTTTCCCTGATCCTGTACAGCGACGCGCTGGCCGTCTCCCCGAAGGCGATGGATGCGATGATCGAGGACGATCTGACCTCAGATCCCGTTTTCGGGCACATGACGACGCGGACGCTGGCCGATTTCTTTCCGGAGGAAAACCTTCGGGGCGCGCGGGAGAAGATCGCGGGAACGACCGGACGGGTTCTGGTGATCGGCGTCGGCGCGTCCCTTGTGACGGCGGGGGATCTCACCGTCATGGCGGACATCACCCGGTGGGAGATCCAGCTCCGGTACCGCCGCGGCCTCTCGAACTGGAATACGGCAAAAACAAACGTCTCGGGCCGGGAGAAGTACAAGCGCGGCTATTTCGCCGAGTGGCGCTGGGGCGACGGGGTCAAGGACGGCCTGCTTCCCCGGATGGATTTTTATCTCGACTGTACGGCGGAGGGAAAGCCCGTGCTGGTGTCCGGAGACGCGTACCGGTCCGCGCTCGAAGAGACGGCGAAAAAGCCCTTCCGCCTCGTGCCCTATTTCGATCCCGGTGTCTGGGGCGGGGACTGGATGAAGAACACCTTCGGCCTGCCCGAGAACGGGAGCAACTACGCGTGGAGCTTCGACGGGGTGCCGGAGGAGAACAGCCTGCTTTTCGACTTCGGCGGTGTGAACGTGGAGACACCCGCGATGAACCTCATCCTGACCCGCGCGCGTGAGGTGCTGGGCGAGGCGGTCTTCAGCCGGTTCGGGCGGGAGTTCCCCATCCGGTTCGATATGCTCGACACGATCCACGGGCAGAACCTTTCCCTGCAGGTCCACCCGCTGACAGAATACATTCAGAAAAATTTCGGAATGAACTACACGCAGGACGAGAGCTATTATCTTCTTGACGTGGACGGGGACGCCCCGTGCGTGTACCTCGGCGTGAAGACGGGCGTGAATCCGGACGAAATGCTCGCGGCTCTCCGGGCGGCGCAGGACGAGGGAACCCCGTTTGACGCGGAGAAATACGTCAACCGCATCCCGGTCAAAAAGCACGACCATGTGCTGATCCCGGCGGGGACGGTCCACTGCTCCGGCGCGGGATCGATGGTGCTGGAAATCAGCGCGACGCCGTACATCTTCACCTTCAAGCTCTGGGACTGGGGCCGGGTGGATCTGGACGGAAAGCCGCGGCCCATCCACCTCGGCCACGGAGCGGCGAACATCCAGTTCGACCGTGACACGGAATTTGTGAAGGAAAACCTCGTTCATCAGGAACAGACCCTTGTGGAGACCGCGTGCGGAAAAATCGAGAAAACCGGGCTTGACCGGAGAGAATTCATCGACACGTTCCGGCTGACCACGCGCTCTTCACTGGCCTTCTCCGGGAAGGGAAGCGTCACGGTCGTGAATCTGGTGGAAGGGGACTCCGCCCTGATCGAAAGCCCGGACGGACGATTTGAACCCTTCGGACTTCATTACGCCGAGACCGCGATCCTGCCCGAGGCGGCGGGGACGTTCCGGCTGGTATCTCCCGAACAGGAAGAAATCAGGCTCATTGCGGCGCGCGTCCGCGTCTGACAAGAGAGGAAGGAGATTTTCATGTCAAAGCCCTTCACCGTTTATCTGATCCACCACAGCCACACGGACATCGGCTACACCGACTATCAGGAAAAGATCGAGATGCACCATGTCTTCTACATCCGGGAAGTCGTGGACATTCTGAACGCCGCGCACACGACGAAGCCCGAATGGCTTGGCTTCAAGTGGAACTGTGAAAGCTACTGGTGCGTGGAGCGCTTTCTCGCCATGGCCGACGAGCGGTACCGTGCGGACTTTATCCGCTATGTGAAGTCCGGGGAGATCGGCCTTTCCGGGAGCTATCTCAACCTGACGGAGCTGGTGGACGCGGCGACGCTCTCCGAAACAATGGCGAAAAGCCGCCGGGAAATGGAGCAGTACGGCATTTCCATGCGCTCCGCCCTGACCTGCGACATCAACGGCTACAGCTGGGGATTTGCCGATGCACTGTACGAAAACGGCGTCACGCGCCTCCTCTCGGCGATCCACACGCACCACGGCTATTATCCGCTCGGACTGCGGCAGACGCCGTTCTGGTGGGTGTCTCCGAAGGGAAACAGGATCCTCGCCTGGGTCGGGGAGCACTATCACCTCGGCAACGAGCTCGGCATCGCGCGCCAGCCCGCTTTTGAATACAACATCAAGGACGGTCTGGATTCCTCCGAGCCGGATCCCTTCCGCCGGGCCGAACGCCGGATCGAGGCCTACCGGGACAGCCTGCTCTCCACGGGCTATGCTTTCGATTTCGCGCCGGTCAACATCTCCGGAATGATGACGGACAACGGATTCCCGAACGTCACGATCGAAGGCTTCTGCCGGGAATACAACGCCCTCCACGGGGACGAGATCACCCTCCGGATGGCGACCCTCGACGAATTCTTCGACGCGGTGGAGGCATCCGGCGTCGAAATCCCTTCCTATTCCGGCGACTGGACGGACTGGTGGGCGGACGGGATCGGCTCCACCCCCGACGTGGTTCAGCACGCAAGGGAAGCGGGACGCAAGCTCGACGCCCTGCGCGCCCTCGATCCGGAGGGTAAGGACGCAGGCGTCCGGCTCATGGACGAGGCGCGGTACAACCTGATCTTTTACACCGAGCACACATGGGGATTCTGCTCCTCCGTGTCCCAGCCGTGGGATCCTCAGGTCAACGGACTGGATAAGCGCAAGGCTCTCTTTGCCTGCCGCGCAAACGAACTGGCGAGCCGCGCCCTGAACAACTACACCTTTGCCCGCGGGGAGACCGCCCCATCCCTGCTCTCCGACTTCTATCTCACGGTGGTCAATCCCCATGCGCGGCGCGTGACGGACACGGCGAAATTCGCGCTGGAAAAGCTGTTCGGGCATCACCGCTTCAAGGTGGCGGACGCGGAAACGGGGGAGGAGATCCCGTATCAGATCGGTTCCTACGCGAGAGGTCCGATGCTCGTGATTCAGGTCACACTCGACGCCGGGGAAACAAGGAAATACCGCCTCGTCGAAGTTCCCGAAGGCTCCGTCGGATCCGCAGAGCGGCGCGCGACCCGCGGTCAGGAGGGGATCACGGATCTCCGCTTTGTCTTCGACGACGGGCTGGCGCTCCGGGGATACACCGTCTCTCCGTACCGGATCGAAACGCCGTATTTCCGCATCCGGCTCGACGAAAAACAGGGGATCACGTCGATCTATGACAAGACAAAGGACGCGGAGCTGGTGAGATCCGGCGCGAAATACGCCCCCTTTACCCCGATCTACGAGGTCACGCCCGCCGGACATCCCGACCGGGAATGCGAGGTCCGCCGCGCAATGGGCCGGAACCGCAAATCCCCCGCGACAAAACGCTTCGCCGGGGAGGTTTCGGGGATCCGTGTGACGGAGCAGGGTCCGCTTTCCGCCAGAGTGGAGATCGACTACCGGCTCGAGGGATGCGAATTCTGTTCCCTGATCCTCACGGCGTACCACGGGATGCCGCGTCTGGACGCCGATCTCCGGATGCACAAGAAGAGCGTCTGGGATCCGGAAAACGTCTACGTCGCCTTGCCCTTCACGGCGGGTGAGGGAGAGCAGTTCTGGATCGAGAAGACAGGCGCGGTACTCCGTCCCCGGATCGACCAGCTCCCCGGCTCCTGCACGGACTTTTATGCCCTCCAGAGCGGCATGGCGTTCTGCGGGACGTCCGGCTCGGTGGTGATCGCGACGCCGGACACGCCCCTTATCTCCATGGGACCGCTCGAGGCGCACGAGATCATCCTCGCGGGAGAAGCCGGAGCGGACAACCTCGACGAGGTGTACGGCTGGGTGATGAACAATTTCTGGGAGACGAACTTCAAGGTTTCCCTCGGCGGGTTCCATCAGTTCCGGTATTCGCTGGTATCGATTGCCGAAAAAGAGCCCGCGGACGCCGTGCAGACAGCCCGTGAAACGGCGGGAGCATTCGTCTCGTGGTGTTCCTTCACCGCGGACAGAGAGGACTGAAGGGGCGGAAACCGAACGATACAGGACCGACAGTTCCTTTCCGAAAGCAAAACGAAAATCCTTATTGCTCCGCCAACAAACAAAAGCTTGACGGAATTGGTATCCGATACCTGAAACCCAAGCGGAGAAAGGGTTCCGGCAGCTGCACATCTGAAAACCGACGTTTCGTTTGCTGTCGCATTAAAAAAACGGGGTCGGACCGGGAACAACAATCCGTGGATCCGCTGAGCAAACCAAAGGAGAAGAATATGATCAAAGAGATTCTTTGCCTCGCGCATTCCCATTACGACAACGGCTACACGCATCCGCAGAACATGCTGAACGAGCTGCAGGCCGATTACATCGATGAGGCCATCGATCTCTGCCTGGCTACGGAGGATTACCCAGAAGAAACCAAGTTCCGCTGGACCTGCGAGGCCGCGTATCCGGTGCTGAACTGGTGGAAAACGGCGTCTGACGAACGAAAGGCCCTTCTGCGCCGCCTGATTTCAGAACGCCGTATCAGCGTCTGCGCGTTTCCGTTCCACTTCACCCCGAACGCAAACGCAAAACAGATCGCGGGATGGCTTTCCAAACTGGACGAGCTGCGGGAGCTGACCGGGGCCGAGATCGCGGCGTCGATTTCCCATGACGTCAACGGTGTTCCGTGGTCCGTGCCGGAACTGCTGATCGACGCGGGCGTCAAGATGATGATCGCCGGACCGAACCTCGACCACGGCGGGATCCCGTTCGAGCGGCCCTATCTCTTCAACTGGAAGACCCAGAGCGGACGGAAGATCCCCTTCCTGCTCGGCGAACACTATTCCTTTGTCAACACCTGCCTGGGCTGCCGGAGTCCGGAGCAGCTGCACGAGGGCGCCTTGAAATACCTCCGCCGGTTTGAAGAGGGGCACAGGAACTGGAAAGAGGATTTCGTCTATCTGACTGCGACCAACCCGAACCTGGTGGACAACGGCGGCCCGGATCTGCGCCTGCCCGATCTGTTCCGACGGCATAACGAGGCGGGATACGAACCGAAGATCCGCTTTGTCACGCCCGAGCTGCTGTACGACCGGATCGCGGCGAACGGGACGGATTCCCTCCCCGAAGAGGCGGGGGACTGGACGGACTATTGGAACTTCGGTACGGCGAGTACCGCCATGGCGACGAAGCAGAACCGCCGCGCGAAGGTCCTTCTGAATCAGAGCGATTTTCTCCGTTCCCTGTACCCGGAGGTCATGCCGGCGAAGCTCGAGGGGATCTCGGAGGAAGCGTACAAAAACTCCATGTTGTTCGACGAGCACACATGGGGGTGCTTTGCCTCCATTTCGAATCCCGATTGGGAAAACAGCCGCGCCCAGCTCATGCACAAGGAATCCTACGCACTGACGGCGGCGGAGCTTGCAGCCTATCTCGCGGGAACCGCCTTTGAACGGTACGCGCGGAACCCGGCCCAAACCGACATCGAACGGGAGTTCGTTCTCGTCAACCCGACGGATCAGCGGCTGACGGTGCGCGCGGCTCTTCCCGGCGGCTACAGTCCCGAATCCCTCGCCGCGTCTGCCTGCAGAGTGCGCGAAAAGCTGACCTACGACGGCCCCGGCATCGGAGGGGGAGACGAGATCGGATATATTTTCCTCAAGCCCTTCGAAGTGCGGCATATCCCCTTTGCGCATCTCTCCGGAGCGGTAGACGCCGAAAAGCGGATCGTCATGACGGACGCGGGATTTGTCACGCCGCACTATGAGGTGACGCTCGATCCGGAATCAAAGGAGATCCGGCAGATACGAGCGCGGGATACCGGCTTGAATCTTCTGAACGAAAAGAGTGCATGGAAATTCTTCGACGTCGTCGAGGAGACCGTCGATCCCGCGTTTGCAGAACCGAACCGCGGCGCGGCCTTCCCGGGTGGGGATGTGATGTACGGCTCCGTTTCCGGATGGAATCACGACTGGAAGGCCCTGCGCAGAGGATGCGAAGCGGCCGCTCCTGCGGAAATCAGCGAAAGCCTCGGCGACCTTGTGCTGACCTATCACAGCCGGACAGAACATCTCGAGGACGTTGTCCGACAGATCCGGTTCTCGTCCGCGAAGCCCGGGATCGAGCTTTCCCTGTCCTTCCGCAAGCGCGAGGAACGGGCTCCGCTCGGCATTTACACCGTTTTCCCGCTCGCTCTGGACGAGGGCTGGCGCGCCGCGTTCGATACGGCCGACACCGTGGTTCCCTACGACGAAGGACAGCTCGGCGCATCCTGCCGGGACTATGTGACCGTTGACCGGGCGGCCGCCGTGTACGATGACCGGAGGTGCGTGATCCTCGCCTGCCCGGACGCCCCGATGGTCCAGATCGGAGACTTCCGGTTCGGACACGAGACGCGCCGCGTGCCGAGGGACGCCGATCCCCTTCTGCTCGGCTGGCCGATGAACAACTACTGGCAGACCAATTTCCCGGTATCCGAGAACGGCTGGCAGAAATTCCGCTGGGAGCTTTCGGCGTTCTCCGCATACAGCCCGGAAGTCCTGCGCGCGGCGGGTATTCAGGCTGAAACGCCCTGCCTGTCGGGGCGCGCCGTGGAGACCCTCGGGGATGGCGGGGAACTCTGCTCCCTCGAATCCCGGCACACCTCCCTGCTCTACATGATCCCCGCGAAGGACGGCGGCGGATTCGTTACGGCCCTGCGCAATTTCTCCGATTCGACCGATTCCTGCACGGTGACCTTCCGGCATAAAGCGGTCGCGGACGTGAAGCGGATCACGCTCACCGGGAAGATGATCGGGGATGTGAAAACGGAGGACAACAGGTTTACCGCAGTCCTCGGCGCGTACGAAACGCAGGTTTTTGAAATCCGGTACTGATCCCGGGAAACGAAGGATCAGAAGGAGGTTTGAAATGACGGAAACAAGACGATTCTGGCTCGACACGATGCTCAGGATTTGCTCCCCTGTGATCGACGCACTGGCGGAGGGGAGACTGCGGCGGGATATGCCCGTGGAAGCGGCTCCGGGCATGACGGATCGGGAAAGCTGCACCTATCTCGAGGCCTTCGGGCGGACGATGGTGGGATTCGCCCCGTGGCTCGGCTGCGCGGGACCTGACGGGGAGGAGGAACGGCTCAGACAGTATTGGGGAGAACGAGCCAG
>Ga0256405_10010486_pt1 | contig 12227 bp, 11 predicted proteins | sample RumenRJG_02DNA_FD_189096 | JGI IMG/M metagenome (GOLD analysis project Ga0256405, IMG submission 189096) | Bovine rumen microbial communities from Lethbridge, Alberta, Canada - RJG_02 | ecosystem: Host-associated > Mammals > Digestive system > Stomach > Rumen | place: Canada: Alberta...
TGCTATACTTCATTTGATGACCTCCATTTGTATGCGGTAATCCCTGTTACCATTTGTCTTTGCCGACTTGTAGTATACAGGTAAATCCACGTGGCTACAAATCGGAGGTCATTACATATTGTCTAATGAAATCATACAGTAAAGAGGAAATCGATGGAGATACATATTTCAAAAAAATGATGGATTTAACAACTTCCTATCAAAAGAAGAAAAAGAAGTGATAGGTATTCGTAGTTAAAATGACATAAAATACTGAAGGGATCGGGAAACCGATCCTTTTTTGATGGGAGAAATGAGGTGAGTGGATGTATCCTGTATCCTGGATTCCCGAAACACATAACTATGGAATCCATTACTTCCCGATCTCCGGTGTTGCTATGAGCGGTGTTACACCAAGATCACGATAGATCTGTTCCTGCTTCTTCAGGACTTCGCCCTGAATTGGTGCCTTTCCGGGCTCCGTGAAGCATTCGATGACATCGAGTTCATCAAGAAGCTCATGCATCGTGTACCTTGAAAATAATCCTGCTTCCTCCATCTTTTTCTTGATGTAGGAAAGGTAAATAAGTGCCACAAATTCAACGAACAACTTGCCTTCCAGCGAACTTTCGGAAGAAGTTAAGGTTCTGCGCAGGTTCAGGCGCTCTTTGATGTTCCAGAAAGCTTTCTCAACGATGTCGCACATGCGGTAAAGGCTGAGCGCTGTAACAGGATCTTTCACTTCGTTGCTGATCAGGACAAAGAAGCCATAGCGTTCTCTAGCGGCGTCGATCGCGTCCTGCTTATACGCAAGGGAGATGCCGCGTTTGGGAGTCTCTTTGATGACGAAGTACTTTTTGTAGTCCTTCTCATGCTCCGGCATACGCTTTCCGGAAAGGAGTTCTTCCTTCAGTTTATCCAGCTTCTTATTGAAGATCTTACCATCATCCGAGAGTTTATCCGGATTGAAGTACAAATGCAGGTACATACGCCGTTCTTCCCGGATCGTGTCGCCCTTATATGGTCTTTGCTGCTCATAGTCCCAGGCGATCGTCTTGCTGAAGATGTATAGCTCCAGATCGCTGTTGTAGTATTCATAGTGATCCTTGGCGGTGCCGATCTCACGGATAAACGTTTTGGCAAAGCTGAGCGCTGTGGATGTACCGCACAGAAACTTTAAATGCTCCTTATATAAGGCACTGATGTTATCGGCACTGCAGTATCCCTGGTCCATGACCAGCTTGATCTTCTCATATCCAAGAACGTCAAGTTCGCGGATCAGCTCCCGGAGCGTTTTGACATCCGGAATGTTTCCGACAAGCTTCCGGTAGTAGAACGGCAGGCCGCTGTCTTCCCCGAAGAGAAGGGCAAGATTTATCTGCGGCAGGTTCTCGCCGTCCTTGTTTTTGCCGTATCTGACCTGCTTCATGGTCTCCGAATAACTGGAAATCGACGTACTGTCGTAAGCCCAGTATTCCTTTTCTGCGCGGCGTTTGCCCTGTAGACGGAAGAAGTGCATCTTGGCTTCTTCCGTGATGGACTGGAAAATCTCCGAGCTTCTTTGGGAAGGGATATCCTTCCCGTAAGGATGCCGATGGAGTTTTGCCCACTTTCGAAACCGGAACAACGGGTTCTGATCCTCCAGGATCAGATAGTACGCGATGGAGAGGATCTGCTTATAAGTTGCCGGAAAGCAGGTTTTAAGATCTGCTGCAACTCCGGTCACCACACCGATCTGATCGAATAAATATGTGGCGCCATAGAAGAGGCGTTCCGTTTGGACAACAGGAACCGGTCCTCTTTTGGCAGGGTTATCAAGGTTCTGCTGGCTGCGGCGTTTCCCGCGGCCGTCGGTCGGTACGACTTCTCCGGTAGCCGGATCAAGCCGACCGATCAGTTTCCTTTTGGAACGAGGTTGCTGTTTTTCCTTGTCCCAATAGGACGTTGACTCATAGACATATGTGATGCCGCTGCGCTTATCGAGCTGTTTTACGATTGCCATTTCACAACCCTCCTAGTTATGTAATATAACACAACTAGCACAAATGCAATCGTAAACGTCCGATTTTTCAGTGTTTGCGGCTTTGCGGAACTTTCCCTAGTGATATCCTAGTGTGGAATCACGGGAATGCAGGGTGGATGTTTCCCCGGAAGCAGTGGAGGAATGCAGGGCGTTCATTTATATCAATAAGGAATATCAGAGAGTTTCACGGGAGGCGTTAAAGGCGCTGGATGGTAAAGACATCATCCTTGCTTTTCCGCCGGAAGGAGAGCTGTGCAAAACCGTCCGGGTGCTGAAAGCTCCGAAAACAGAAAGCAGCTACCGGCGAGTATATCTCCCGCAAAGCGTGGCGGAGATGCTGATCCGACTAAAGACAGAGCAGGAGGAGTACAAGAAGATATTGGGGAAAGAATATCATGACTACGGCATGGTCCTGGCAACTCCGTATGGAATGCCGCTCGGATCTACCGCCATTCGCCATCGGTTTTCAAAGCTGATCAAGGAGCATGATCTCCCGAAAGTTGTTTTTCACAGTCTGCGTCATACCAGTGTGACATACAAGCTGAAGCTGAACGGCGGAGACATCAAAGCGGTACAGGGAGATTCCGGCCATTCTCAGGTCAACATGGTGACGGATGTTTACTCCCATATCCTGGATGAGGACCGGAAGAAAAATGCACAGCTGTTCGAGGAGGCATTTTACAGAAAGAAGAATCTGGATCCGCAGCTGCATGATACACAGGACGGGAAAATGCTCAGCGTGCCGGATGGGGTTGATGCGGAGCTGCTGGCGAAGGTGTTGACGAATCCGGAGATGGTGGCATTGCTGACGTCGCTGGTGAAGACGATGCAGAAAAGCTGAACGTCTAAAAGTTTATTGAAAAAGGGAGTTGAGTATGTTAGTATGTAAACAAACATACTTTCGAGGGGGGAGGAGAAGCATGCGCGGAGAATGTGAATTTGGGGAATATTTAAAATCCCTCATTAAGAGTGCAGGAATGACCCATCACGAATTCTATTGTCAGCTAGGCATCAAAAAACCGTATTTTTATGACATTCTGAGCGGACGTGTTAATCCACCTCCACCTGAGCTTCAGTTTAGAGCGATGGAAATATTGAATGCCGATGAGGAAACTAGAGAGAAGTTTTTCGATATGGCTGCACAGGGCAGACAAGAGATTCCTGCGGACATAGCGAAGGTTGTATGTGATAATCCGGATGTACGTACAAGTATTCGTAGAAATCTAAAAGAGATTGCAGAAAGAAGGTGACCACCATACAAACATATAATATTGTTGACCTATTTTGCGGAGCTGGTGGATTAAGTCTTGGCTTTCTGCAGACAGGTAGGGTAAATGTTGTAGCTGCTGCAGAAAATAACCCTAATGCGAGAAAAACATATAAAAGAAATTTTAAAGTTGAAAGAGTTTATACAGATGTAAGGGTGATTGATTATTCAGAATTAAAAAATGCTGTTGACCATGTAGATATGGTTATAGGCGGACCTCCATGTCAAGGCTTTTCAAATGCTAATAGACAACATACGACTATAATAAGTATGAATAATCGGCTTGTTAAGGAGTATGTTCGTGCGATTTGTGAATTGAGACCTAAGGCTTTTGTAATGGAGAATGTAGCAATGCTGAAGTCTCAAATTCATCGGTTTATGGTAGATGAGAACGATATATCTGACGAGCGGATTATGAACATGCAGCTAAGTGAAGATGAGGTAGAGATTCTTCCGGCAAAATCTATATTTGACGGGGCAATTGATTTCATAAAAAATGTAGGAGAAGATGCTTCGTATGTATGGGCAGAGCAGTTTTATAAAGTCATCAATCTTTTATATCGTTTCCGAATCAATCAACCTAAATTTGATGCGTCTATTGATAAATATAGGATAAAGTTAAGATCCCAACTCAATGAGATTATTACAAGTGGAGAGGATCAAGAGATATGTTCATCTTTATTAGAGAATAATATTAAAATGTCACAGACTGTTCTCGGATATATGGACGGGAATAAATCCTTTGATGAAGTAGTTGCTGCAATAGAAAAGTCCTTGTTTATGCAGCGAGCAATACTTAGACTAAAAGAGCTAAGGGCTAATAACATCCATGTGTATGATTATAAAGAATCTAACGGTGCGATAGTTGCAGTAGTAAAGTCTTACGCTGTGAGGGACTATATTAAGACTATTTTAGAAGGAGAACCTTATAATTATCGATTAAGTGAGAATACTCTAAATGCACTGGATTACGGAGCCCCGCAACGGCGAGAGCGGTTCATTATTGTGGGCTTATCAGAAAGCTGCTCAGAAGAATATAAAGCACCAGAGGCATCTATAACAGGGGAACCAAGAACTGTTCGTGACGCTATCGCAGATTTACAGGAAATAGAACCTTCTTTAACAGTTGATTCTGGGTATGTTGTTCTTAAATCTCATCCAGAGGCAGTAGGACTGGAGAAAGAACTGAGAGGAAAACTCTTATATAATCATGTGACTACAGCGACAAGAGAAACGGCACTTTCGCGTTTTAAGGCTCTTAAAGAAGGCCAAAATTTTCATGATCTTGACCCTGAATTGAAAACTACATATAGTAATGCGGCACGAACACAGAATACGATATATATGCGTCTAAAATATGATGAGCCTTGCGGAACAGTAGTAAATGTCAGAAAATCTATGTGGATCCATCCTGAGCTGGATAGAGCAATTTCTATACGAGAGGCGGCAAGGTTACAAACATTTCCAGATTCTTTTGTATTTGAAGGGACAAAGGATTCTCAATATCAACAAATAGGTAATGCGGTTCCTCCGTTTTTAGCTAAAGCTATCGCTAAAAGTGTTATAGAAATACTTGATAAAAGCAATAAAGAGTAGTGGAGAAAAATAAAACAACCGGGGCGTATATCCTAGCGAAATGCGCCCCGGTTGTTTTATTCAAGAAGAAGTTTTGAGTGTCGCGTTAATTTCTTCAGCTTTTGCATAGATCTTAGCATAGATTTTCTCAGAAGGCAGACAATCCAGTATATATATACCACCTAATAAATTAAGATATTTTGCAAGGTCTCCAACAATGTTCGTATCGATTTGTAATCCGTTTTTTCTTGCGTCAATTATAGCTGATAAGAAGGCGCGGATAATGACCGGATTATTCGAAGTGTTTCGTTCGAGAATATGCATAATATAGTCTGCATTTTCACAAACAAATTTTGTAAGTTCCCAAGGGTCCGTTCTTGTTTCGTCAAATGTTAAGCGTCCGATCCACCAGAGACGAGACAGTGCATTTCGAGTAAGGGAACGTCTTGCGCCAAATCCGAACATATAGTGTTGCTGCACATTGCTGACAGTGCATTTTTTGTTAATCTCCCACCGGTATTTGACGTAATCCCAGTAAGGACCTAAGCAAAGACCAGCCCAAAGTCTTTCATCGGATGCCTGTGAGTCAGAGAGAAATCGCAGATTTCCATAAACTCTTTTGGCATTTTCTGCCTCTGTCATAAAAGGCTTTTCTTCCGACATATCAAGACTGAAATCGGGGGCTTCTGCAAATTTTGTGTTTGTAAAAAGAGAATTACCAAGTTCGGTATTCAACCATTCGGATGAATCAGATCTAAACTGATCTACCCATACAGGGAGATTGCTCTTGATGGTATCAAGGTTGTCATAACTTACAAATTGCAGTTTCATTCGTCATCACCTCCAGATAAGCCAAAGCTACTGGTAAGCATTTTAAATGCATCAGATACCGGATCGTTGATAAGTTTCTGTGCCAATTCCAGACAATTTTGCGAATCGAAGCTGTCACTTTCAATATCACAGTCAAACTGAGTTAAGAGTGTTCTTGATAATGTTTTGTACCAAAGAGTATCTGAGTTTTCCATCCGTTCGTTGATTGAGAGTCCTCTCAATTCTTCAAGCACATATGTTAATGCAGGAATCACTGTAAGAGAATTCAAAATTGCTTGCGCCTGGGGTGTTTTGCTTAGCTGTTTATAGCTATAGTAGTCATCAAGAGGAAGCTTAATTAGTATTTTTCTGCCTGAATAATCAACGAGCATTTGTTTGCAGGAGGCATCCGCATTGCGAATTATGCTGAAAATGGATGGTGTATTTGCTAAATCATCAATATCTTTGGAGATATCGATGGTCGCCATTTTTCCGACTGCGAGGACGCATCCTGCTTCAATGTCAAAGGAACAACCACTATAATCATCATGAAAATCAGCACTGCTATAACCAACAATGTCTTTTACAGCGACTATAAATGGACATATTTGAAGCTTGCCATTAATCTGTTTGCTCAACAATGGAAATACTTCGCTAGTTCTCTCTGTCTGAACAATAGTACGAAATCCTGTCTGCGCACATTCAAAATGATATACATATTTCGCCTGCCCATTTTTGATTAACTCCATCAGGCTGGGGCTGGTAAGTGTGGCAAGAAAATCAACACGCAAATTATAGCCGTCCCGAACGATATCGATGGTTACATCAAATTCGCCAGTCTTATAATCATCTGAATAAGTTGAGAGGACAGGATAAGGATAGAGCTTATATTTTATTTCCATATGCCTTTACCTCCAGAGAGCAGTAATCATGATAATCCAATTTGATATGGACCTTTAACGGTTGCTTTTCAGTAAATGTAAGGTTGCTGATCTTATTGTTTTGAATTGAAAGATCAGGGCAGGAATCACATGAGGCAGTAAGAATTCTGGCATCATAGTTTTGTGATTCTGCGGCCATAAAAACTTCAAGAATTCCAGCAGTTGCAGAGATACTGGGTGTAAAAACTATAGTATATTCACCGTTAATCTTGTCACGAACAAGGTTTCTTACATTGGCCGCAGAAATAGAGGATAAGGATTTTTTATGCTCGATCGGAATATCACCGCCGCCATCCCCGGGATTATGACCGCCACCATTTCCACCTCCATGACTCGAACCCTTACCGCCACTGCCACCTTCTCCTGGTACGTCAGTGACAATAATATCCCCATTATCGTCATCCACCTGTGTATCTCCGCCGTCTTGCCCGTTTTGTGTTCCCGTGGGTTTGGGTTTGACTTCGGTGAAGCGAATTTTAACATCTTTGATATAATCTTGAATTGTCTCCGCAGAATCTTGGTTGGGAACATCTTCTTCCTGCATGGCGGAGAGATATTCTCCAACCGACGGATCTAGTGCTTCTTCGCTATCATCATTTTTCATTTCGTCAAGACTTGATTTAATGAAGCGTGTCAGGTAGCTGAGTAATCTGCGAGCTTTACTTTTGTTACTGGCGCGTTCAATTTCCCACTCGAGATGCTGAGGATTTTCTAAACTTCGAAGGTACGAATTAATAGCATTGCCTTCAATAAATAGAACACCGGCAAAAGGAATGAGACCATTAATATTCCCTTTGTCTTTGATTTTCATTCCTGTTTCACGCACCATTGCAGCACGTCGATGAAACTCAGGCATAATCATAAGACGCAGGGTTAGTTTTCCTGCAATCTCAGGATCGTCTTTCAATTCATCGTTAAAGGTTCGAGCAATTTTATCATCTGTAAGTGTACGATAGTATTCATCTGCATGTTCTTGGAAATACGGTTTATGTGATTCTACAAGATCACCAAGCGTATCTTTGCTGATGACAGTCCCATTAACATCAACTATAAGTGAGCTATTGTACACGGCGTATAGAAAACCATCAAGAATAGAAGCAACCATTTGATGTTGCCAATCATCGCCGCCATTAAATCCAACAATGAAGATATCTGATCCGTATTGTTTCTCCGGTCTTTTGAAGGAGGGATCAAGGGAAATCTGATTGTATACGGGTGCATTTTTTTCGCCCCCATAGAAGCCTATTCCCTGTGTGATATCGCCTTTTTTGTTTTTGAAGGATGTAAGTCTAGCTACTCCTTGATATGCACATATTCCTTCACAGTCTGCGGTACTGTAAAAAACAGTTCTAAACGACGAGCATGCAAAAGGAGCATATTTCCCAATGCCAAACGAACCTCCGTTGCTGCCGCTTTTATCAGAAGCGCCGGTAGATTTCGTCAGGTTACACCAGGGGGAATTATATTCCTCTCGAGACCCTATAAGGCCGGTGGTGTTATAGTCGCTTATTCGCAAACATGTAACTTTGTCTTTTTTCGCAATAGAGATAGCTTTTTTGAAAAAGGATTTTGCTTTGTCAGATTTCTGACTGGACCAAAAATCTAAAGATCTTTTAAAAGCATCTTCTAATCCACCAAAGTCAGGAATATCTGACGGTTTTATCTCAAATACTTTGAATTCTACTTTGGTGGGTAGTCCCTTATTTGTGTTTGCATCAAGGGAGTTCTGGCATATTTCGCGAGCGAGAGATTTGATTGGAGTTCCGTTGAATGTTTCTACACCAGAATCTGCAATTCCAAATATCTGGCTAAAGTTGTTGGAAGGGAAATTCCATTTGTGAGTAAAGCTGAAAATACCCATACTGTTGTCTCCTTTACTTCAAAGTGAATTTGGAGCCTTTATCATTCTCAACCTTAGAGAACTTTTTCTTAGCTTCACGTACCTCAAGTTCAATGGCTTGAAAAATCTGTTCTACATCCTCTTGTGTATATTCGTAAGCAGAAGTGTTAGAACAGTTACCAAGGAGTTGAAGAGTATCGATTATCTTATTCGTACGGGCTTCGGCAAGTCTCACAAATTTTTCGCGTTTGCTCTCTTGTGGCTTTGCTTTCATTTGATCAATCCTCCTTGTTTGTTGCTTATATTATAGGCATTATAGCTGATAGAGTCAATAACATTTTGAAAATGTTTGAAATATATTTAAAATGTTATTGCCAAAACAACTTATGAACTTCGTTTTGAGAAGAATATTCGAGTGTTGGCGTCTACAATACACTATCTAGACGGCTGTAACATTTTTAAAATAAAAATAATATATCAAAAATGTGTCAAAGAAACGCCATTTGTCAAGCGGGAAGTTACTGCAATTTGCGCCTCCTAGCGGCCACTGATGCGGTGAACAACGGCCGGGTATTCCAAAGTGGTTTTTCGCGTCAAGAGCAAGGGCTACGCCGGGACAAAGTCCCCTCTTGACTCGCAAAACCCTTTGAAATCAAGGATAGCCAAGCAGTCCTAAGTATAGGACTGCACACGGAACTACATCAAACCATGGTGGCTGTTCGGCTCCGCAAAGCGGCCGTTAAGGTCCGCAAAAGTGGCCGGCGTAGGACGCCATTTGCAGTTACATAAAAATGACGGATCATTATGAGAAATCAATGTAAAAAAGTTGCCTTTGAACAAAGATGGAAAATAGAAGCGCTTTATTGGATAACTTAAATCCATTACATATTGCTATTGAAGTTGGGGTGAAGTTGGGTTGCACTTGCAGAGGATTGAATTTGACATTGTTCGCACTTAGGCATATAATTTAGATGACATTTTGTTTATACCATTATTGATTATAAATGAGGTTAGAATGGAATATTTGTCAATTAGCCAAACTGCAAAAAAATGGGGTATTACTGTAAGACGAATTCAGAAGTTATGTGTAGAGGGACGAATTCCAGGGGCATATAAGATGGGAGCTTATTGGGCTATTCCTGCGAGTGCGCAAAAGCCAAAGGATGCCCGAATCAAAAGTGGGAAATATGTTAAAGGGGTGTCTGGTACAGTTGATAACGATAATCTGTTTAAATAACTGAAGAGCATTGGGTGTATAGATCATTATCAGAGAAAAGATAAAATGGCAGACAACCATACAAAAGAAGAACGCAGCATAAACATGTCTCATATCCGAAGCATAAATACAAAACCAGAGGAAACTGTTCGGAAGTATTTATTTTCGCAAGGGTTTCGGTATCGGAAGAATGTACAGACTCTTCCGGGATGTCCAGACATTGTACTGCCTAAGTACCATACAGTGATTTTTATTAACGGATGTTTTTGGCACAAGCATGATTGTGGTCGATTTAGATGGCCTTCTACCAATGAAGAGTATTGGACAGCGAAAATCATTAGGAATGTCGAAAGGGACGTTAATAATCATATGAAATTACAAGAGCTAGGCTGGAGAGTGCTTACTGTTTGGGAATGTGAGCTGAAAAAACGAGTGCTTGCAGAAAGAATGGAACAACTAAAGAACGAGATTTTGAAAGGAAGGAACTGAGCGAATTATAGTGAACAGATATACATTTTCTACACAGAGCGGCAAGGCTTATTATTGTAATTCGATTCCTGGTTTTATCAGAGACAATTCTGCTTCCATCATCGGCCAACTTGTTCGTTACTCATTTGAAGTTAATAAAGATCAGTCAGAAGCATGGGAGAACCAGATATGTGAACTTCAGCATAGACTCGAAGCATGTGGCATGGAGGGAGATATTATTTTTGAATATGACATTGTGCGCCTTGGAAAACGTATAGATGTCATATTGCTGATACGTCATATGGTTTTCTCGCTTGAGTTTAAGAACGGGAAAAATGCATTTACTGCACAAGATGCTCAACAGGCAGAGGATTATGCCATAGATATTAAAAACTTCCATAAAGAATCAGAGGACTTATATGTTTGCCCTATCTTGATTGCAACGGCGGCAGCACCTTATTCAAAAAATGATGCAGGATGTTATCCGGATAAACAGATCCATTTACAGAGAGAAAACATAGAGACACTTATTCCAAAGATTTCTGCTATTTCTGATGTATATGGAGACGATAGAGAAATAGATTTTGAAAAATGGTTTAATTCACCGTATTATCCCACTCCGACTATTATAGCAGCAGCTGTAGAAGCCTATCGAACCCATGACTTAAGCGAAATAGCACACTCCGAAGCAGGTCAGAATAATATAGATCATTGCGAACAGAAGATATACGATGTCATAGCATATGCTGAGAAGAATAAAAAGAAATGTGTGTGTTTTGTAACAGGAGTTCCAGGGGCGGGTAAAACTTTAGTTGGTCTTGATGTTGTGGCGAAAAATTTAAATAGGGGATCTGGCAGCTTAAGTGTTTATCTGTCTGGAAATGGACCGCTGGTTGAGGTCCTTCGGGAAGCACTAAAAAGAAGCGTGAAAGCGAGTAAGCAGTATAACAGAGAAACTGCCACAGCAATAAATGCATTAATTCAAAGTAGTTTTGCTTTCAAGAAAGATAATGCGTCCCATAACAGACCTACGGCTGAAAACATACTAATATTTGATGAGGCACAAAGAGTCTGGAATCAGGACAAGATGAGAAGGAAACATGATGATCCCGGAATGGCAGTAAGCGAACCTCATCTTTTATACAGTATCATGGATCGTCATAAAGATTGGGCTGTAATGATCTGTTTGGTTGGACTAGGGCAAGATATTTATGACGGCGAAGTAGGGATCAATGAATGGTTTAGGTGCGGAATTGATGATTTCCCGGAATGGGAGATGTTTTATTCACCGGATATTATTAGCCAAGTTGAAGATAAGAATATTGACAAAGAAATGATAGAAAACTGTGAGCGGTGTCATGCAATGGCCGAACTCCACTTGAAAACATCCATTCGCTCGTTTAGAGCAGATAAACAGTGTCAATTTGTTGATTATCTTTTGGACAACAGTCCTGAAAAAGCAAGGGAAGTATATAGCAAGATATCAGAAAAGTACCCGATATATATAACAAGAAATTTTGAAGTAGCGAAGCAATGGGTTCGTGCACAGGTAAGGGGATCTCAGCGGTCTGGAGTGCTTGCATGCAGTAGCGCCCAGAGATTAAAACCAGAGGGTATATATGTTCCTGCGGAGATTGATGTAAAGAATTGGTTTTTAGCACCGAGTGATGATTTAAGATCTTCAAACAAACTGGAAATTGTTGCTAGTGAATTTAAGGTACAGGGCTTAGAAATCGACTGGGCAATTGTGTGTTGGGATGCTGATCTCAGACGTGGCAAAGATGCTCACTCCTGGGAATATTATAGTTTTCGGGGGACGAAATGGAATAAACGTAATAAGGAAGAGCAAAAACGTTATCTAGTTAATTCTTATAGAGTCCTTCTTACAAGAGCTCGACAAGGGATGGTGTTATTTGTTCCTAAGGGTGTTGATGCTGAAGAAGATCCGACAAGAAATTGTACATATTACGATGCTATTTATAATTATCCTGAATTATTCACGGCGATGAAAAGTGATGAAAATCTCGCCGATTCAACATAGTTTCGACAGCTCATTTGCAGACAGCGATAAGAGCTACGCGAAAAAACGGCGCACTATCCCTGTGATG
>Ga0256405_10010487_pt1 | contig 12227 bp, 6 predicted proteins | sample RumenRJG_02DNA_FD_189096 | JGI IMG/M metagenome (GOLD analysis project Ga0256405, IMG submission 189096) | Bovine rumen microbial communities from Lethbridge, Alberta, Canada - RJG_02 | ecosystem: Host-associated > Mammals > Digestive system > Stomach > Rumen | place: Canada: Alberta | collected...
CCACTGCTGCCTCCCGTAGGAGTTTGGGCCGTGTCTCAGTCCCAATGTGGCCGGTCACCCTCTCAGGTCGGCTACTGATCGTCGCCTTGGTGGGCCGTTGCCCCGCCAACAAGCTAATCAGACGCGGGACCATCTTGTACCACCGGAGTTTTTCACACTGTATCATGTGATACTGTGCGCTTATGCGGTATTATCAGTCGTTTCCAACTGCTATCCCCCGGTACAAGGCAGGTTTCCCACGCGTTACTCACCCGTCCGCCACTCAGTCACAAATCCGTCACCCCGAAGGGATCGTAAAAAAGTGCTTCGTTCGACTTGCATGTGTTAGGCACGCCGCCAGCGTTCATCCTGAGCCAGGATCGAACTCTCATGTTAAATATGATAAAGAACCAAGGTTCTTATCGAGTCGATTTATTGGCTAGAATTAAAACTGACATTTTAAATCTATCCTGTAAGCTTTACTGCTTTAAGGTTGTCTATGAAATAGACGCGTTCTTATGAAAATCTTATAAAGAAATTTCAAGGTTGTTTCACTGTTCAGTTATCAAAGATCTGTTTTGTGCTGTTGGACTGTTCTCCAACGCGCTTGATTATATTAACAAACGGGATATACCATGTCAAGGATAATTTTAATATTATTTTTAAACTTTTTTCGGCTCACTATATCTAGTGAGCCGAATAGGATGCGTCTACTACATAAGCGTTTTATGCGAAAATTGTAACGAAGGGATTTATAGAATTTAAGAAAGAAAGAAATACACTTTGTTCTACTTCACTCGTAATAAGAGCACCAAGCGTACTTCCCTGGAGACAGTTTGCCAGGTACATGATCAGCCAGATGAGGAGTGCTCCTTCGATAAAACCTAGGACTCCACCAAAGAATCGACTGATTCCATGGACCACTGGTAATTTTCCAATCAGACGAATGATGTTTTTCAGGATACAGACGATGACAGAAGCCACAATGATCGTTGCAAGGATGGCAAGTCCCTTTACGAGAAAGCCGGAAAAGGTACTTACCAGCGCCTTATGCACGCTGTCATAGGCTGTCAATGCGCCTTCACCTATTAGATTTGCGCCCTGGTCTATCGTCTCGTCATAGGTATGTTCCATAAACTTCGGAAGTGTCATACCTTTATCCTTTAGTTCTTTGGATTTGGCATCACTTGCACTCGTAATAGATTCCAGCCAGTCATCTACCCCTGTCTTCTCTTCTTGCCGATTCACCTGTCGTTCTGCGGTAAGCTCTATATTCTTCATGAGATTATCATTTCCCGCAATTCCTCCCTGAAGCACAGGGTAGAGCCAGGACGTAAATATGATTAAGAAGATCCAGGAGATCACGCCTAAGAGCATACCAATCAGGCCGCGACTTAAACCTCTAATGACAAGTAAAAGCCAGACAACCAGAAAAACGACGAGCACTATATTTACAAAGAATCCATTAATGACCATTGAAGACTCCATTATCTCAACTTAATGCGATCGATTGAATCCTGATATACCACCAGATATTCTCTTCCAATATTCTGAGGAAGAATTGCATGTACGGTGTTTTCAAAGCTGTATTCAAACCGCTTCACACCATAGGTATTATAGAAAGCAATATCCTTGCCATCCGAAACCATTACTTCATTGTTGTCCATCAGCACGACTTCATTATAGGAAGAACCTATCTTCTTCGAATAACGATGGAATCCACGGGTAGAATAGACTTCGATCGTATCTTTTAATTCCTTACTATCCTCATCCTCTTCCTGGGTCAGATAGCCCACGATGCTGTCGTTATGGAAGACACTAATCATGTCCCCCTTAGGCTTTATCCTTGTTGATTCTCTCGGCTTTGCTCCTGCATCGAAGAGCTGAATTCGATCATTTCCAAAGGCAAGCGCCCTTCCATTTTCGAAGAAATCAATCTCCGGCGCCACCATTCCTTCATATGTATATGTAGAAACAATATTATCGATCGCCTTCTGGCCGGCATTTCCAAAATTATAGAAATTGATGATGGTGGATGGCTTGCCTTCCTTTACCGAAAGCAGGGATACCATAAGTTTCTCCGAGTTCGGTGAGATGGCGATGCCCAGCGGATATCCACTGTTCTCAAAGTGCACTTCACCGGAAGCCAGCACATCCCCCTTGGGATTCATAATCTCCAGGTGGCCGGTTCCACCATTCTGCATCAGAATCGCCACATTGCCTTCCGAAGACACATCCGCATTCGTGATCGGAAGCGACGTATTGATCACCCCCTTCGCGCCTGTCGTTGACATAATATGAATGGACGATCCCTCTCTGTCATAGATAATGATCATATTTCCGGACTTTTTGGCAATTGGATCTGTCATCTCATAGGTTTCGTTCCATATGGTCCTTCCACTGCCATCCTCATAGATTGCGCCATCGTTATTGTATTTCACGAGATTTTCCTGCAACATCAGATACTTTGAAGCAGACGCTCTCTTCACTTCTTCCGTATGCTCAACCGTAAACATATCAAAGTGGCGTAACTGCAGAATAAGATAAGCAGCGCCAAAAAGCAGGGCCATGATACTGGTAATCAGAAGCATCTTCTTCCAGGCTGGCCATCTTTTCTCCTCTGCCATCTCCGGCAGAATTCCATCAAATGGGTCCTCGGATCCATCTCCGTCGTCATCATTGTCATCGTCATCATCATCCACCGATTCGACACGATTCCTGTCAGAATCCCCCTGCATCGGGCGTTTCCTCTCCTCCTCAGCCTCCAGAAGGTCGATTCCGGGTGACAGAATATCATCCCTCTTATCTTCCGGCCTCTTTACAGCACCCTCTCCATCCTGGTCCAGTCTTGTAACCTTCCCATCCTGAGAGATCTGCAGTTTGATTATCTTCTTATCTTCCATTCGATTACCAAAACGCCGGACTTCATGCTGAAGCCCGGCCCATTCTACACAAGATCAATACACAAATACAGCAACGCCATAAGCTGCGAGTGGATATTCGATCGAATACTGTCTGCCATCGCACTCTTCCTTTTTCGGCGTAAAGGTTTTTTTATATTTCTTCTGGCTTCCCAGATATTTCTCGCTCTCGCTGTTTATCACCAGCTTGTGCTTGCGGTTCTCCGCAACGCCCACGCGATATTCCGGATATGCAACCGGCGTGAAGTTCACAACAAAGAGAAGGTTGTTCTTGCCATCCTTCGACTTACGGACAAAGGAGAAGATGCTGCGATAAGAATCGTTGGCATTGATCCACTCGAAACCATTCCAATTAATATCCTGTTCGTACATAGCAGGATACTTGGTGTAAATGTGGAGCATATCCTTAAGGAAGTCCTTCACCGCCTGGTGATTGGGATTCTCCAGAAGATACCAGTCGAGTTCTCTCGCTTCTGACCATTCCTGATATTGCGCGAAGTCCTGACCCATGAAGAGCAGCTTCTTACCAGGGTGTCCCATCATGAAAGCATATCCTGCAATCAGGTTCTTGAACTTATCCACGCCTACACCAGGCATCTTATTGATCATGGAACACTTCAGATGAACCACTTCGTCATGAGAGAGTACCAGAATATACTTCTCATACTCATTGTAGGACATTGCGAAGGTCATCTTATTATGGTTGTCCTTGCGGAAATAAGGATCTAACTTCATGTAATCCAGGAAGTCATGCATCCAGCCCATGTTCCACTTGTAAGAGAAATTAAGACCGTCCTCCGTAACATTGCCGGTAACCTTGGGCCAAGCCGTCGATTCCTCCGCAATGGTAACAACACCATGATTTCTGCCCTGGATCAGGGTATTTAAGTGCTTGAAGAATTCAATTGCTTCGAGATTCTCGTTACCGCCATACTGGTTCGGAACCCACTGACCGGCTTTTTTTCCATAATCCAGATAGAGCATGGATGCAACCGCATCCACACGAAGACCATCCACATGATAATTCTCGATCCACATAAGAGCGGAACCGATCAGGAAGTTACGGACTTCATTTCGACTGTAGTCGAAGATCTTGGTACCCCAATCCGGATGCTCCCCCTTTCTGGGATCTGCATATTCGTAGAGAGGCTGACCATCGAAATCTGCCAGTCCATGCGCATCCTTGGGGAAATGGGCAGGTACCCAATCCAGGATGACACCGATATTATGCTTATGCAGATAGTCAATCAGGTATGCAAAATCATCCGGACCTCCATAGCGAGAGGTCGGTGCATAGTATCCGGTTACCTGATAGCCCCAGGAGCCGTCAAAAGGATGCTCTGAGATACCCATTAATTCTACATGCGTATAACCCATGTCCTTCACGTATTCCGTAAGGGATTCTGCAAATTCACGATAAGAATAGAATCCATCATCATCCCTGCCCGGATGTCTCTTCCAGGAACCAGGATGAACTTCATAGATTGTCATGGGACGCTCGTAGTAAGGGCGATCCTCCTTGGCACGATTCTTCATCCACTTGTCATCTGTCCAGTGATACTGATCACGAACAGCAAGTCTTGAAGCCGTACCTGGGCGAACTTCAGACATCACTGCAAAAGGATCCGCCTTATATAGCTTCTCTCCGGTCTTCGTATAGATCAGGAATTTATAGAGCTGCCCTTCCTTTGCATCCGGTACAAACAATTCGTAGATGCCAATGTCTGTCGGCTCGAGGCGCTGCATGACATCTCTCGTTTCATCCCAATTATTCCATTCGCCGATTACATTCACACCGGCAGCATGTGGTGCCCAGACATCAAAGACAAAGCCCTTCTGCCCATTCTCCTCTGCCGGATGTGCACCCAGTTTACGATAGATATCGTAATGTGTGCCCTGTCCAAACAGATACATGTCATATTCCGTGAAATATCTCATAATTCCCCTACCCCCGTTTTACAGAAAATCTTTTTCAACAAGGATTGATTTACCGTCCTCATTTACATGTTTTCTATGAAAAAATCCCTTTCTGGATGATCTCTCGATCGCTTCATCCATAATCTCAGCAACTTCAGTAAGATAGGTCGGGCGATCGAGTCTCTGCATCTTGTTAATGCGGTCATACATTGCAAGTACAGCCATCTCATCGACCTCATATCCATTATCACGTGCATACTTTCGACCGAAGTTAACCAGTTCTTCGACACTGAAGAGTGGAATGACAATCTTCTGGCTGAAACGCTTTGCGAATTCTCCATCCAGTCTCAGAACATGATCAATTCCATCCTTAGTATCTTCGATGAAGACCAGGGTTCCGTCCGTATCATTATTCATCAGGAGATTAAGGGATACGATCGTTTCCTTCTTAATCTCTCCAGCTCGTTCGATTACAAGACAGCCTCCACGGATCTTAGAATAGAGACTCTGAAGGTCCTTGTTATTTAACTTATCACCATCAATACGACCGACATTTCTGCCCGGCTTGCCACAAGTCTGCTGCAGAACTTCAATAATACCCTTTGCAAGCGTTGTCTTACCGCTGCCGTGTCCACCAACAATTGCTACATTGCCGCTCGTAGCAGGCAGACCTTTTTCTAATCTATACTTCGCCTTAGCAATTGCAGCTGTGATATGACTCTCCATACCATCGATCGGAGTGAAATACTCGAAGAGATCACGCTGTTCCTCGGTAAGACGAACGGTAGGAAGCTCATTTCTCGCTTCGTCTACAAGTTCTTCCGCCTGACTTAAGAGACTATCGGACAGCTTGTCCACAACGGGTTCCGCTTCTTTGCTTTCCATCTCCTCTGCTACAGAAAGTTCCGGCTCTTCTTCCGCTACTTCTGCAACTTCTTCATAGGGCGCATTCAGCTGCTCTATGGTTTCTTCCACCGGAAGTACTGCCGTCTGATCGAAGTCTTCCTCAGGAAGGGGATCTTCTTCCGTTTCGAAAGAATCTTCTACAGCTTCCGCTTCTGCCTCTTCCTGATTGGACGGGAAGAGATCTGGCTCGGTACCATGGATCAGAGCATCTGCAAGAACTTCAGAATCATCTACCTGCTCCTCTGTCTCTTCTCCCGGCTCTTCTTCCGTCAGAATACGCTCCTGTTCCATCTTTTCTTCGCGCTCTGCTTCTGCAACTTCTGCCTGGGTCGGATTCAGCTGCTTGAGGTCCTCATCATCCTCATCCGGATCGATGTCGGAGAAGTCGATCTTAGGAAGTTCGATCTCATCTTCCATCTCTGCCTGAGGCTTCGGAATCTCTTCCTCTACTTCGTAACCATTCGCGCGGTCTATCTCGCGCTGCAGCATATCGTTCACACTGGCCAGGAGGCGGTTCGCATCTCTGTAAGACTCTCTCCTTTGCTCTTCTGCCGCTGCAGCTGCATCCGCTTCAGGTTCTTCTACAGCCGCTACTGATTCTTCTGCAGCCACTGCAGCTCTCACCCCATCCTCTGCATCCAGAGACTTGGGTGTCCATTCTGCTGCTTTTTCAGCTGAAGAGGGCTTTACACTTACCGGCTCATGATCACGGAGAACTCCTGCCGCACCAACAACCGGTACCTCAAGTCCTACACCGCTGATCTCACCACCCGGACCCACTTTGGGAATGCTGAATTTCTCACTTTCCTTCCTGTCTTCAGAAGGAAGATCTGTAATATCAATTTTCGGAAGTTCTACATCGTCTTCTTCCGCTTCCGCTGCTGTCTTAGGTTCATCTGCCTTGGACAGGTACTCCTGCTTCAGAAGTTCCTGAGGCGCAATACCTGCATCCAGCTGGGGCGCAACATTCTCCAGACGATCCATAATGTGGTTCGCCTCTTCGAGAGCCTTCTTCTTCGCATCTTCGAGCTTCTTTGCATCTGCTTCCTGCAGAGCCGCTTCAGCCGCACGTTTGGTCTTCTCCCAGTTATCCATGACATCTTTAATTGTCATCTGTCCTTCAATCTGGGGGTCGCTTCCCTTTTTCTCCGGCAGATCTAAGGACAACTGTCCATCATATTCCTCATTCAGATGCTGCTGATACATCTCCATGATACCTGGTTCTTCTTCCGGCTTAGCAGCTTCCTCCTCTTTCTCCTGCTTTTCGTCAGGAACAGCGAGGTAAGGGATATCACCGATCAGATCCTTCAGATTCTCCATTGTCTCAGAGACTTCTCCGGTCTCTGTTGCCTGCATGATCTCATCGATATTCTTCTTGATCTCAGCCTGCAGGTTAATGGTATTGAACCTCTCCGGTCTGATTTCCACCTTGGGGATTGTCATATCATGTGCAACAATCTCGCCCGAATTCAGGTTGTCTCCGGCATGAACCTCCGTCAGTCCGTCCGAACTTCCAGCAGAATGTCTGTACTGAGATTCCTGATCCTTATTCAGGGGATGGTAGATCATCTTCAGCTCCAGCGCCTTCTCTACATAAGGGCCTTCTCCGAAATATAGAGCAATCTCATCGCAGAGATCGATACACTTATCTACCTGGGAAGTACGATGGTAGAGGCAGGCAAGTTCATATGCCCACTCTTCTAAGAATTCGTTATCTTTTAATTCTTCTAAGATTGCGATCAGAGCAGGGTCATCTGCACCGCGTGCCTGGGCCAGACGATACTTGAGGATATATCTATGATATTCCTTCGGGGCAAGTTCTACAAAGTCTTCATAGTAAGCCTTTGCTTCATCCAGATCGTTCAAACGGATGCAGAGCAGACAGAGCTCATAGAGAATCATTCTTCCAATCGGAGAACGCTCATGCGCCATCTCAAGAATCTCTCGAGCGACGTCTGGCTTTCCAGCCTGCTCATAGAGTCTTGCACCTTCCATCATCAGGTTAATATTACGAACTTTTCGCCAATTAATTCCGTCCAGTTCGTAGAGAGCATCTTCCAGCTCTCCTTTTTTAATCATTCTACGAATTTCGCCCAGGTCTTCCCTGTATTCCTTTCCCAACCCTATCTCCTCTATCACTGCTTTTCTTCGGGTTTCTTGCGTCCGAATCTCTTATGTTCCGCCGGCTTTTCTTCTACGGACCGAGCCTTCATCATCACTATTTTTCCTGTTACCGGATCAACGATATCTAACTTTAGATAAGCACCAGTCTCTGCCGGTAACCCTCGCTTTCGTGCAAGATAACGGAAGATGCGCTGACAGATATAATAGATCAGCGCCATCATCGGTACTGCAAACAGCATACCGATCACTCCAAACATTCCTCCTCCCACAACAATCGCGAAGAGAACCCAGAAAGCGGACAATCCGGTAGAATCGCCCAAAATCTTAGGTCCGATGATATTTCCATCTACCTGCTGCAGAATAATGATATAGAGCAGGAAGATAATACCCTTTGTCGGATTCGTAAAGAATATGATCGTAACGGTCGGAACTGCTCCGATATACGGTCCAAAAATCGGGATTACATTTGTAACACCGACGATAACGGCTACTAATACCGGGTAAGGCATACCCAGGATCAACATTGAGACATAGCAGATAAGACCGATGATTGCAGAATCAATAATCTTACCTACGATAAAGCCATAGAAAACATCACGTGCCTTGCGGGCAACTTCCATAATAATGTTGGCATGCTGCGGTTTGAACACACCATAAACCATTTTCTTGGCCTGACCTTTGAAGATTTCCTTGTCCGTCAGAATATAGATGGCTGCAACCAGACCTACGAAGAAGGCGAAGATCACACGACCTACCAGCATCGCACTCGAGGTAATACCGGAAACCATGGCGCTCTGTTCATCCCACTTCATGTATTTCAGTGCCATATCAATAACATTATCGATGAAGTTCGCTATGTTCTCGTCTTCCTTGGCATACATCAGGGTTTCTTCAAAGCGTTTTCCGGTAATCTGATTTGCCCAGTCCAGAACCCCAGCCAGCTGTTCATTGATATGGTTCAGAATATATGTAATGGACGAGACAATCTGTGGTGTAACGATGGAGAAGAAGAGTACCAGTATTCCTACCAGAACGATGACAGCCACCGTCGATGAGATCAGACGGATGATATGTCTTGTCTTACGAATTGTCTCCTCGCTCTTCTTCCTCGGAAGAAACCACTTCAGAAGATACTTCTCGAAGAATTCCATGATGGGATTCATCATAAAAGCGATTGCCAGGCCGAACACAAAGGGTAAGAGGACGCGATTTGCCGCATCAATAGATGCTTTTAGTCCATCAAACCTCTTTACAATAAAGTAAAAACTGATGATCACGATGCCGGCAATGATGGCTGCAAAAGCAGCAGCCATATAATGCCGGAACTCATTTCGATCCGGTTTTTCACCCCATCTTATCATTTCGCTTCGGCCAGGCTCTCTGTCCATTGCTTATCTCCTTGCCTTGTAATAATTGATCAGGCATCCATCGAGGATGATCTCTCGTTCATCGTCTGTAAGAGAGTCCATATGTAACTCGAACTTCTCTGCCTTACCGTCTCTGATGACATATGCATCAAAATCAGCTTTCTTCTCTGTCACATCTTCTCTGATACCAGGAATGAAGAGATAATCTCCATTCTTGAAGGGAAGATCACCTGCATCGATCAGGAAGGGAAGCATACCCCAGTTGATCAGGTTGCTTCTGTAACGCTTGGTTGCGTACTCATTTGCGATATTTGCCCATCCACCAAGAACCTTCTGGCAGGAGGCTGCCTGTTCACGAGCAGATCCATCACCGGGTTTTACAGCAAAGATTGTGGATCCTACGCCACAGGTCTTTGTTGCGCCTGTGAAGTTCTTCTCGATGATCTCGTATACTTCCTTGAGTTCCGGAAGGGCTGCGGTCGGCTCTTCATTTGCGAGGATAGCCTTCTCTGCCTTCTGTACTTCTTTGGCACGTCCGACATATTCCGGATCCTTACGGGAGAGAGTGAACTCTGCCAGACCCAGAGGGTTGGAGCGGTAAGAGGAAGTCTCACCGGAAGGAATCAGTTCATCTGTTGTCGTTACCGGATCATGAATCTCGGAAACAACCTTGAGGAGCATATTTTCAGGAAGCGCTGCCATGGCAGGCCAGTCCTTGATATTGGGGCCGAACTTGAGCTCGGTCTTGGAATCTGCTTCTCCCTTGCTGTCGAAGACTCTGCGCTCGTAGATTCCCTTGTCGAAGAAGTACTTGGGCTTGGTGTATTCTACGTCCATCTCCGTTGCGGGAGTGAGGTAACCCTTATTGGCTGCGGTTGCAGCAATAGAACGTGCATCCATAAGCGCAACAGAAGCAATCTGGCCATTCTGAATCTTAGAACCTTCACGGTTAGGGAAGTTTCTGGTGGAATGACGGATAGAGAAGCCGTTATTCGAGGGCGTATCTCCTGCTCCGAAGCAAGGTCCGCAGAATGCGGTCTTGAAGATGGCACCGGTCTCCATGATGTCTGCTGCACAGCCGTTTCTAAGGAGCTGCATGTAGACGGGCATGGATGCGGGGTAAACATTCAGTGTGAATTCATCTGCACCAATGGATCTGCCACGAAGGATATCTGCGGCATCGGTGATATTCTCATATCCGCCGCCGGCGCATCCTGCGATGACACCCTGGTCACAGTAGAGTCGACCGTTACGAACCTTATCCTGAAGGCTGTAATCGATCTTGTCGCCGAAGCTTACGCGTGCGCGCTTCTCGACATCATCAAGAACATCGAGGAGGTTCTTATTCACCTCATCAATGGTATATACATTGCTGGGATGGAAAGGCATTGCAATCATGGGGCGAATCTCTGCAAGGTCGACCTCGATCACACCGTCATAGTAAGCTACCTGTCCGGGGTTGAGTTCTGCATAATCCTCTACGCGGCCATGAATATCATAGAATTCGCGAACCTTGTCATCTGTGGTCCAGATGGAAGAGAGGCAGGTGGTCTCAGTGGTCATAACATCGACACCGATTCTGAAGTCGACGCTTAAGTTCTTGACACCGGGGCCAACAAACTCCATGACCTTGTTCTTAACATAGCCCTTGTCGAATACTGCTCCGATGATAGCCAGAGCGATATCCTGGGGACCTACGCCCTTGATGGGAGCGTTCTTCAGATAGACAGCAACCACTTCGGGACGCTTGATATCATAGGTTCTTCCGAGGAGCTGCTTTACAAGTTCCGGACCGCCTTCACCCATTGCCATGGTACCGAGCGCACCATAACGGGTGTGGGAATCAGAGCCGAGTATCATCTTGCCACAGGCTGCGAGCATCTCGCGGGCAAACTGATGAATAACTGCCTGATGAGGAGGAACATAGATTCCGCCGTATTTCTTGGCAGCCGACAGGCCAAACATATGGTCATCTTCATTGATGGTTCCGCCGACCGCACACAGGGAATTGTGGCAGTTGGTAAGAACATAAGGTATCGGGAATTTCTCAAGTCCAGAGGCTCTTGCTGTCTGGATAATGCCGACATAAGTGATGTCATGGCTGGTCATCTTATCGAACTTGATCTTCAGATTCTCAGCATCTTTGGAAGTGTTGTGCTTCTGGAGAATTCCATAAGCCATGGTTTCCCTTGCTGCTTCCGCAGGACTAACATCCTTACCAGTCAGCTGTTTTACCCTGGCTTCTGCACCGGGAACTGCTTCTACAAGTTCTGTCCCATCAACGAGGTACGCACCGCTTGCAAATAATTTCATCTCTCTTCTTTTTCCTTTCGTATAATCCTCTTATGGTAATTACTTTTTACCGAATAAGCCACTAAATCCAAAAGGCTTTTTCCCACTGTCTTTTTTATCGCCAGTATCAAAGGCTGCACTGCCGGCTGGGCCTTCACCCTTCTCTGCATTCAGTTCATCCTGAAGGCGATCCAAGTCTGCCATCTCTTCCGGACTAAGCTCCGGCATGTCATCTCCGTAATCCACGGAAGCAATCTCTTCTTCCTTACTCTCCACCGGCTTGGCTTCTGCCTCTGCCTGTGCCGCTCTCTGCGCCGGATCATAAGCCGGATTGATATGAATCTCCGGGACGATATCTTTATAAGGGTTGTCCGAATCCTCAGCAGATGCATTCTTACTATCTGCTGCATCCAGGGAGCCGTTCTTCTTTTTCGAAGCATTCCTGCTCTGGGCTTCCTGTGCTTCCTTCTCCTTCTGCAGGCGAAGGTTCTCATCCTGAATCAGACGGAAGTACTTATCAGAATCGACCATATCCTGAAGACGTGCGCGCAGATCCAACTGGTTGTCATGCACTTCATTCTTCTGGTGCTCGATCTGGGTCTTCATCTGGAGCAGAAGGTGTTCCAGATTCGATACCGTATCATCCATGCTGTCCTGAATATTCTTCAGGGCGCGATCGGTATACATAATGGAGGCCGCATAGATATCATCCGCATCCTTA
>Ga0256405_10010489_pt1 | contig 12224 bp, 10 predicted proteins | sample RumenRJG_02DNA_FD_189096 | JGI IMG/M metagenome (GOLD analysis project Ga0256405, IMG submission 189096) | Bovine rumen microbial communities from Lethbridge, Alberta, Canada - RJG_02 | ecosystem: Host-associated > Mammals > Digestive system > Stomach > Rumen | place: Canada: Alberta...
TACACATGGGTAAAACAGCCCAATGTCATCTATGAAAATCGAAGTAAATTTTTCGAGATTTGGGTAGCAAAAAAGCCCGATATTTCGGGCTTTTTTGGGCATGTCATCAATTTTGTTATGCCATCATGATTGTGCGTGACTAAATTGATGACATTATTTAAAGGAGAATACCTTCTTCCCGATTAATAGTATTTGTTGTATACTTGATTAACAGCTTCAATATATACGATGAATGAGGGGTGGTCTTTGTCTTGACGTGAAAGATATAAATTCTTCAAATCAACGTATTTTTTGCGGACTTCCAACCACTTGCCTGATTTCTTGATTTGTTCTGCTTTTTCCTTGACATTATGCGAATTTTTGACCTCGTTCCAAACATACTGTCCTTGAAGTCCGCGTGAAAAATAGTGCTTGTTGTTGATCAATCTGCATAATGTACCATTACTGTTTCGTTTATCCTGCCATCGATGCCGTCAAAAACGGCTCACAAATCGCTAACAGGTTTCTTTCGTTTTTCAATAATCGTAAAACTCAGTTGAATCAACGATATTACCGCAATTATTCACTTTACACTATACCGGATAGATGATATAATAGTATAAGTAGTTTGACTATTGCAATTCTTATGAGGTGATGACAGTGAAGAGATTATTAACCACAGTATTGTCTTTGGTATCGGCAGCAACTTTATTGTTTACAAATATACCGATTTGTAAGGTCGATGCTGCGGATATAGCTGCTCTAAAAAGGCTAGGTGATACTTTTGCTGTAGAAATGAACTATACAAGCACAAAAGGCAATCCACCTGTTATCGCTCTCCAAAGGTGGACATCTGAGCCGCCTTTGTGGCACGCTGTTCAGCCCTCATATTTTAATGGTGACAAAGCTGTCTTTCTTGCATCAGACATTCTTTCTGCATTTAACGATCTTGATATCGGATACGATGATCTAGATGGTGTATCAATATCTGCTTACGGCGGAGAGCTTACAGTATCTGATATACGTATACTTGTTAACTCAGGTGAAAAGCAACTCCTGATGGGAGATGTTAATGATGACGGCAATTTTGATATAGCCGATATCGTAACATTCCAGAAATGGCTGCTTGCTGTTCCGGATGCCAAACTAAAAAACTGGAAGGCTGCTGATTTCTGCAAAGATGATAGACTTGATGGTTTTGACCTCTGCCTCATGAGAAGAGCTTTGATATATAAAGAAACATAACAAAAAGGCTCGGTTTCGATGTTTTTCACATTTCGTGAAAAATACTAAAACCGAGCCTGAAACTTTGTATACTATTTTTGACTGAAACATTCGAGATTTGCCTGTATTTCGACCTATGGATGGGACTGAATCTGCTCTTTTGAGAGTTCAAATCCTTACATATGGCTAAAACAGCCCAATGTCATCTATGAAAATCGAAGTGAATTTTTCAAGATTTGAACAGCAAAAAAGCCCGATATTTCGGGCTTTTTTGACTATGTCATCTATTTAGTCATGACGAAATGGTTGGACATGACAGAATTGAGGACATATACTATACTAAACGGCCATTTTAAGACGCTTAGTCAATTTATTACACTCATTTTCTCATTCTTATGTCAACGCCCTGAAACCGTATCAAAGCATCTGATATCTTTACATATGGCGTAATTACTTGCTATTCAGATACGTAGAAATCTAATCTGAACTCTGTGTTTCGGATTGGGGGGCTCTTATCAGTTACAATTGTTTAAGGAATCGCACGAATTCACTCCAGTCCGATACGGTCAGGCAGTCGGTCATGTTCACAGCACCAAACGCGGGGAGATTATCTTCGGCTGCAAACATCACAGGTGTCAGACCGGCATTTACCGCACCAATTATATCAGCCTCGTACTCATTTCCTACATACCATACGTCCTGTGATTTAAGCTGTGCCTTTTTAAGCGCTATTTCAAAAATATGCTTGTCCGGTTTGCGGAAAATATACTCACTGGAAGTAATTATCATTTCAAAGCTATGCATCGGAAATAATGCTTCAAGAATAGTTTTCACATTCTCGTGCGACCAGCTGACATTTGTGATGATTCCGCTCCTGATATTTATCTCATACAGAGTTTGCAGCATTTTATCTGCATTTTTTATCTGGCACGAATGACACAGTTCATTTAAAACGTACAGTTCTGCCTGTTCGATTGAAACATACAGCTGAATAGAAAAATAGTCAAGCGTATATTTCAAGAGAGCACTATTGCTTATTTCAACGAGTTTCCCTGATATTTTTCGCGCTTCTCTCATTGTCTGGAAAAAGCATTGCTCAAAATCATTTTCGGTAACACCATAAGGGTTTGATGCAATCAGGGAAAAAAGTGCTTTTACGCCCTTATGATTATTTGCTTTGACGTCAGATATCAGCGTGCCGCCGCAGTCGAAAAAAATCATTTCCGGTTTTTTAATCTTCATATTAAACCGCCTTGCAAAATATCTAATATCTGTCGCTGGGGCTCTGTCCCGGTCAGACAGTGCAGGCTTTTTCCCATACAAGACAATATTTCATGCAGTCCTGCTATCTCAGCTTTCTTCCATTCGTTAAGTGTATTGATAGTATAATCATAATTGTCTTTGATACCATTTGTCTGCTGCATACGCTGCCAGATGAGAGCCGGATCCGTATCCATATAACAGTATTCATCATATATCTCGTGAAAATAAGTGTCATACACAGGGATCGGTGTCCCCGTCTTATCTGGGTATGCGTAATGGCAGTCAAGTATCACAATCGGATGTTTTCGTTCAGCAGCCCTCAATTGTTCAGAAATACTGTCAACAATTCTTTTTCGCTGTTCCTGCGGATAAGTCGGCGTTAAAAAAGTGTAAAGGGCAGAAATATCATCCGTCATTTTTGAGGGCTTTAAATGTATACATTTAACTTTGGAAGCATTCAGCTTTTTTTCAACTTCATTACACAAAAATGTTTTTCCGCTTCTTGGCACCCCATATACAGCGACCAGCATATCAATACTTCTCCCTTCCTGAATTTAATATATGAGTATAGCATCTCCAGCGATCAGCTTTTCAAGCAATATGCAGTGATAAAGCATTATCACGCTTACATGAAAGGCAGCATTCAGCATCATTCTTTTATGAATTGAATTCCGGAAGTGCTGTAACAGTGCTTCTTATTCTGCCTGAAATTAGTTCAGGCGAAAGTTCTTTTTGAAGGATCAATCCCTTCTGGCTTTCAATGGAATAGGCATTGTCATTCTGGCTCAAATAACTAATAATACTTGCCATATCTTCATAATCAGCAGCGATAAGAGGATGCACACTTATGTTGTCCGTTTGGACTTCACAATATGGCCTGCTGAGGATCACAGTTGGAAGTCCTGCCGCCATTCCCTCATAGACGCCCCTTCCGAAAGTCTCACAATTTGATACTGATATATTGATATCGCAGCCGTGTATAATACTTCCTATTTTTTCACTTGACTGATTTCCGCAGAATATAATGTGTTCAGTCAAATCATATTCGTTGATCTGTGCCTTACACGTTTCATATATAGAGCGTTCCTGTATCGCACCACAGCATAATAGCTTTATATTCCGATTATATCGCAGCAAATGCCTCATCATGCAAACAGCCCCGATATGGTTTTTCTGTGATCTTACAGAACCGATGTACAACAGTTTAGTACAAGTTTTATCAGCGTGTTCTCTGTGGATATAAGGAAATCTGACCGCTCTTGGTATAACTGTGATGCGGCATTCATCAACACCGTATTCATCCACAAGAACTCGTTTTTCTGCAAGTCCCGGACTAAGAATATTCCTAATCAGCGGCAGAACGGCTTTTTCTCTTTGAATATATATATCGGGCACATATTCGCCTGCCATTAGATAGAACTTCCCTGTAAACATAGGCATAAGAACTGTTTTCCTCAATATTTTTTCATCGTTTACGTTCAATCCCAGCGCACACGAGATATGCTGCATGATGATTATATCATACCCGTATTCCAGCTCTCTGACCGCCTTGGCGATTATTTCACCTCCGCTGATCCATTCTGTAAATTTAGACGAATCAGTCTTTCCGAAATTGTTCCTGCGAAGCATATCTCTTTTGATTTTTATGATATTTCTGACATTTGGAATGTCATTAACTGTATCAACATCAGTGCGTATCAGAAGCAAGTCGAGCTCATTATCTTTGCCTAATGCATTAATATACTCAGCAACAGTAGAATCGCCGCCATCATTGATGATCCTGTTATCAGGCAATTTTCCTGTCACATACAGTATTTTTTTCATATTAAACCTCCGGTGCTACTCCGGCTTGTTAAGACCAGAGTTCCAGCAATTATAAGAATAATAATTCTTTTCAAATCTGAGCCGCATTACTTTGATCTCTATATTGCCGTACAGATAATGTAAACAGGCTGCTCTGTGAGAACCGTCACGAATGATAGGAGAGTCATTGTACAAAATGATGTACTGCCCTGTTTTTCCGTACTGATGATCTTTCATAATTTTAAGGCAGTGTATGAGCCTGTTTTCAGGTGTCTGATTATGCAAATCCGAGGGTGAACGCCTCAGGATTGGATTGTTACCGATTAGATACTGATAATAAGAACTGTCGGTGATACTGATACCATTGTATAATTCTCTGCTGAATATCAAGAGTTCGTCAAGTCTTGCATTTTCATAAGAAAAACCGTTCAGGAACGGAAGATCTATCCATAGCATATGCTCTAAATAAACAGGATCAAACCGGCGTATATCTGCACCGTGATACATTTCCTGCAGCAACTCAAGAGCATTTGCTTTTGCAGTGAGGAGTTTATTTCCCGATATGCAGATATCAAGCCCAAGCCCTTTGATCCGTACACTGTCGTTGGGGAGCAGACTGCAAACAAACATTTCAGCAGATGAAACAAGCTGTATTTCACCGCCTGTTCCAGAACCGTCGGGTTCAGAATATTCAGCACATATCCTAAGAATAAAAGTCAGAAAATGCGTGAATTCCTGCTTCGTCAGAACATATTCCTTGTTCCGGAGAACAAACGCAGCTTTTCCGTTTTCGACACTCAGATTGTCTATGATAGTTTTCATTGAATATATCACTATCCTTCAAACATTTCATCCGGCTGGAGCTGCATGAGATATTTCAATACAAAATCAGGAACAAGAGGTGCTATCCCGTCATAATCGCCGTTTTTCAGACAAGCTCTGATCGTAGTTGCAGAAACGGGGATATTATTGTACAAAAGGCGCTCAATTTCACAGAGCTTTCTGCCCTTTTGCCGCATATAAACTTTATATGCCTCATTCAATTCACGGGTTATTTTAGAATTCGGCTCTGTCCCCATGAATCTGACATCTATATCCAGTACCGGCATTATAATTTCGTCAAAATTCCTGACATCTTTTTCAGGTGTCATTTCCATTTTATACTTTTTATTGAAATAGGCAGATATAGTATATTTTGAACCAATAAAGCATGAACCGGAGATTATCTTTATATTATTGTATTTTCTGCAATACTCCGTTATCATTTGCAGACGGTCATAATACGGTAACGCATTACTATTGTCTTCAACTACAAACACATAGAGATAATCGCAGTGCTCAGCAGCATAATCTATCAGATAAGCATGACCGTTGGTCAAGGGGCTAGCATTGATATCAATAAATCCTCTAACGCCTTCTCCGGTAAAACGAATGCTTTTCAAGTTTTCCATATAGCTTTCAACGGCGTGCTCTTTCAGGTAATATCTTTCATCAGGATCTATTCTCCTAAGATATCTGAGATCAGGAATAGGCGTAATATTATTAAAATCAAGCTGGCTGAAAATCGCTTTTGCCGCTATTTTGTTTCCCTTTGGTGAAAGATGCACATTCTCATTGAAGAACCAGTAATGAACATCTTTGAAATAAGGAGTCAGCGGAATATAGCGATATCCTCTGCTTTTGAGAAACCGGCGCAGATACGGACTGAATCTGTTTATGAAAATATGGAATGATTCAGGCGGATAGTCGTTATAAATCATTCTGAACAGGTCATTAAGGAAATACCCCCCATTGGGTATTCCATAGTTCATGGTATCCATTTTTATGCCGTGTAAGTTCAATTCTTGCTGAAGAAATTCTTCTATCGTTGAGTTTTTGGAAGTAAAAATTCCATAGCATCCGGTACTATGGATGAAGAAGCTCTGGACGAACAGTTTCAAAAGCTATATACTGAGGAACAGAAACTTAACTCTCGGCTGAAAGCTCTGGAAGAAAACAATAATATCGACAATGATAAGAGAGCTCGGATAAACCAGGCGCTTCAGAAGATTGACAGCAACTCCTGTGAACTGACAGAATACAATGATTTGCTTGTGAGAAAGCTCATAGAGTGCATAAAGGTCAAAAGCAAAACAGAAATAACAATAATCTTCAAAGGTGGAATACTAACTAAGGCTACAGTTGACAAATAAGAATAAGCATTTGGATTTCAATTTTTAATATAACTATATAAATTAAATTGGAATGATAAATAACTATTAATATTGATTTTATAACGTTGATGTAGTATACTAAGTATATGCTTGTTAATTGTCATCATAATTTACATGATAGTCTGAAAACACGGTATAGAAATCAACTTTAAAGGAGTATTATAATTTATGTCTGTTGAAAAAGATGGAGTTCAAGGATATGAATACCAGTATTTATGTTCAATTCTAATTGCACTTAATTTACTAAAAGCCAATAAAGAGGTCATAAGTATTGAAATTGAAAAATATGAGGATGCTTATTTTGAAATAATTGAAAATATGCAATCAAAGGGAATATATTTTCAAGGGAAAAAACATGATAATAAAATAACATTAAATCATTTATCTACTTGGCTATCTCATTATGGTGAAAGACAAACTGAAAAAAGTCTATTAGAGCGACTTGTTAAAGAGAATGCCAGTTTAATAATCTTTTCTTATGGAAGATGCGAAGATTCTATTGAAAAACTAACAGAATATGATGAAACGAAATATGTTAATAGTTTTTCAGCATCAAAAGAATTCTATGAAAAACTAAAAAGTGAGATTCTATGTTCTATGAAAGATGTAACTGATATCGGTAAAGAAAGAAAAAACAATATGGAACAATTTCTTAATGATGTCAAAACAAAAGATTTAAAAAATGCTCTAAATAGAATATGTATATGCGAACAAACAACAATAGATAAGGTCGAATTATTAATTGCTGATACACTTAATAAACATTTTAAGATAAGCAAAAGAGATGTTTGCGATGCTATAAATATGTTGGATAAATGTATTAGATCAGGAAGAGATACAGGAAATAACATAAAGGACGATATGCTTCAAGTTATAAGTAAATATGCCTACAACTTGTTAAAAGGGGATTGCGAATATATTATTCCGCCTCAATTTCACGAATTGGTTGACACTCTCGAAAGAAATAACGTATTATTAATTACAGGCGTTCCTTTTTGCGGTAAAACAATAACCGCAAGATTTATAGCTGAGAAATATCAAAAAAGAGGTTTTACTATAGCTGAAAAGGATGAAGTTAGCGGCGATAATAGTGCATATAGTTTCATTTGTGATTCCCAATTTGATGATTATAAGTTAGTAATTATCAGTGATCCCTTTGGAGACTATGAAAAGAACGGAAAAATAACTGCTGTTAAACAAAAAATAGAAACTATAATTAATAATCACACAGATCAATATAGAAAAGTAATTATAACAACTAGAAAAGATATACTCTTGGAATCTTATAATAAGAATAATTTGCAAGAGTGCTCTATATCAGGAAATAATTGGTATGATCTATCAATGTCTGATCTTGAATATGCAAAGAAGATATGGATTAGTCTATATAAAGAAAATAATGATAGTAATGTGTTATTTAGTAAGATCCAAAAGTTACTTTACAAAGATAATTGTACATTTCTTGAAGCTGGCGAGATATTTCATTTACATGCCAACTACAAATCCATCGAAAAACTTCAAGATTTTTCGGAAAATGAGATAATTAATGAAGCTAGAATTAGTGCAGATGATATAATAAGTAGAATCAAGAGTTATGGAGCTGATTATGTGAATGCATATATTGCTCTTGGATTGTCTTGTAATTCGGTTAGATTTGTAACTATAAATGACTTAGGATTTATTTTATCTTCTTCAGATGAAACACCTGGAATTGTTGAGCGCAGAGCAATGGGAGTAGATGTATTTGGTACAAGTAAGCATTTTCCCTTTCCTTCATACTCGATAAAGCCAGAACTCTCTCCAAAAGTTAAAGAGATATTGAAAAAGTTTAGAGATTGCGGGTATATATATATCTATACCGATAGTACATCTAAAATTGTTTTTTCTCATCCAATTTATCATTTTGTCTCTCAGAGACTATTTGAAAACGAAATGCAAGATATTTTAAGTAATAAAGAATACTATAGTGGACTAGTAAAACGTTGTATAAGTGCATTAAATAAAAATATAAATATAGTTGCTTTAAATGCTATAGAACAGTATTTTGCTAAAACCAAAGATATGAATATTATTGATTTGATTATTATATCTTTAAACTCAATTTTTCCAGCCACTAAAGACAGAGCATTAAGAATACTTGAAGATAATTATGAATACTTGAAAGAAGAACAAACTAAAACATTTATCAATGCTTTGGAGAAAGACTTTCACAATATATATTTATGCTGGAAAGATAACGAACCTTATTATAATTGTAGTGATAAAATAGGATTTGGAGATTTTTATTATGATAATGAAGTCGATAAAGCACCAGAAGCAACTGATTTAGAAAGTATTTACAAGATGTTATCTTCAAATAATAACTCTTTTGATCTGGCTTTCCTTGAAAAGGCTTGTAAATTTGATGAAAGTATGATACGAAGGCTTGCTTTTTCAAAAATCATTAAGATTTATGGAAAAAATATAAATATAGATGATTATTTAATTGATGATGAAAATAGCAATGTTATTATAGGAATAATACAAGCAGCGTTTGATTCCTGGGATTTATTATCAGATGAAGATAAGGAAAGAATAATAGATTATTTTGATCGTCAAAGCAACAAGTTGCCAGTTTTGTTACTTGCTCAAAGTTTTATTGAAAGCGGAAATAATGACAACTATGAGTTGAGAAAAATAACAATAAGCTACTTAGAAGCATGGTGCAAAATTACAGCAATATATTTAAAAAAGTGTCCAGTTAAGTATATTAAGATTGATGAATACAAAATATCCAGTTTAATTGATCAAATTGAGAATAATCATAAAAGTTTGGATGAGAATATAATACTTGAGTTTATCCAATCTTGGAAAACATGGCTGGATAAAGATGTATTTCCAACTGATTATGGCTTATACATAATGGGATTTTTAATTAAAACGGTATCAGTAGAGAAAAGATTTGATTTGTTTAAGGCTTTGCTTAGCTGCAAAAAAACGAATTATCTAACCTCTCACATTTACTATTTGATTAATAGATGGAAATTATTATCTAAGCAAGAACAAAATGAAGTTATAAAATTAGTTTTATCTAATCGTAATGATATAATCTGGATAAAGGCTATAATTTTAAATTCAAGAGAAATACCTAAAGATGTGTTGAGCCTAATTATAGGTAAAGATATTGATGTATCAGATGTTAAAGCTTTTGTTGAGGCACTTAGAACAAATCAATTATTAGAACCATGTTTAAATGTTTTTTGTGGTTATCCTCAGCCTTTGTGGTGGCTTGGGTATCATCATAAATATAAAGAAAGATGGTATTCGGTAATCGAAGAAATATTACTGAGTGAATATATTGATGATCGTTCATATACAATTGCTTTAAGAGAATATGTTGATACAATGTATAACCACAACTATTATTTTTCATGTGATATTTGGAAAAACAGTTTGCATTCTAAAAAGAAAAGGGCACTTTTGTTTGAGCAGTTATTAAAAGTATCAGCAACTCAAAATCAAAATAATAAAAAAATGTGGATGGATTATTTTGATGCTTGCGAAAGTGATGAATTGGATAAATCTGTGCAAATAATTATAGAAAATATTGAAGTAATAAACTATCACCTTAACACTATCTCAGATTTATTCAATCAATTTGATAAAAGTTTCTTTTTTAAAAAAATATACCCCAATTTAAATGATGATTTTTCTATATTTACTATTTGTAAAGCTATTGTAGAAATGATTTCAATTTCTGAAAAAATACTGGAAGACTCTGCAGATGATGAGTATTTATTTGAGGACTCTAATAGCACACCTAGTCAAGATATAATCAAGTATAAAAATAGGCTGGTAAAATTTATTAAGAAGCAATATGAAGAAAAGCCACCGAGAATGTTATTTACCAATCAATATATAAGTAATATAATCAAAAAAGTTAAAATTGATGATAAGGAAATAAACAAAATAATAGAAGAACATAGACGCCTATTACTTGAGAAAGGTTCTAGTATGATAGATGAATTTGATGATCAGTATGAACTAAATAACTGGATAGTTTAGTTGATAGGAGTACCTTATAATAATCAGTTTCTAAAGCTTCAAAGCAAAACCAGAAAAGGTGATTGGAGAATGCAACTATCAATTAAGATTAGATAATACATATTTTTAGCATTCAAAACAGTTCGTAAAAAAGTACGTTAACATATGTCATCTATTTAGTCATGACCACACAAATATAGCCGCTTGTGAGATTTCTCGCAGGCGGCTTTTTTGTGCCTGAAAATGTTACTACGACACTAAGTACGACACTTGTACCGAATAAAATGAAAAATTCCCCGAGGATTAACCTCGGGGATTGTTATTACTGCTTTTCAATTGTTCCACTGTACTTACTTCCGTCGATCTCGACAGTAATCTTGATTGTTTTTTTCTCAGGCTCAGGCTTTGAAGCTGCTTTCTGTTCTGCTTTCACGGGTTCAGGCTTCTGGAAGCCATTGAGCCCTTTTGCTTTAATCGCGGTCGGATAGTCTACATAGCAGTAATCAAGATCACAGTTGACATTGATACCTGCAACCCTGCCTTTACCGACTATATCCTTATCCGGATCACCTGCTACAGAATACTGCCATATACCATATGGCTCTGCATATGTAGTATTCGCTGTATAATGTGCAAGCCACACAGCATAACGAGAGCGTGTTGCTTTATCGATGTATGATTCTAAGAAATATTTATAGGAGTAGATACCTACCCAATATCCTGCTGCTTCAATGGCTTCGCAAAACGCTTTTACTATCGCTGTAACCATGCCCATACCGAGACACTGCCTTTTTTCCTCGATGTCGAAGAAAAGAGGATATTCAAATTTCTTTCCCTTGATTACTTCAAGGCAGGCAGCAGCTTCAAGTTTCGCTTCTTCGGGCGTAGTTGCATAGCTGTACCAGTATAGACCTTTATCGATTCCAAGGCGCTCACATTCTGTGAAATTACGCTCAAACTGAGGGTCTTTTTGTGTCGCAAGTCTGCCGTAACCTGCCTGAATAATTGCAAAGTCAATTTTTTCTGTATTTTTAACCTCATTCCAATCAATTACCCCCTGATGCAACGATACATCTATACCGCATTTTTTCATAGTTTTCCTCCTGTTTATTTATCATTTTTCTTGCCTTTGAGCTGTTCAAGAGCTGCATTGAACTTTTCTGGTAGTGGAAGCCCAAGTTTCACACCGTTTTCAAGTATGCTTATGCCTTCGTTTGTGATATAAAATCCTATAACCATATCGCGGCAAGCTTCACCGCTATCAAATACGTAGCTGCCTACGATATGCCCAACAGCCACAAGTATTAAGATATATACTTTTTTCGCGATACCCTTGAACCCTACGGCAGAGGATAATCGCTTTTTTACGATTGCAACCATAACCCCAGTTGCATAGTCAATTATTATCATAGCTAATAGTGCGAACAAAAGCTTATCCATTTCCCCGAAAATTAGTCCCATAATCCCTGCTATTATTGCTGATATAATTTGTACCACCTTGTTCATGGCTATCTCCTTTAAAATTTTCTGTACTTGATATACATTTTCAACGGCTGTATATCGCTATCTACTGATATAGTATTCAGGCCCGAATACGTAGGAATTGACATATGGGTCGATGTGAAGTCTATGGTTTCATCAGCGCCGAGAAAGTCAGTTCCGAGGTCTATCGTCACGGTCGTTGATTGTGATCCGTTGGAAATCGTCAGCGGAAGAGTC
>Ga0256405_10010490_pt1 | contig 12224 bp, 8 predicted proteins | sample RumenRJG_02DNA_FD_189096 | JGI IMG/M metagenome (GOLD analysis project Ga0256405, IMG submission 189096) | Bovine rumen microbial communities from Lethbridge, Alberta, Canada - RJG_02 | ecosystem: Host-associated > Mammals > Digestive system > Stomach > Rumen | place: Canada: Alberta | collected...
GTTCAACGGGTTTAACGAGTTGGTTACGAAGGCCTGTGAGGCTGACCTCGTGAAACTCGCGCGAAATTTGCCTTCAGGAGGCGACGTTCATGAAAAAATATAAGCTGAGTTTTTTGGCTTGCTTTTTGGCGGTTGTGTGTCTTTTGGCCGTTGGTTGCGGCAGTAAGGATACTAAGACCGTGAAAGCACCGCTGGTAAAAACACAGCAGGTGGGCAGCGGCTCACTCAACGACAGCAGTTCCTATTCGGGAACCGTGCGCGGACGCTATGAAACGAATATGTCGTTTCAGGTCGGCGGCCAGATTTTGAGCCGCAATGTGCAGGTCGGTTCGCCGGTCCGTGCCGGGGATGTGCTGATGGTTATCGACAGTCGTGATGTGGTACAGAAGGCCAATCAGGGAGATGCGCAGGTGGCTTCAGCCCGGGCAAATCTCGACCTTGCTCAGCGCAATCTGGCGCGTTATAGCCAGCTTTATCAGGAAAACGCGGTGGCGGCGGCAACGCTGGATCAGTATCAGGCAAGTTATGATTCCGCGTTTGCTTCGTATCAGAATGCCTTGGCCCAGGCAGCCCAGGGGCATAATGCCATGGGGTATACCAATCTCACGGCGGGGGCTAATGGTGTCGTATCGGCAATCAATGCCGAGGAAGGACAGGTCGTTGGGGCTGGTCAGACGGTGCTGACGCTCGTGCAGACGAATGAGCTGGAGGTCGAAATCAATGTGCCGGAAAACCGTGTCGCGGATGTAGCTGTGGGCGCACCGGTGACCGTGAATTTCTGGGCGCTGCATGACCGGGCGGACGGTGTTGTCCGCGAGGTGGCACCGATGGCCGATAATGCGGCCCGCACGTATCGCGTCCGCATTTCGGTACCGAATCCGCCGACGGGTATGCAGCTTGGCATGACGGCCAGTGTGTCGTTTGCGCCGCAAATAAGCGGCGGCGAGGGGGATTCCGGTTCGGCAGTCCTGCCATTGGCGGCTATTTATCAGAACGGAGATACGCCGCAGGTTTGGGTCGTCGGTGATGATAATACGGTCAGCCTCAAATCGGTTTCGGTTGAGGACTTTGGCGATAATCAGGTATTGGTTCATGGTCTCGATGCTGCCGATGTGGTGGTTACAGCTGGCGTCCATAAGCTTCATGAGGGGCAATCCGTTCGGACGGAGGCAGACTCATGACGAATCTTACGGAACTATCGTTGAAGCATCGGGCGTTGGTCTGGTACTTCATTATTATGACGGCTATTGGCGGTCTGGTGGCCTATTTTCAGCTTGGCCGCATGGAGGACCCGCAGTTTACCATTCGGCAGATGGTCATTACGGCTGCCTGGCCGGGGGCTACGGCCGAAGAAATGCAGGAGCAGGTTACGGATAAACTGGAGAAACGGCTTCAGGATACGCCGGGCCTTGATTCCATCAATAGTGAAACCCGTGAGGGGCAGACGGTTATTTATGTCAAGTTAAAGGACACGGTTCAAAAAGACCAAATCCGGCCGACTTGGCGCGATGCCCGCAATTTCTGCGAGGATGTCAAAAAGGATTTGCCAGAGGGCGTTTATGGGCCTTACTATAACGATCGCTTTGATGATGTCTATGGTTCTATCTATGCGGTTACGGGCGATGGCTATAATTATGAGGAGATGCGCGAGTATGCCGAAAAGACGCGCCGCATGCTGCTGAATGTTCCGAGCGTCCAGAAAGTAGAGCTTATCGGCGTTCAGCCGGAGAAGGTCTATGTGGAAATCCAGAAGGATAAGCTCGCAGAACTCGGCATCAGCCCGCAGGTCATCGCCAATTCCCTCAAGACGCAGAATGCGATGACGGCTTCTGGCGAGGTGGAGACGGAGTCTAACAACGTCTATCTGCGCGTCAGCGGCATGTTTGAGGACGTGGAGGCAATCCGCGAGATGCCGATCAATGCCAACGGTAAGGTATTCCGCCTGGGCGATATTGCTACGGTGGAGCGCCGGTTTGTCGATCCGGCCAAGCCGAAGATGTTCTACAATGGCGAGCCGGCTATCGGCATTGCGGTGTCGATGGAAAATGGCGGCAATATCCTGCAGCTGGGCGAGGATCTCAAGGCGAAAATCGGGGAAATCCAGCAGGAAGTTCCTATCGGCATTGAAGTCCATCAGGTTTCGGACCAGCCAAAGGTGGTTGACCAGTCTATCCATGACTTCGTCAAGACGCTGGTCGAGGCCATCGTTATCGTTTTGGCGGTCAGCTTCCTGTCGCTGGGCGTGCGGACGGGCATGGTGGTTGCCGGCTGTATCCCGCTGGTACTTTGTGCGGTGTTCCTCATCATGTATGCGCTGAACATCGATTTGCACAAGGTCTCCTTGGGCGCACTTATCATCGCTTTGGGCCTTTTGGTCGACGATGCGATTATCGCGGTGGAGATGATGAGCGTCAAGCTCGAGCTGGGCTTGAACCGCTTTGAGGCGGCCTGCTATGCCTTCCGGGCAACGGCGAAGCCGATGCTGACAGGAACGCTCATTACCTGCTCGGGCTTTATCCCGGTTGCCTTCTCCAAAGGCATGGCCAGTGAGTTCTGTCAGGCGCTTTTCCCGGTTATCGGGGCTGCGCTTTTGATTTCCTGGCTGGTGTCGGTCATGGTCGCACCGCTTTTTGGCTACCATTTGATTCGCGTAGAGGTCAAGAAGGATGAAGACGGCAAGATCGACCCCTATCAGAGCAAGTTCTATACGATGTTCCGCAAGGTGCTCGTCTGGTTCCTCGAACATCGGAAACTCGTCCTCGGGGCCACGGCGGCTTTGTTTGTCGTTTCGGTTGGCATGATGAAATTCATCAAGCAGGAATTCTTCCCGACGTCGACGCGACCGGAAATCCTGATTGAGATGAAACTTCCCGAGGGCTCCTCGATGGCTGCCAGCCAGGAAGTCTGTGACCGCATGTCCTCGTGGCTGCAGGACCGGCAGGAATTGCTGTCCAACTACTCGTATTATGTGGGCCGCTATGCGCCGCGTTTCGTGCTGACGGTCAATCCGAAGGCTGAGACGGATAATGCCGCGCAGTTTGTTCTGGTCGCTAAGGATACGGCGTCCCGTGAGAAGCTCACTGAGGAACTCAACCAGGCGTTTAATGAGGAGTTTGCCGATGTGCGCGCTAAGATTCAGTTCATCCAGACTGGTCCGCCGGCTGATTATCCGGTGATGCTGCGCGTGACGGGATATACGACGGAGCAGACGAAGGAATTGGCCGAACAGGTCGCAGACATTGTGGCCAAAGACCCGAATAACTACAACGTCAATACGTCCTGGGGCGATAAGAGCAAAGTCATGCATTTAGAGCTCGATCAGGATAAACTGCGCTCGCTGGGCGTTTCGAGTCAGTCGGTCTCGCAGCAGATTTATACGGCTGTGACTGGCGCGAAGGCGGCCGAGTTCTATAAGGGCGATCGCACGATTGATATCGATTTGCGTCTGGCCGATGAAAACCGCAAGGATCTGGCACAGATGAAGAGTTTGCCGATTTACTTGGGACAGGCGGGCTATGTACCACTGGAACAGATTGCCAAGATTTCCTATGATGCCGAAGATGGCTTTATCGAGCGTCGCAACCTGATGCCGACGATTACCGTTCAGGCTGACGTTCATGATGGTACGGCTAACGATGCGACGAAGAAAGCCTATGAGGCAACGGAGCAGCTTCGCAAGGATCTGCCGTTTGGCTGCAGCATTGAGCCGGCGGGAGCACTTGAGGACAGCAACAAAAGCGTTGGCTTCCTGTTACAGCCGGTTCCCGTGATGATTTTCATCATTATGACGCTGCTTATGTTCCAGCTGGGAAGTGCCAAACAGATGATACTGACGGTACTCACGGCACCGCTGGGACTTATCGGGGTGTCCTGGGGCATGCTGCTGACTGGTTCGGCCATGGGCTTTGTGGCGGAACTGGGAATCCTGGCCCTTTTCGGAATGATAATCCGCAATTCCGTCATTCTCATCGACCAGATTCAAAAACATCTGGCGGATGGAGAGACTCCTTGGGATGCTGTCATAGACTCGGCAATCCTGCGTTTCCGTCCGATAATGCTGACGGCGGCTGCGGCCATTCTCGGCATGCTGCCGCTGATGGCCAGTACCTTCTGGGGACCGATGGCCGTGGCCATTGCCAGCGGACTGCTCGTAGCGACAGTCCTGACGCTGTTAGTCCTGCCGACGATGTATGCCGTGGCGTATAAGGTATCGAATCGGTAATAATGCGAAATCCCATTGATTCCAGTTGGATCAATGGGATTTTTTCTATTTATGACAATGTTTGGTTGTCCTTTCACGATACGTATATGGGACCATGTGAAAAGCCGTGGGTAACCACTCCCACGGCCTACACTATTACTATATTCGATTTAACTACTTAAATTATAGCTTATTTACAAAAAAAGTCAAGGATGCTATGATATGAATGCCATGCCTTCTGCAGTGTGCATGAAGGGGGTGAGCGCTATTACTGTATTCGATTTTTGTCTTTCTGTTGTGGCAGGTGTGTTTAGCTATTACATTTGCAAATGGTTGGACAGGAAGTAACAACATGGCCAGCCTCGGTAGCTAAAGGGCATTAACCAAGCCTTTGAATGTGCTGCTGCCCGTTTCGTTTTGGAACGGGCATTATTTATGTTATAATGATTCCGTGAATGGGGGAATCGGCGATGAGATTGGAAGAAATCATCAACCGTCATAGAAAAGACTTGAACGAGACGGATATGGCTATCTGGAAGTATATTCTCCAGCACCGCAGGCAAGCCTGTCATATTTCGATTCATGAGCTGGCGAGAGTCTGTGCGGTGTCGAGCACGACGATTGTCCGTTTTGCGCAAAAGCTGGGGTTTGATGGCTTTGGTGAACTGAAGGCGGTTATGAAGATGGAGGAACCGGCCAAATCTTTTTACCATGAAGATGTGTTACAGGATATGCAGGCGTTCTACAATCAGACCGGGGAAAAAATCTTTGCCCGCAATTTTGATAGTGCCAGCCGGCTGATCCGTGAGGCAAACCGCGTCTATGCCTTTGCTTCTGGCTATGTGCAGAGCAATGTGGTACAGGAATTGAAGCGCCTTTTTTTCTACGACAATGTGCTGATTTACGAGATTCGGGGGGGTGAGGAGTTCCGTTCGGTAATACGCAATGCCACGAAGGATGATTTGTTTATTTTTGTCTCTTTATCGGGAGAGACTCCGGCTGTGGTGGATTTTGCCCGTCAGCTGCAGATTCGTGAACTGCCGTTGATATCGATTACGAAACTTCATGACAACACCTTGGCCAGCCTTTCTACGGTCAATCTTTACGTTTCGCCAGCTCGGTTTCAGATTTACGATAACGATGATGAGCATACGGCGTTCCAGTCGATGATGCCGTATTTCATGCTGGTGGAAATCTGGTACGTCAAGTACCGGATTTACTGTGAAAGTTTGGAACGGCGCTCGCTGGACACCCCGTGATTCCAGTGTGGATAAGGGCGTGTACCAAAGTACAGGAAATGTACCAAGGTACGGCGTGGGGGTAAAATGCCGAAAGGCCGCGAACCTATTGCGTTCGCGGCCTTTTTTTTGTATTCTTGGGTTACAAGATATCTTACAGGATGTACAGGGCAGGACGCCAACACATCCGAATGTTTGGTAGCAATCCTTTTATTGATTCAAGACAGATAAATGGGAGGGTATAAGAAATGTCCTTGAGTAAAGACCGCATCATGCAAGGGATGCAGCGGTTTGGCGGCGCGATGTATACGCCGGTCATTCTGTTCGCATTCTTCGGTATCATGGTAGCCGTATCGATCGTTTGTAAGAACGAAGGCTTGCTTGGCAGCCTGGCTGCTAAAGGAACACTCTGGTATGACTTCTGGTTCGTGGTGGAACAGGGCGCCTGGACGGTGTTTTCCCAGATGCCAATCCTCTTTGCCATCGCGGTGCCGATTGGTTTTGCGAAGAAAGAACCAGCACGTTGTGCGATGGAATCCTTCGTGATCTACATGATTTTCAACTACTTCATTTCCGGTATCTTAACGCTAAACGGTGCGTTCTTCGGGGTGGATTACAGTCAGAACGCTGGCGCTGGTACAGGGCTGGCTATGATCGCCAACATCAAGACGCTCGATATGGGCATGCTCGGAGCTATCTTTATCGCTTGTGTGACGGCTTGGCTCCACAACCGTTTCTATGATACGGACATCCCCGACTGGCTCGGAATTTTCAAGGGACCGGCCTTTGTCGTAGCCGTTGGTTTTGCGGTGATGCTGCCGCTGTCCCTGCTCTTCTGTGTCGTTTGGCCGGCTATCCAGCACGGTATCATGAACTTCCAGGACTTCCTGAAGTCGAGCGGGATCGTCGGAGTTTGGGCCTACACCTTCTCGGAGCGAATTTTGCTGCCGGCTGGTTTGCACCACTTTATTTATCTGCCGTTTATCTTTGGACCGGCTGTCTGCGATGGCGGTATCCAGCAGTATTGGCTCCAGCACCTCAACGATTTTGCTACGAGCGCACATAGCTTGAAAGAAATGTTCCCGGAGGGCGGCTTTGCCCTGCATGGCAGTGCCAAGGTCTTCGGTTTGCCGGGCGCTGCACTGGCTATGTATATGTGTGCGAAACCGGAAAAGAAAAAGAAGACAGCTGCGCTGTTGATTCCGGCGACGATTACGGCTGTCCTTTGCGGTATCACGGAACCGCTGGAATTCACATTCCTGTTTGTAGCACCGCTTCTCTATCTCGTTCATTCGCTGCTGGCCGCAACCCTTTCGGCTACGCTGTACTTCTTTGGCCTGGCCGGTAACTTTGGCGGCGGTCTCATCGACTGCTTCGTGCAGAACTGGATTCCGCTGTTCCCGTATCATTCGGGTACATACATCATGCAGATTGGCATTGGCCTCTGCTTCACCGCAATTTATTTTGTGGTATTCCGCTTCATGATTTTGAAGTTCGATTATGCAACGCCGGGCCGTACGGCTGATGATGTGGAAGATAAACTCTTTTCCAAGGACGAGTACAAGGCCAAGAAGGAAATGGAAGATATGGGCCTGGCTGGTAATGCTCTGGCGATTAAAGCCAAGGTATTCCTGGATTGCCTGGGCGGACCGGAAAATATCAAGGAAGTCACCAACTGTGCAACGCGCCTGCGCGTGACCGTTGCCGATCCGGATAAAGTAAAACCAGTATCCAAGTTCACGAAGGCTGGTGCGTTTGGCCTGGTCAAGAACGGTCATGCCATTCAGGTCATCGTTGGCCTTTCGGTTCCTCAGGTCCGCGGTTATTTCGATGCATTGCTCAAAGGCGAGGCAATCAGCGAGCAGCCGGAAGAAAAGACTATCAAAACGCCGACGATGGCGAATCTGGCGATGAAACTCAATGCCTGCATTTCGGGCGATCTCATCGATATGAGTGAGGTCAACGACGATATGTTTTCCCAGAAGATGATGGGCGATGGCGTGGCAATCGAACCAACTGGGGATACGGTTGTTGCGCCGGCTGATGCGGAAGTCACGATGGACATGGAAGAAAGCCTCCATGCAATCGGCCTTCGCCTGGACAACGGTGCTGAGCTTTTGATTCATATCGGCATTGATACGGTAAAACTCAACGGCCGTGGCTTCCAGCTGCTCACGAAGCAGGGCGTGAAGGTCAAAGCCGGTGATCCGCTCATCAAGTTTGATCCACAGGTAATCAAGGAGGCTGGCTATCAGACGACGGTTATCATGGCGGTCACGAACTCCAGTGATTATCCGCAGATGAAGAAACAGCCGGATCAGCAGGTTACCGCTGATGAAACGCCGATTCTGACGTTCTAATCCCCTAGGAAGGTACGATATCATGAAAGACATGAAATGGTGGCAGAAAACGGTAGTATACCAAATCTATCCCAAAAGTTTTTTGGATACTACCGGCAGCGGCCAGGGCGATATCCCCGGCGTCACCAAGCGGCTGGATTATTTAAAGACATTGGGGGTCGGAGCCGTTTGGCTCACCCCCGTGTACCCGTCGCCGATGGTAGACAATGGTTACGATATTGCCGATTACACTGCGATTGACCCATCTTATGGCACGATGGAGGATATGGAAGAGCTCATTGCTGAAGCCAAAAAGCGCAATATCCGCATTGTCATGGATTTGGTCTATAACCACACATCCGATAAACACAAATGGTTTAAAGAATCAAAGTCCAGCCGGGATAATGCCAAGGCGGACTGGTATATCTGGCGCGATGCTAGGCCGGATGGCTCGGCACCGACCAACTGGCGCTCGATTTTTGGCGGCAGTGCCTGGACTTGGTGCGAGGAGCGGCAGCAGTATTACCTGCATACCTTTGCCGAAGCACAGCCAGATCTCAACTGGGAAAATCCCGCGGTACGGCAGGCACTTTACGAAGCGGCAAACTTTTGGCTCGACAAGGGCGTAGGTGGTTTCCGCATCGATGCGATTGTCTACATAAAAAAGCCGCAGGAATTTCTCGATGGAGAACCGGACAGTGCCGACGGTATGGTCAGCATTCACTCGATGATTGCCGATACGCCGGGCATCCTGGATTTCCTGCATGAATTCCGCCGTGAGGTCTTTGATGGGCACGATATCTTTACCGTGGCGGAAGCCAATGGCGTTGAGCCGGAGGAACTCAAGGACTGGGTGGGGGAAAAGGGCGCTTTTGATATGCTCTTTGAGTTCAGCCATACGAATCTGGAGTTTCCCGATGGCGAGCTTTGGTGCCATGCTACGGGCTGGAAGCCAGAACTCGTGAAAAAGCTCAAGGAGGTCCTTTCGGCCAGCCAGCAGGCTACGGCAGATAATGGCTGGTATCCGATTTTCTTCGAGAATCACGACCAGTTCCGCAGTGTGCGGCATTTCTTCCCCGATGATTCGGACCCGAAGATTACGTCCAAGATGCTCGCAACGGTTCTGTTTACGCTCCGGGGAACGCCGTTCCTCTATGAAGGTCAGGAACTGGGCATGGATAATGTCGCTTGGGATACGATTGAAGCCTATAACGATATTTCCTCCCACGGGCAGTATGAATTGGCCTTGAAGGAGGGGATGACTCCTCATGAGGCACTGAAAGTCATCCATCGGTACAGCCGCGACAATGCCCGGACACCGATGCAGTGGACCAAAGGGAGTCAGGCTGGCTTCACCAAAGGAAAGCCTTGGCTGCCGGTGCATGACGATTATCGGAACTGTTGCGTGGAAAGTGAAGCACTGGATGAAACTTCGCCGCTGCTGTACTACCGCAAATTGGCTCGTATCCGAGAGGCTGGCGATGCAGCCGGGGTTCTGCAGCAGGGCGACTATACGGAGCTTTTGCCGGACAATCCCGACGTCTATGCATTTCGCCGCCGCTTCGGTTGCCGGCAAACGGTGACCTTGGCCAACTTCAGCAGTTACGAAGTCGTCTATGATGCGAAAAAATTAGCCGGTGCAGAACTTTTGGTATCCTCGCAAGAGGGCAGTGCCAAGGGCGTTCTAAGACCTTATGAAGCCGTTTGTTATCTAATGGAAAATGCGAAAGGAGGAGAGGAGAAATGAAGATTGCCGCCAGTGATTACGATGGAACGCTGTTCCGCAATGAAGTGATCGCTAAAGCTGATGTGGAAGGAATCCGCCGCTGGCGGGCGGCTGGCAACAAGTTTGGCGTAGTCACCGGTCGTGACTATGGCATGCTTGCTCCGCAGCTGAAGTTTTATGGTATCGAATCGGACTACGCGGTCTGCAACAATGGTGGCCTTATCTGCCGGGCGGATGGCACGCCGCTCTGGCAGGGCGAGATTCCCCATCGGACCTTGGCGGAGATGGTTAAGGAGCCAGGTGTACGCCGCTCGTTTCATTTCGCTTTTTCCGCAGCCGATACGACGTATCTTTACCATGAGCGCGAAGGCTCGTGGATTTCGCGGGAAGCGAAGCAGTGGGATTTCACGATAAAAACGATTACGGAGCAGGACATCATGAGCCTGCCACAGATCCATCAATTTTCCCTGGGTTATCCGGAGGCCAGTGAAGCCGCAGAGGTGGGAGAAATCCTCAACGCCCGTTATGGCGATGTGATTCATGCCTATCCGAACCGCTGCAGCCTTGACGTTACCCCAAAGGGAATCAGCAAGGAACAGGGAATTCGCAAGATGTTAGAACTCATGGGTTGGGACTGCGCGGAGATTTGCACCATTGGTGATGAAATCAACGACCTGCCCATGATAGAAGCTTTCCATGGTTTTACCGTAGACACGGCCCGTGATGCCATTAAAGCACGCGCCCAAAAGGCGTATGCTGGTGTCGGTGCCATGTTGGAAGCGAATATTTAATTTCCCCCAGGAACATAAACCCTATTTCCTCAATGGATGCCGCAACGCAATCCCCTTGCGATGTGGCATTCCCGATGACAACAGAATATGCCCAGCGGTATCATTCTGACATCATACATAAACAGATGAATATGTGTAGAGGTTTTCATATCGAAACATGGATAGATACGGAAATCTCTTCTCATATAAGGTAAATTGTGAGAATGTTTAGCGGAAACAGATAATACTGATAAAGCTAAACAAAGGGAAAGGAAGTTTTGGAAAATGCGACTCAACAAAAAAGCTTTGGCAATCCTCACGGGACTCACGCTTGGCACTGGTTTCAGTGCCACGGCAATGGCGGCAACGGCTGACAGCTTCAGCGATGTGCCGAAAAATCACTGGTCTTATGAAGCACTGGATTACCTCGCCAAAGAGGGCGTAATTGATGGCATGGGCGATTCCACCTTCCAGGGCGGCCGTTCGATGACGCGCTATGAGATGGCCAGCGTCGTAGCCAAAGCAATGCAGAAAGCAAACGGCGGTAACGTAAGTTATGGGGATAAAGCCGTTCTCGATAAACTCTCGGCCGAATACGCCGACGAACTCAGCACGCTTAATAAGCGCGTGGATGCGCATGATAAGCAGATCAAAGAGTTGCAGGGAAAAGTAGATAGATTCCAGCTGCATGGTCTGGCCCGTGTGCAGGTGGGTGATGATAACGGCCTGAAAAATGATGCCAGAGCTTGGAACACCGAAAAAAACGGTGATTACAACAACCGCTTCTACATGGATCTGGAAGGTTCCATGAAAATCAATCCGCATGCTACGGCTCGGTTCTCTGTGGAAAAGAATGCCCGCTATCGTGACCGCGAGTATGTCATGAAGGACGCGGTAGCAGCAGATGATTCCGGAAAATTGCATAAAATCAACGTGCCGGTTACGGGCGAACTGCGGGATATGCCGGATATGGATACCAACCACAGTGGTGTAATCAGCAATATCTGGGTAGAGCTGCAGTTAGGGCCGAAGCATGACTGGTATACGAACATTGGCCGCAAATGGAATGGCATCGGTATGCAGAATCTGCTCTTAGGCGGACAGGTGGATGGAATCGCTACGTACCATCCGATTGAGCATGGGCATGGCTGGTGGCTCAGTGCCCAGTACTGGAAGTCATCCTCGGATTGTTCCAAATTTGATACGGTATGGAGAGAGAGTGAGAGAGAGATTGTTGATCCTGCCGATCATACGAAAAATAAAAAGATAAAGATATATGACTACGACCATACCGAAGTACATGCTTTGCGTGCTCCCGTCAATGCCACCTTGGATTTCTGGGGGCCGCTGGGCAAATATGTCAATGCCAATGTTGGCTATACCCATATCGTTGGCAACAAATACGATAAAAACGGTGGCGGCAATGGCTACTGGTATGATACGTCGGGCTTCGTCAATGCCGATATCAGCGTAAAGCCGTTGAAGGACGTAACCCTGACGGGCTCTTATGTCCATGCGTTTACGAAACAGGATGAGAACTATGGCCATGGCGACCGCGACTGGGCCTTCAAAGCAGAGTATAAAGGGACAGATCTCAACCGTGTTGGCAGCTATGGACTCTATGCGAAATATGTAAACCTCGGTGCCTTTGCCGACCTTGGCCATGATGATGAGTGGTCTACGCGTGAACCGACCTTCACGAATGGTGTCCGCGGCTGGTACTTCGGCTTCAAGTGCGTACCGGCGCATAATGTTGAATGGGAAACGCTTTGGGCTCCGCATCTTTCCGAGCAGATTACCTGGAACAATCCGGTCAAACGCCACATCCTGCGCAGCATGCTCGACTTCCATTTCTAATTCTTTGACAGCATAAATAGTAAAGCACGAAGGCATTCTCCTCGGGAGGAGGCCTTCGTGTCCTATGAAAGGAGCTATGTCAATATGAATCGC
>Ga0256405_10010491_pt1 | contig 12222 bp, 9 predicted proteins | sample RumenRJG_02DNA_FD_189096 | JGI IMG/M metagenome (GOLD analysis project Ga0256405, IMG submission 189096) | Bovine rumen microbial communities from Lethbridge, Alberta, Canada - RJG_02 | ecosystem: Host-associated > Mammals > Digestive system > Stomach > Rumen | place: Canada: Alberta | collected...
AAAATGGCGACCGAGCCGGGTTCGGCAGTCAAACGGACACGGATATATGCCGCAGGGACATTGATGAAGAAGTATCTTTTGAATTCCTGTTCCGGCACGGCGCCGCCAAGGGGGCAGATCTGCCGGTCAGCGGCCACGATCCTGGTCCTGCTCCGGTCAAATGCTTCAAAGCCGAGCGAGGCATATCCGCTGCCGGTCAGCGGCCACGATCCTGGTCCTGCTCTGGTCAAATGCTTCAAAGCCGAGCGAGGCATATCCGCTGCCGCTCAGGTCCGCTTTGATCTCGATCATGTTTCCGAAAACCTGAAACAGGTCGGAAACTGCGGACTGGGAACGGTTGGGTGCGGCTTGCAGTTCAAGCATGAATTTATCCGGACTGCGGGCCGGCAGGACCCTGGCATTGCCGCCGTCTGCAGTGAGGGTCCACCCCGGAGCCGGGTTATAGCCTTGGGCAGTCCCGCGGAAATGACCGTTGATCTGCAGATCCATATCCGGCGTGGCCAGGAGATTCAAGTTGAGAAGAACGGTTCCGAGGAACACCGGCACGGACAGCCATTTTTTTGATTTCATTTTGATCCTTTCATTTTTTGGCGTTGTGCTGTTTTTTCCATAATATAGTTTCTTTTGATAAATATTCGAGATGCCGAATCCCGGCCCATCTTTTTTTCGGTCATTATTTTCCGTGTCCACCCGGTCCGTTCTCCTTGACATTTCACGGAATAAGATGTAAATTATATGTTTTGTTGGAATGAGCAACAGGAAGGAAAAAATGCCGAGATCAAGATTTTCGCTGCACCGGATCAATCAGGAAATCCATTTGCTGACACCTGCCTTGAAACGGTTCATGGGAATGAAAGGGTATATCCTGCTGCTGTGTGTGGTCGTCGGCGTGATCTCCGGTTTGAGCGCGGTCCTGCTGAAGACTTTTACCCATGAATGGCATCGGGTGCTTTACAGCATGGCGGAAAAACTGCCGGGAGCCGTATGGATACTGCCCGCCCTGCCGGCACTTGGCATCTTCCTGTGCATCCTCATCGTGCGGATGTTCTTCAACAAGGGCCCCTACGAAAAAAGCTTGGCCGGCGTGATCACATCCACGACCAACGGGACCGGCGACCTGCCGCGAAGCAAGATGTTCAGCCATATCATCACCAGCGGGATCGCGGTCGGGGCAGGGGCTTCGGCCGGACTGGAAGCCCCGATCGCATTGACCGGGTCGGCGATCGGTTCGAATTTCGCCAAGTGGTTCCGTCTGGACCGGGAATCGCGGATCCTGCTGCTTGCGTGCGGCGGCGGGGCCGGTATTTCCGCCATCTTCAACAGTCCCGTGGCCGGAGCGCTGTTCGCCTGCGAGATCCTGCTGCCGGCTTTTTCGGTGCCTGCGCTGGTTCCCCTGCTGATGGCCTCGGCGGCAGCCGCGGTGGTTTCGGAACTGTGCAGTTCCTACAATCCTTTTATCCAGCTGAATACCGGTTGGACGGTTACAAATGTGCCGTGGTATGCACTGATCGGGATCGCGGCCGGTCTGATTTCCTCGCTGGTGATCCGGACCTCGGTAACGGTGGCGAAGCAGGCGGAAAAACAGAAAAATGTCTGGCTCAAAGGTCTTTTGGGATGCATGATCCTGTATCTGATCTTTCTGCTGCTGCCCGCGCTGAAAGGGGAGGGGTACGGCTTCATCATGGATCTGATCCGGGGCAAGGAAGAAACTCTGCCGGACAACGGCGTGCTGACGTTCCTGTTCCGCAGTCCCTGGTCACTGATCATTCTGACCGTGGTGCTGATGTTTGCCAAGCCGTTCGTTTCGGCTCTTTCGGTGGAGAGCGGCGGGGACGGCGGGATCTTCGGCCCGTCTCTGTTTACCGGAGCATTCCTCGGTTACGGCATGTCCAAATTCCTGAACCTGACCGGGATCGCGGTGATCGACCCGGTGAACTGTATTGCCGTCGGGATGGGCGGCGTGCTGGCCGGCGTCATGCATGCTCCGCTCACCGGGATGTTCCTGATCGCGGAGCTGACCGGAGGCTATCGGCTCTTCGTGCCGCTGATGATCGTGGTCGCGCTTTCGAGTTTCATCAGCAAGCGGCTGGTCAGGCACAATGTCTATAAATCCATGATCGCCATGAAAGGCGGCATACCGGAACAGCGGGACGATGAAGTCATGTTGACCAGCACCCATCTCCGCGACCTGGTCGAGACCGATTACATTCCCGTGCATGAAGACGATACGCTGCGGACTCTGCTGAAGACGGTGATGCAGTCCAGCCGCAATATTTTCCCGGTCGTCAACACGGAAAACCGGCTGGTCGGGGTGGTCCGGGTGGACAGCATCCGGAAACTGCTGTTCAATTCCGAACTGTATGACATGATCCTGGTGTATGACGTGATGACCGATACCGGCCCGGTGCTGGACTGCAATGACACGCTCAACGATGCGGTCCTGCTGTTCGACCGTCTGCGTCTTTGGAACCTGCCGGTCACCGAAAACGGCAAATACCTCGGATTTGTGTCCAAGATCGGCGTTTACGACAATTATCGTCGGATGCTGCGCGAAAAACACGATCTTTTCTGATTCCCGCATTCGACTTTTCAGCCAAACGGGTGTATATTATATATCTATATTGATTTTTTGTGAACTTTCAAATAAGGATGAGTGGAAATGTTCAAGACAAGAACCGGACAGGTCAAGTTCCCTGAACTGGAACAGGATGTGCTGAAATTCTGGAAGGAAAACCAGACTTTTCAGAAGTCATTGGAAAACCGCAAAGGCAAAGAGGAATTCGTGATCTACGACGGACCTCCGTTTGCCACCGGTCTGCCCCATTACGGCCATCTGCTGGCCGGGACCATCAAGGACGTGGTTCCCCGCTACCAGACCATGAAGGGCAAATACTGCGAACGCACCTTCGGCTGGGACTGCCACGGTCTGCCCGTGGAATATGAAATGGAAAAGCAGCTGAACCTTTCCGGCAAGAAACAGATCGAAGATTACGGGATCGACAAGTTCAACGAAGCCTGCCGTTCGATCGTGCTTCGCTACACTTCCGAATGGGAAAGCATCGTCACCCGCATGGGCCGCTGGGTCGATTTCCGCAACGGCTACCGCACCATGGACGCCAAATACATGGAATCGATCTGGAATGTGTTCAAACAGCTGTGGGACAAGGGGCTGATCTATGAAGGCTACAAGATCCTGCCTTACTGTGCCCGCTGCTCCACCCCGCTTTCCAATTTCGAGGCGAACCAGGGCTATAAGGAAGTCACCGATCCGACCGTGACGGTCCGGTTCAAAGTCATCGGGCAGGACAACACCTACATCCTCGCCTGGACCACCACCCCGTGGACTTTGCCCTCCAACATGGCTTTGGCCGCCGGTCCGGAAATCGATTATGTCAAAGTCAAGGATGGCGACGATTTCTACATCATGGCCGAAGCGCGGCTTGGCGCATATTACAAGAAAGACGCCATGCCCGAGATCGTGGAACGCTGCAAGGGCAAGAACCTCGTCGGGATCAAATACGAACCGCTGTTCCCGTATTTCCTCGGCGAAAAAGCCAAGGGCGGATTCATGGTCAAGGGATCCGAATACCAGTATGTCAAGGAAGGTTTCGACTTCTACGCCAACGGCGCCTGGCGCGTCATCAACGCCGACTACGTCAGCACCGAGGACGGAACCGGCATCGTGCATATCGCGCCGCTCTTCGGTGAAGACGACTGCATCGCCGGCAAGGCCAACGGTCTGCCCGCGGTCTGTCCGATCGACGCCGAATGCAAATTCACTTCGTTCGTCACCGATTACGCCGGGATGTTCGTGAAAGATGCCGACAAACTCATCATGGACCGGCTGAAAGCCGAGCGCAAACTGGTCCACCGCGGCACGGTCAAGCACAGTTACCCGCATTGCTGGCGCGACGATTCCCCGCTGATCTACAACGCGGTCACCACCTGGTTCGTCAGCATCGAGCCGATCAAGGCGAAAATGCTCGCTGCCAATGCACAGATGAGCTGGGTCCCGGATCATATCAAGGAAGGCCGGTTCGGCAAATGGCTGGAAAACGCCCGAGACTGGGCGATCAGCCGCAACCGTTACTGGGGCTGCCCGCTGCCCGTCTGGCGCAATAAGGAAACCGGAGAAACGGTCTGCGTCGGTTCCATCGCGGAACTGGAAAAACTTTCCGGACAGAAAATCACCGACATCCACAAGCATTTCGTGGACAAGATCCAGCTGCCGGGCAAAGACGGCACCGTGCTCACCCGCGTTCCGGAAGTGCTGGACTGCTGGTTCGAAAGCGGTTCCATGCCTTATGCACAGAAACATTATCCGTTCGAAAACAAAGAACATTTCGAAGAGAATTTCCCCGCGGATTTCATCGCGGAAGGTCTCGACCAGACCCGCGGCTGGTTCTACACCCTGACCGTGCTGGCTTCCGCGCTGTTCGACAAGCCCGCCGCCAAGAACGTGATCGTCAACGGACTGGTGCTGGCGGAGAATGGACAGAAGATGTCCAAGCGGCTGAAAAACTATCCCGATCCGATGCATGTGGTGGATACCTACGGCGCCGATGCGCTCCGGCTGTTCCTGCTGGGGTCTCCGGTGGTCCGTGCGGAGGACCTGAAATTCTCCGAAGAAGGCGTCAAGGAAGTCATGCGTGCGGTGATTTTGCCGATCTGGAACTCCTTCAGCTTCTTCACCACCTACGCGAATGTGGACAACTGGAAACCCTCGGCGGACGGCGCGGCTCCTGCAAATCCGTCCAATCCGTTGGACCGCTGGATCCTTTCCTCGCTTTCGGACATGATCGCGGAGATCCGGTCGGCGATGGATTCGTTCCAGCTGCAGAAAGCGGCCAACCGCTTCGAGAAATTCGCCGAGGACCTGACCAACTGGTATATCCGCCGCAGCCGCCGCCGTTTCTGGAAGAGCCAGAACGATACGGACAAGGATGAGGCGTATGCCACGCTGTATCATGTGCTGCTGACCTTCGTCAAGTGTGCGGCTCCGTTCATTCCGTTCATCACGGAGGAAATTTACCGCACGCTGCGCACGGAGTCCATGCCGGAGTCGGTGCACATGTGCGACTTCCCGCAGCCGGAAGCGTCCCGCCGCGACACCTGGCTGGAAAAACAGATGGAAGCGACCATGAAAGCGGTTTCGCTGGGCCGTTTCCTGCGCACCCAGCGCAATCTTAAAGTCCGTCAGCCGCTGCAGCGTGCGATCCTGGTTTCCGGCGAAGCGGACATCCGCAAGATGCTCGAGGAAACCGCCGACATCGTGGCAGAAGAACTTAACGTCAAGAAGATCGACGTGCTGGCCGATGAGGAAGAACTGGTCAAACTTTCCGCCAAGGCGAATTTCAAGACGCTGGGCCGCAAACTTGGTCCGCAGATGAAAGAAGCCGCGGCCATGATCCAGACTCTCGCCAGTTCGCAGATCGCGGCGGTCCTGCGCGGCGAAACGGTTTCCCTTACGCTGAAATCCGGCACCGTGCTGGAACTCGGCAAGGATGATTTGAGCATCCAGCGCGAAGAAAAACCCGGCATCGCCGCCGCATCCGAGGACGGAGTGACCATCGCACTCAATACGGAACTCACGCCGGAACTGATCGCCGAAGGGTATGCCCGCGAATTCGTCAGCAAGGTCCAGAACCTCCGCAAGGAAATGGGGCTGGAAGTGACCGACCGGATCGAAGTCGGTTTCGCCGCCGATCCGGAAGTCGCCGCCGCGCTGGATTCTTTCCGCGATTATATCACCAACGAAACGCTCTGCAGCAAATTTGAAGCCGTGTCCGGGGCGGAACACGAGTTCGACCTCAACGGCAAAAACTGCAAAGTCACAGTCAGAAAGGCGTAAAATCATGTCGAAACGGATCTTGACGGGAATTCAGCCTTCGGGCATCCTTCACATCGGCAACTACTTCGGCGCAATGCGGTCCGCCATCGAACTGCAGAACCAGAATCCCGGCAACACGTTCCTTTTCATTGCCGATCTGCATTCGCTCACGGTCAATCCCGATCCGGCGGACCTGCGGATGCGGATTCAGCGGCTGGCACTGGATTTTCTGGCCTGCGGACTCGATCCGGAAAAGACCGCGTTCTTCCGCCAGTCGGACATCAACGGTGTCTGCGAGCTGACCTGGATCCTGAACACCATCACCAATCTGGGCATGCTCGAACGCGCCCACAGCTACAAGGACAAGATCGCCAAAGGCTTCGTGCCGAACAACGGCCTCTTTTCCTATCCCGTGCTGATGGCCGCGGACATCCTCATCTACCAGTCCGATCTGGTGCCGGTCGGCAAGGACCAGAAACAGCATCTGGAGATCACCCGCGACCTCGCGATCCGGTTCAACCAGACTTATAAGAAGGACGTATTCAAGATCCCGGAACCGATCATCAGCGAAAGCGTTGCGGTCGTTCCCGGCACCGACGGACAGAAGATGTCCAAGAGTTACAACAACACGATCGAGCTGTTCGGAGAAGAGAAGGCGATCCGCAAGAAGATCATGTCGATCCCGACCGATTCCACTCCGATGGAAGCGCCGAAGGATCCGGACAAGTGCAACATCTTCGCTTTGTACAAACTCTTTTCCACGCAGGAACAGATCGACGCTCTGGCGGCGAAATACCGTGCCGGCAATTTCGGTTACGGCCATGCCAAACAGGCTTTGTTCGAGGCATATATGGAATTCTTCGCCCCAATGCGGAAACGCCGCGAGGAATTGCTCAAGGATCCCGGCTATATCGAAGATGTGCTGAAAAAAGGCGCCGAACGCGCCAATGCCGTTGCCGCGGTCACCATGGACAAGGTCCGCCGCACGGTGGGTCTGAAATAAGCGCAAGTTCAACCTACGGAAGGAGCATATCATGAAACATTATTTCATTCTGGCCGGGAATCTGATCGCAGGAGCCCTGATGCTGTCCATGACCGCATGCCGCTCGCAGCCCGCCAAGGCCCCCTCTGCTTCGAAAACCGCGGTTCAGGTCGTTCCCGCGCATGCTTTCCCGGATGATTACCGCATGGAGAAGGATATTGCCTATTATCCGGCGGACTGGAAGATCGGCGGCAATGCCGCTTATGCGGCCGAACGCTGCAAACTCGACCTGTATATCCCGAAGAAAATCAATGCTCCCGTTCCCGTGCTGATCTTTTTCCACGGTGGAGGCCTTTCCCGGGGAAGAAAAGGATTTATGCGCTGGGACAAAATGTTCCCGGCCGATTTCATTATCGTCACCCCGAACTACCGTCTTTCCGGACCGCGCGCCAAATGTCCGGATTATCTGAACGACGCCGCAGCCGCGGCCGCCTGGACGATCCGGAATATCCGGAAGTATGGCGGCGATCCTGAAGCGGTGTTCGTCTCCGGCCATTCCGCCGGCGGATATCTTTCGGCGATGATCGGACTGGATCCCCGCTGGATGCAGCAGTTCGGACTGGAACCGCGGGAATGTTTCGCCGGGGTGCTGCCCGTTTCCGGTCAGATGTCCACGCATTTCCAGATCATGAAAGAACGCGATCTGGCCGGCAAAACCATGATCGACGAGTTCGCCCCGATCTATCATGCGGCTGCAAAAACCGCCCCGATCGTACTGTTCTGCGGACAGCATGACATCGAATTCCGGGCACGGGTGGCGGAAAATCTGTTCTTCCATGCCGTTTTGACCCAGTTGAAGAAAAATCCCGATGCCAGGATCCATCAGATCAACGGGTTCACCCATGGTACAGTTGTCTATCCCGCAGCTTTCCTGATCCGGCAGGAGATGAACCGGATCATGAACCAGCGGCAGAAACTTCAGACCAACGCGAAAAAGGGAAAGACCAAAGGGAAGGCGAACTGAATTTCGCGCTCAGCCAATGGTGTGCCTATGGGGCTTATAAGCCCTATTGTATGCGCCCTCAGTCTTGTAACTTGTCACTTGAAACTTGCCGCTCACAAAAAATCCCTGCCTCGCCGAATCAACGGGGCAGGGGTCTTTTTTTGTAGGGATCACTGATCGGTGATCACTTTTTCAGCTGGGTGAAATAGGCATCGTGATAACGCTGGAGTTTGGCACGTTTTTCTCCGGGTTCTTTTTCCAGATAGGTGCCGCCCAGACAGAAACAGGCAAACCCGCCGGACGCGGCAGCCCAGGCACAGGCGTCTTCCAGAGAAAATTCTCCCAGCGGCTTTTCTTCCGCAAGCTGACGGATCAGCGAAGATGCAAACCCGCCGGCGAAGTTGTCGCCGCAGCCAGTGGTGTCGCCGCGCTGTTCCGGATGGGCCGCCAGATCGGCGTCCACCAGAGCGGAAACCGGCATTACGGAAAGTTCGGTCTTCCGGAAGATACGGCCATCGGACCAGACATAGAAATCCTTGGCACCGTGCGTGATCGAATAAGCGGAAATGCCGGATTGGGTCAGGAATTGGTGGATACCTTCCAGCGTGTTCTCCCCGGTCAGGCGGACTGCCTCGTCCCAGTCGACCATCAGCAGGTCGATGAATTTGTAAGCGGAATCCCCGTCGCCCATCGGCCAGCGTCCGGAAGGATTCTTCGCTTCATTGATGAAATCGAAGACGGTGGAAACGACCGTGACCGCGCCATTATTCTTTGCTTTCTTGAGCAGGGTGGTCAGATTGTTGTGCAGCTGGGGGACCAGTGCCGTGGCGCCGAACCAGACCACGTCGGCCTTGAAGAAGGATTCCGGAAGCGATCCCGGAGTATAGTCATAGCAGGCGCCGATGACGTTGATGAAGGTGCGTTCGCCTTTGCCGTTGTGAGCCCGCGGGTCGGAAAGGACGTCCGTGCAGGGGGAAGCTCCGTCCAGTGTTATATAATGACCGGTTTTGACCGGAGTTTTTGCGATGATCGAACGGATGAATTTCCCGCATTCATCATTGCCGGTGGCACCGTAGAAATCGAAATCGGCCGAAGTATCGGAAAGGATCTGGGCGGCATTGATCGCTCCGACGATGCCGGGTCCGCCGAGATTCTTTTTGGTCGGGGCGCAGCCGCCGGTGAGGGCTTTGAGCAGTTCCGCATAAGGTCTGCCTTTGAATTTTTCCAGAGCGTCGGCAAAAACCAGTTTCCCGGTCTGCAGCCCGCCGTCCCCGTCTCGGAGGGAAGCACATTCCCGGAAAGCGGGGGAGGTGAAATCGACATCGGCAAACAGATAGTCAGCCAGCGAACAGCCGGCTACTGCAACTTTGACTTTTTTCATGACACGTCCTTTCTTATGGATGAAGATAATGGGTTAAAATACATCGTTCAGGCCGGATTTGCAATTGCGGAAACAAAAAAAACGGTAAAAATCCGGGGCTTTCCTTCTGCAGACTTGCTTTTTTTCTGATTTATGGTAAATTGACAATGATTTGTATTTCTTTTGAAAGGACCGATATAATGAGAAATGACGGTTTTGTTGATGTCCAGATCAACGGGAATTTCGGAGTGGATTTTTCCGATCCGGAATTGACCGAAGACAAGTTCATGGTCGCCGCGGAGCATATATTCGGCAGCGGAACGGAAGTTTTTCTGCCGACCCTCGTAACCAGCCTGAAAGAGGTGTATCTGCGGAACTTGTCCGTGATCCGGAAAGCCTGCGAATCCCGCGGACTGCTGAAACAGGTTCCCGGAGTGCATCTGGAAGGACCGTTCATTTCCAACCAGCCGGGCGCGGTCGGCGCCCACAAACCGGAATGTGTGATCGCTCCGGACTGCGCGTTCTTCGATGAGATCATGGAAAAATCCGGCAATTATGTCAAAATTCTGACCGTGGCGGCGGAGGTCCCGGGGGTCGATGACTTGATCCGTCATGCCGTGAAATGCGGAGTGACGGTGTCCTGCGGCCATCAGATGGCCGGTTACGACGATCTGGTGAATGCCGCCGGGGCGGGCGCCAAACTGCTGACCCATCTCGGCAACGGCTGTCCAAATCTGATCGACCGCCACAAAAATATGGTCTGGGCAGGTATGGCATGTGATGACCTGACCGCCATGATCATCACCGACGGGCATCATCTTCCGGCGGAATTGGTCAAGTGCATCCTCCGGGTGAAAGGCGCGGAACGGGTCATCGTCACCAGCGACGCGGCTCCGATCGCGGGTTTCCCGCCGGGACGCTACCACAGCTGGGGCAATGACGCCGTGCTGGAACCGAACGGGTTGTATCACAATCCGGAAAAGGGCTGTCTGGTCGGATCCTCCGCTTCGATGCGCGATTGCGTGAATTTCCTGCGTTCTCAGGCTCTGCTCAGCGAAGCGGAGATCGAAATGGTAGCCCGGACCAACCCGTTGAAAATGATCGGCATAATGTAATAAGGAAAGGCATACGGACATGGATATATCAGTCAGAAAATCAAAAATTGCCGGGCAGGTGGAAATACCCGGTTCCAAATCACATACGATCCGGGCGATCTTCATCGCTTCGCTTGCATCGGGAACTTCGACCATCAAGATGCCGCTGATCTCCGAAGATACCATTGCTTGTCTCCGGGCCGCCTCCAGCCTGGGCGCCTGGATCAAGCGCGGGGACGACACGGTTTGGCGCATTTCCGGGACCGGCGGACATCTGCTCCAGCCGGCCAGGGTGATCGACATGGAAAACTCCGGAACCGGTCTTCGGCTCTTCACCGCCATGGCCGCACTGGGGTCATTCAAGGTCAGTTTCGACGGCGATGAATCCCTGCGCACCCGCAAAATGAAACCGTTGCTGGACGCGTTGACCGCCATGGGAGCGGTAACCGAATCCGCCAACGGACAGTGTCCGCTTTCCATTACCGGTCCGGTGGACGGGAAGGAAGTTCTGGTGGACGGAAAGACGTCGCAGTACCTTTCCGCCTTGCTGATGCTTGCGCCGATGCTGAGCAGCGATACCACGATCCATGTATCCGATCTGAATGAACGTCCTTACGTGCTGTTGACGATCGACTGGCTGAAACGCCAGAAGATCGATGTCGAATATGATGAAAACATGACCTGTTTCAAAGTTTCCGGCAATCATAAATACCAGCCGTTCTCGAGCCTGATCCCGGTGGATTTCTCGACCGCGGCATTCCCGCTGCTTGCCGCGGCTGTGACCGGCGGGGAAGTGAAGATCCCGAATCTGGATTTTAACGATGCTCAAGGCGACAAGGCGGTATTCGATTTCTTCGCCAAAATGGGGGTCAAGATCTCCCACAGCAACCATATCACCACCGTAAAAGGTCCGCGGAAACTGAAAGCATTCGACCTTGATTTGAATGCCACGCCGGACGCCTTGCCGGTCCTGGCGGTCGCCGCCGCCTGTGCCGACGGAGTCAGTTATCTGCGCAATGTGCCGCAGGCCCGGATCAAAGAGACCGACCGGATCGCCTGCATGACGGCGGAACTCCGCAAAATGGGGATCACGGTGGAGGAACTGGAAGACGGCATGGTCATCACCGGCGGCCAGCTCAAAGGCTGTGATGAACTTCAGAGTTATCAGGACCACCGGATCGCCATGGCATTGTCGATCGCCGGTCTGGCCGCTTCGGGCGGATCCGTTATAAAAAACGCCGACTGTGCCGCCGTGACTTATCCGGCTTTCATTGAAAGTTTCAAAGCGCTCGGTGCGGATTTTTCCGTGCTGGATTATTGAACCTTGAACCGAAGGGGTGTTTTTGACGATGACGCCGCAGAACCAGACGATAAGCGAACCGCCGCGTTGTCCCGCCTGCGGCAGCGTGAATGTCGTCCCGGTCCGAAAGGATTATGACGGCGGACTGGGCTGTCTCGGCCTGATCCTGTTCGGCTGGTGGGGATTGCTGCTTGGGCTTCTCGGCGGCAATCAGATCGAAATGTATTGCCAGAACTGCGGATACCGCTGGATGCCGCAGGGCAGGGGATGTTTTTCGGGCTGTTTTCAGGTGATCGCCGCCATTATTGCGGCTGCGATCGTCATACTTCTGATCATGCTCCTGTTTGCGGCCCTGCTGTAAGGACCGAACTGATCGTCTCAAGTTCCTACACTCCAACTTGCAACTTGCAACTTGCAACTTGTGACTTGTAACTCTTTCAGAGCACCATTCCCGCGATCCAGCCTGCGATCAGCAGCGGGATATTGAAATGGATGAAGGTCGGGATCGTGGAGTCGTAAATATGGTCGTGCTGGCCGTCCGCATTCAATCCGGCGGTGGGGCCGAGTACGGACTCGGAAACCGGCGAACCGGCATCGCCCAGCGCACCCGCCACTCCGACAATGGCGATCGTGGCCAGCGGCGAGATCCCCAG
>Ga0256405_10010492_pt1 | contig 12222 bp, 9 predicted proteins | sample RumenRJG_02DNA_FD_189096 | JGI IMG/M metagenome (GOLD analysis project Ga0256405, IMG submission 189096) | Bovine rumen microbial communities from Lethbridge, Alberta, Canada - RJG_02 | ecosystem: Host-associated > Mammals > Digestive system > Stomach > Rumen | place: Canada: Alberta | collected...
CCGAGATGAGCGAGGACTGCCTTTACCTTAATATCTTCGCCCCGGCAAAATCAGTCGGCAAGCCCGAAGCCAAGCTGCCGGTAGCGATGAACATCCATGGAGGAGCGTTTTCCGGCGGCTATCCCTACAGCACCCAGTTCGACGGGGAAGCCTGGGCGGAGAGAGGAGTAATCCTGGTCACGGTAGCCTACAGGCTCGGAATCCTCGGATTCCTGAACCATCCCGAACTCTCGGCTGAGGCGGGAGGACATTCCGGGAACTATGGGATCGAGGACCAGGCCGCCGCGCTGAAATGGATCCATGACAATATCAGCCAGTTCGGAGGAGACCCGGACAATGTAACCATAATGGGTCAGAGCGCCGGAGGGATGAGCGTCAAATACCTGCTCAACTCCCCGAAGGCCGCAGGGCTGTTCTCCAAAGCCATCATCCAAAGCGGAGGAGGGCTGGACCTGGCTCCCGGTGAACCGGCAGCACACACTTCACAGGAGGAACTCGACGAGCGTAGCAAAAAGGCCTTCGATGCAGCCGGACTTGACAATCTGGCCAAGATGAGGGCAGCCTCCTATCAGGAACTGGCCAAGATAAGGAGTTTCTACACTCCCCATGTGGACGGTCCTGTCATCGCACGCGATTTCAGCGAGGCTACCTACACCAACACCCTTGCCGACGTCCCTATCATGATCGGGTATAACAGCCAGGACATGGCAGCACTTGCCGGCAAGAGCGTGGACCGCTTCTGCGATGTAAGGGATTCTCTCAGCAGCAGGCCTGTCTATGAATATGAGTTCGTAAGGAACCTCCCGGGGGATGACGATGACCCGGAGAAAGACCCCGGAGCCTTCCACTCGGCAGAATTGTGGTTCGTATTCCACACCCTGGAGCGCAGCTGGAGACCCTGGACCCCTGGAGATTACGCATTGGCTGACGAATTAGTGGATGCATGGACCGGATTCTGCAAAACCGGCAATCCCGGATGGGAGGAATACCACTACGACAAGCCCTACAAGAAGATTTTCGACGTAAAATAGCTTGACGCCCCTGCGACAGAATGGCTCTGGCACCATGAATCCTCATTCTGTGGATGCTGGTCTCTCCTGCCCTGCCGTCTCATAATCGCCACTCCCTGGTCCGGTACGGTCGCAGCGATTTGAGCGGATGCGACTTATGAGCTGCGACCGCACCGGACCAGGGAGTAGTAATCGATTGTAATTCCGGGAGGACCCGGCCTTGCTACAGGCGAACCGGCTGCGCACACTTCTCAGGAAGGACTCGATGAGCGCAGCAAAGAGGATATGCTGCCACAAGGGCAAGACCTATTTCTGAAGTAAATACACCGGGATCTCGCCGGGCTTGGCTGCGACTTTTATGGTGAGGCCGGATTTGGGGGAATCGAAGCTTCGTCCGGTAGCCTTTTCAACCCAACGGCCCTCAGGGAGATAAACCTCGCGCGAATCAGTATCAGTCAGTACAGGGGCGACCAGGTACTGGTCTCCAAGCATGAATTCATCCTGGACCGAGCAAGCCTTGGGATCGTCCTGCCAGCCCAGCACAAGGGGACGGACTGGGGGCAGGCCGGTGGCCACCGCCTCATCAGCGAGTTTCCCGAAAAGGGGATAAAGCTCCTCATGGGTCCTCATAAGCTTCTTGTAAGCCTCACGGGTCGCCTCGTCGAACTCATAGACATGCTTCACGAACCCATGCGTCTGGACGCAGGGAGTGAAGGTTGTAAAGGCCGTCCCGCGGAGGAACACCCTGGCTTCCATCTCAGGAGGGACAGTACTGCTGGTACGGATGTGAACTACTTCCTCCCCTTCCCCGGCCTCGGTACGGCCCAGGTCAATCTCGGAGGTCTTGGGGTTGAACACCCCGACAGGCTTGGGCTTCAGGCCCGCATACTGGTATCCGGCCATGTCATATGTCATCCAGGGAACACCTGAAATCGATGAGTTCATCACGGCGAAAAGCTGGTCATCGAGCTTTTCGAAGACCCTCAGCTGGTCTCCGGCCCACATGAACGGATTGCGCTGGGACCCTATTCCGCCGCCACGCGCCAAAGCCATGAAGCTGCCCCCGCCGCGCACCTTCCCTTCCAGGGACTTCCTGAGCGCGGAGACGAAGAAAGTGGGATAGGCATGGTGTACCTCAGCATTCGCAAACACGGAAGGATCATGCCATTTGTAGCGTACCGACACTCCCTCATATTCATGGCCATTGTCGGGCATAAGCTCGCAGAAATCGATCTTCATGCCTTCTATCCCACAGTCGGTCAGTTCCTTCCAGACAGTGTTGATGTACCAGTCCCAGGCCTCGGGATTGGTTACGTCGATGTACTCATAGGCCCTTCCGCGGGTTAGGTCAGGATTGATCTGCCCGCCGTAGACATCAGGGATCAGGCTGGAGTTTTCCGCAACCACCTTGCCTCCGGAAAGGATGTCCGCCTTGACAAGGTACTCCCTCTTGAAGCCCGGAGCGTCCTTTGAAAGCACCGAACCTACACGCATATAGCCCATCATATGGATTCCCAGCGCATTGAGGTAGTCCCCCGCGTCGCGAAGCGCCTGGGCGCGGAGACGTGCCCCGTCAGTGCCTTCACCTCTCACCTTCCTGGTCGCTATGTCTGTCTTCTCCGGATTCAAGTATTTGAGCGTCCCGTCGGCGTTCCTGTCGGCGACCACGATTTCACCGGGAGCCTTGCTGAACACGTTTACGTTCCATGGTTCCATAATTACGGCAGTGGGCCTGGAAGCCAGTTCACAGTGGGCCTTGATGATGTCCACAACGCCGCGCCCGAGGAAACGGGTATTGCCCTTCATCCCGGAACGGATGCCCTTGAGAAGGGAAAAATCAGGACTGTAACGGCATATGACCGGACCGTAGTTCCATTCATCCGGCTTCCCGGGAGCACCCGAGAGGCGTGTATATCCGCTGAGTACCTCTGCTATCTTGTCCGTCGCGAAGACATATGCATCGAACTCGGGATCCTCCAGTTCAATGGTCCACTCCCCGGCTTTTTCCGAGCCGAAATCCATTACCGAACGGGCATAGCTGTTCACGAAGACGCCGCCGCCCCGGGTAGTCGAAAAGAGAGGTATCGCCATGTAGGTGGCATTCGTGTCATTCCAGCCGTCACTGGTGTAAAGGGAGACCTTCTGTCCCGCCTTGTCAACACGGTCGAGCCTCTCCCCGAGACCGTAAATATGCTCTCCTTCAGTGAGAGAACCCTTGACATATGTTTTGCCGTCGCGACTGGCGATCGACCGGATGCGGACCACCTCCTTCCCGGAAGCGGAAATGAAAACCAGGGAGCCGTCAGGAAGCAGCTGGACCCTGGACCCGTCCGGAGATTTGGCGGTGACTGTTTTTCCGCCCTTGCGCCTGAGGGGAAGGGCCGCGTCATCCAATGTCTCCCCCATGAAAGAAGAAAGAGCCTGGACTGCGCCTTCATCATTGAACCCTGCACCCGGCTTAGCTTCGCCCTGGATCCTCCAGGTACCGTTGCCGCGTGCCGTAAGACGGCATTTCACACCATCGGAAGAAGTAAAAATGATTCCTGGCTCGCTTAACAGCAAGCTCAGGAAGAGTAACAATATTTTCATGATCCAGATATCCTAAGGATGTCAGACTTTAGGTTCCCAGCCCTTCTCGTACTCACGGCCCCAGAACTTCATGGCCTTCTTGTCGCCTATGATCCTGCCGCTCACCGGGTCGATCTTGAGCGAACGGCCGACGCGCTGCGAAATGTTCCCGAGTTCTACCAGCTGGGTGCTGATGCAGGCCTCATAGACCGGAGAATTGAGCTTCTCGCCCCTGCGGATGCCGTTGAAGAAGTTGACGAAATGGGGAGTGTCAAGCTGCTCTGACGGTCCGAGGAGGTTGCCCTGCTCGAACTTGACATTGCTCTTGACTTCCTTTATGACTCGACCCTTAATGTCGGTAATCTTGTACTCATTGCCGCCAGGGATGAAGACTGTCCCTGTGTCTCCGTAGAAAGCGACTCCCGAACCCATGCCGTCAACGGGCTGCTGGTTGCAGCTGCGTCCTTCCCAGGAACAAGCCATCCCATTTGCAAACTGATAGGAGATCATCTGGGTGTCAGGGGTTTCCCAGTCATCCTGGAAACGGTAGCGGCCACCGACAGAGGAGACCATCGAGGGATATTCCACACCGAGGCCCCAGCGGAGCATATCCACGAAGTGGGTTCCGTTGTTCAGAGCCTCGCCGGTTCCCCAGTGCCAGAACCAATGCCAGTTGTAGTGGACGATGTTGTCCTTGAAGGCGCGCCTGGGCGCAGGTCCCTGCCAGAGGTCCCAGTCCAGCCACTCCGGAACAGGAGCGGCCTTCCCTACACCGATCGTGTCACGGTTGTTGGTGTACCAGGCCTTAGCGTACTGCACATTGCCAATCGCACCGGACTTGACCTCGTTCATGGCCGCCACGACGTTAGGCCAAGAACGCCTCTGGTTACCGGCCTGGGCAACTTTGCCATACTTGCTGATAGTCCTGATGAGCATTTCGTTCTCAGCGGGATTGTGGCTGGTCGGCTTCTCGAGATAGACATGCTTGCCTGCCTGCATCGCCATGATGGCGGCCGGAGCGTGCCAATGGTCTGGCATAGCGATGAAAACTGCATCTATATCCTTGTCTTCCAGAAGTTTCCGGATGTCCTTGTAACCTTTGGGAGTGGTCCCGGAGTACTTTGCGACTATTCCTGAACAAGTTTCAAGCGCCCTGGAATCCACATCGCAGAGGGCGGCGACATTGCACTCATCCTTGAGCTTGGAAAGGTTGGTGGCGATGGCCTTGCCGCGGGAATTCACCCCGATTACGGCCACGTTGATCCTGTCGCCTGCACCGGCGACTTTCGCCCTGGCGCTTGCGCTGAAACCAGGCATCACGCTACCGACAGTGAAGGCCGCAGCGCCACCTGCAAGTTCTTTGAAAAAATCTCTTCTGGTTGACATATGTTTCAGTGTTTGGTTATTTTCCGGATAATCCATTTAACCAGGGCGATGACGCCCCTGACAATCCATAGCAGGACGTAAAGGATGACGGTAACGGCAACTACGTACCCGATCTGGGAGAAAAGCTCCGTCCAGGGACGCGAGTAACCGATTATCGCTCCGAGGTTCACAAGGCAGGCAGCGATGAAACAGGACAGGATTATAAGCCATTCGCGCTTGCGCTGCTGTGCGGTTATAACTATATCTTTCATCTCTAGAACTTCATATATGGGATCTTGTACTCTTCAGGGAACTCCACTATCTTCTGCCCCTCCATGGCTTCATTGGCGAGCAGGCAGAGAATGGTTGCGCAATAGGCCTCTTCCACCACATTGGGTGACTTCTCCCCGGTAATGACCGAACGGCAGTAAGCGGACATTATCTTGTCCGAACCGTCATTGGCCGCACCGATCATACTCTGTCCTCCGTTGACATGGATGTCTCCCTCGATGACGGAGTGCGGGATGTGACCGGTCTTGGTCTCCGGCCTCCAGCTTGGACCGGCGCTCGGGACAGCGGCGAATGCCTTGTCCTTCACCTGCTCCAGCAGCTGGCGGATACCCGACTGGGTGTGGTCGTCCTCAAGCCAGTAGATGCCGCGCGCCAGGTCAATGGTACCCTTCGTGCCCAGGATCTGGTCCTCCATACCGTTGAACTTGTTCGAGATCAGGGATTCGTAATTGATCTTGACTCCGTCCGAGAAGCTGTAGATCACGTTCACGCTGTCATAGACCTCGCGTCCGTCCTTCCAGTGGACTATGTCCCCTACTCCCTGGACCCTGACCGGGAGCTTTCCGGCTACCCAGTTGCAGACTTCCAGCTGATGGCAGGCCAGCTCAGTCATCAGGCCGCCCGAACTCTCCTTGTACAGGCGCCAGTTGATCTTGCGCTCAAGCTCCGGAGACGGTACGTCACGGCGCCAGTCGGCATTGCGGAACCAGTGGCAGCGCATTCCAACTATGTCCCCGAGTTCACCGTCCTGGAGCATCTGCACGCCCTTCCTGTACTTCTCGTCAAACATGCGCTGCATGCAGAAGTAAACTACCTTGTCCGTATTCAGGTAGGCGTCGTAGATAGCCTTGCACTGCTCCATGGTACGGGCCATGGCCTTCTCGCAATAGACATTCTTGCCGGCTGCTATGGCATCCAGGACCATCGGGGCATGCCAGTTAAGGGGAGTAGAGATGACCACTCCATCTATATCCTTGTCTTCCAGGAGCTTGTGATAGTCCCGGTAAAGCTTGGCCCCGGGGACCAGGGCAGCAGCGGTCTGAAGGTTCGGCTCATAGTTATCGCACAGGGCAACTATCTGGGCATGGGGAATATGGAGGAGCAGGTCCAGGTTGTACTGCCCCCTGGAACCGGTTCCTATCATTCCTATCCTGGCCTTCTGCCCGGAGAGTCCTTCTTCCTTCTTGCGGGCGGATGCATTCAGCCAGGGGGAAGTGGCCAGCAGGGCTCCGCCAGTGGCTACCCCCATGTTTTTCATGAAATCTCTTCTGTTCATATCTAATTAAATCATAATTCGTAAACCGACGCAACAACATCAGGGAAATTCTTCCTCACCTCCTGCCGCTGCTGCGCTCCTGCTATAAGCCAGACAGTGCTGAGGACCTCTGCGTCAAGAGGATCCGGAGACATCACTGTCGAGGCAATTTTCCCTGCAATTTTCGCACCCGTCCGAGGGTTGATTATATGGCCGGCATATTCCGGCGTGTTCCCCGATGTAGAGAGGGTGGAATCCCTCAGGCTGAACTCCCCTATCGAATTGCCCGTGAACGGATTCTGGAGGGAAACCTTCCAGCTGTCTCCAAAGGGATGATGTCCCATTCCGAGGATCGTGCTGCCCCCGAAATCCACATATGCATTCTCTATCCCGGCGCCGCGCAGAAGGTCCCTGACCTTCCTCACAGCATAACCTTTCGCAAATCCGCCCAGGTCGATGAACGTGTCCGGTGAGCTGAAGCTCACGGCGTTCCCTGCCAGCCTGACACGGGAAAAATCCCGCTTCGTGACATCGAATATGCCCAGAGTCCTCTCATGGTAAAGGGCGCATAGACGCAGCACTTCGACCATTGTGTCGCTCACCTCGACCGGAGTATCGGCGGCTTCTGAGTTCAGCAAGGAAACCTCACTGGAGGGATCGAATCGGTCAAGCATATGCCATAGCCTCTCGAGCTCCGAACATATGTCTTCCCAGACAGCCTCCGCAGGCTCCTTGTCGATGCTCATCATCACGACGTCGAAACGGGTGTGCATCACATATGGAACCGACCCGTAGAAGAGGCCTTCTGCGGGATAGAATTCGCTATGTGACACGATATTTCCCATACGGAACTACTTGAGATAGGGCTTTATGAGTTTGCGGGCATCTTTTTCACCCTTCTTCATGGCTTCCTCGAGGGTAACCATCTTTCCGTCCCTCTCAACACTCATGTTGGAGGCCTTCATGAAAGCGAACATCTCGATGATCTCCTCTTCCGGAACGGGAGGAACCCCGGTCTTGAAGAACTTGAGGATCTCGGCCAGGAGCGGCTTGTAGCCCTCGTACGGTCCTACCGGGATGGCTTTCTTCTCACCGAAAGCAGTTCCGCCATAGATGCTTGGGCCCTGCTCGATGGCACGGAAGGTTCCCAGGCGGCCGTCGTTCCATACTCCGGTTACGACGTCGCCCTTCTCACTGTGGACACGGCTCACGGCCTTGCAGCCGGTTCCGAGGACGGTGTAGAGGGACTCGATCCCATGGATTCCGTAGAAGCCGAAATCAGGATGGGTAGGAGTAGGATGATGAGGACTGTAACAGTCTGCCCCTATGATCTTTCCGTACTCTCCGGCACCGAGTTTCTGTGTCTCGGCGCTGAAACGCAGCGCCGATGAGGACCAGGTCTTGATCCCGTACCTCTCCGCCAGGCGGTAGATGGCGATGGTCTCTCCAAGGGTCGCTCCCATCGGCTTGTCGATATAGACCGGTTTCCCGGCCTTGAAGACCTCGGCGGCCTGCTCCAGGTGCATCCTGCCGTCATTGGTCTCCAGGAGCACACAGTCCACCTTGCCAAGCAGTTCGGCTATGGAAGAACAGATCTCCACACCGTTCGCCTTGACTTTCTCTATGTAACCGGGGATCCTGCTATAGCTGGACTCGATGGTCCTGGAACCCTGGGGATAAGCCGCGACTACCTTCCACCCGTCCGAAAATGCCGGATCGGCTCCGCTGTTGATCAGCTCGGTGAATGCAGTGGAGTGGGATGTGTCAAGGCCGATTATGCCTATGCGCATGACATTCTGTGCACTGGTTCCAATGCACAGTGCCGTCATGGCAAGCAGGGCGAATATCTTTTTCATGATGTGATATTTAAAAAGCATATGTATTTCAACTGATTACAGCAAGGATGCGCTGTCGGCATCAAGGTAAAGGACGGCACCCGCCTTTGTCCTCAGGATGCTGGAGGGGCACTGCTCGGAGATCTCTCCCGTAAGGGCACGCTTCACTGCCGGAGCCTTGTTGGTGAACGGTACGACACAGATCATCTTGTCGGCCTTCATCAGGGAAGGAACGGTAAGGGTGAACGCATATGCCGGAACTGAGTCGAAGTCGGGGAAACATTTCTCGTTGACCTGCTGCTGGCGGCAGACCCTGTCGAGGGCGACCACCTTCACTGCCTTCGGGTCATTGAAATCGGCGACTCCGGGATCATTGAAAGCGATGTGCCCGTTCTCTCCGATGCCGAGGCAGACTATGTCCACCGGGTGCTCCGCGAGCAGCTTCGAGTACCTTGCGCACTCCTCTTCGGGATCGGCGGCAAGCCCGTCCAGATAATTCACGCTCTTGAACGGAAGTTTACCGAATACTCTCTGCCTCAAGAAGTTCCCGAATCCGGCAGGGGCATCGGGTCCTAGACCGACATATTCATCCATATGGAAAGCATTGACCCTTGTCCAGTCTATGCCTTCATATGCTACAAGTCTCTTCAGCATTTCGTCCTGCGAAGGGGCCGCGGCGAAAATCATGTTGACTTCTTCTTTCTCTTTCAGCTTGGCGATGATTGCCTGGGCGATTTCCTCCGCCGAGGCTGCACCCATGTCGCGGATGTCCGCGAAGATCCTGACTTCAAGAAGTCCCTCCCGGAAGACCTTGTCCGCCGGCTTATGCTTTGTAGATGACATTTCCTTTAACTATTGTGTATTTGACATTTATATTCTCATCGAAGATAGTGACATCGGCATCTTTCCCGGCATCGAAACTGCCTTTCCGCCCGGAAATCCTCATGACGGATGCGGGATTGCAGGTAATCATCCTCACTGCCTGAGGAAGCGTCAAGCCCCCGAGGTTCACCATGGTGCGGACCAGACGGTCGGCGGTTGCCACGCTCCCGGCAAAGGCAGAGCGGTCCGTCAACTTCGCAACCCCGTCTTCAACTATGACTTCCTGGCCGTCGGCTAGGCCGCCGAGAAGGCTCGGACCTTCCGGCATTCCTGCGGAACGCATGGAGTCAGTGACTACGGATATGTTGTCCACTCCCCTGATCTTGAGGATCATCCGCAGGAGCGTCGCGGGGACGTGTATCCCGTCCGCAATGATCTCCAGGGTCATCCCGTCCTGCCAGTATCCGTATTCCACCACTCCAGCGTAGCGGTACGCATTGCGGCGGGTTATGGTGCTCATGCAGGAGAAGAAATGGGTCATATGTGTGGCTCCCATCCTGAAAGCGGCATCACAGTCCTCGAAGGTGGCGCTGGTGTGCCCTATCGATGCTATGATCCCGCGACGTGCGAGTTCCGCGGCGAACTCGGGTGCCCCGGGCAGTTCCGGAGCGAAGCTCCACCTCGCGATACGGTCCGAACGGGAGAGGATCTCCAGGTACTCGGAGGGCTCAGGATTGCGCAGGTAGCGGGGATCCTGTGCCCCGGCATAATCTTTCGAGAAATACGGTCCTTCGAGATGCATCCCTCCGAAGGCAGCCCCGTCAACGTTCGCGGCGGAGGCTTTCCCGTATATGTCGAAGGTCTTGTACAACAGCTCGTTGGTGCTTGTAAGGGTGGTCGGGAACAGAAGTGTGGTACCATGACTGGCATGCATCCTGGCGGCAGTCACATATGCATCCACCGTCCCGTCCATGAAATCAGCTCCGCCGGCCCCGTGGGTGTGCATGTCGATGAATCCCGGTGAGAAGTAAAGTCCGTCTGCATCAAGTACCCTGTCCGAAGGAGAAGGGACTGCCTTTTCCTCCGGGACAAGGGCCGAAATGCAGCCGTCTTCGCACACCAGTGCGAGTCCGTCCTCGATCCGGTCTTTCAGGACCGCCTTGCCGCCACGTATGATAAGCCTGTCCATATGAATCGGCTATTTAGCGGCGCTGCGGCCCCAGGATGTAATCTTGTAGCCCTTCACTGCGAAGAAGATCAGGTAAAGGTAGCACGGAACCAGCACCCAGTAACCGCCCTGGAGGCCCAGGTATTTGGCGCACCAGCTGTAGATCAGGGGCATGATAGCGTTTCCGCACAGGCCCATGATAAGCAGTGAAGACCCCGTCTTGGTGAACTTGCCGAGGCCGCGGATTGCCAGCGGCCAAATGCCGGCGTAAACGAGGGAATTGGGCAGTCCCAAAGCGCAGAGGAACCAGATGGACGTCTTTGCGTCATGCCCGAAGAGGGAAAGGTTCCCGGTGGCGAGTATCACACCGAAAGACAGCAGGAGGCCAAGCACAGTGCATAGCACAAGCACCTTCTGCTGTGATATGAACTTCGGGATCACTATGATGCCGATTATGTAACCCAGCATAGTGCACGCCAGGGTATAGGATGGGAAGACCTTTGCGTCCAGCAGGTTGATACCGAAGGAATTGGCGTAATTGATAATAGTGTCGATGGCCACGACCTGGGTCCCGACATGGAAGAATATGGCGAGGGCTCCCAGGATGAGGTACGGAAAATCGAATATGCTCTTCTTGTCGGAGGAGTCGTCCGAAGAAGCATTCTGCTCCTCGGTGTCGATTTCCGGAAGCACCGAGAACTTGATCCCGATCCCGCACAGGAGCAACAGCACGCCGAGGCATGCATACGGGACTATGGTCCTACGGATCAGCTCATCGAGCATGGCAGCCTGGGTGACCGCATCGAGGGTCCCTCTCTCCACGGCGGCAAACAACTCGCTGTCAGCAGGTTTCAGGATTATCGCGGCAAATACAAGAGGCGAAAGGATGCCGGCGAGCTTATTGCATATGCCCACGATGCTGATACGGCGCGTCGCACTTTCGATCGGACCGATGATCGTGACATATGGGTTCGCCGCGGTCTGGAGGATCGCAAGGCCGGTGCCTATGGAGAAAAGTCCAACCAGGAAGACAGGGAAGGCCCTCGCATATGCCGCAGGCACGAAGATGAAAGCGCCCATCGACATAAGGAGGAAACCTATCATCATGCCGCTCTTGAATCCCACCTTCTTGAGCAGGATTCCGGAGGGCACGGACATGACCAGGTAGGCGATGTAGAATGCGAGTGTGACAAAATATGACTGGAAATGAGTCAGTTCGCAGGCAATCCTGAAATACGGGATGAGGATGGAATTCATCCAGGACACAAAGCCGAAGATGAAGAACATCCCGGCCAGGATGGCCATCGAGACGTAGAATCTTTTCTTTTCGTCCATGAGAGTCCGGTATTACTTATTTTTTCCGTCAGCGATGGCCTGGAGGTAGTCTCTCAGCACAGGCCACTTGTAATAGACCCCGTTCACCGCTTCAAGGGCCGGGAAAGTGCGCTCGCACTCATTGAGGAGCACCTTGACCAGGATGGAGCCCTGCTTGTTCCTGAAGAACACGAACTGTACGTTGGCAGCCATCGGGACCTCCTTGAAGCAGAGCCACTTCGACGGAGCTTCCGCGCATGAATAAGTTTCATCGAATCCGTTCAACCTGATCAGGAAGAGGAACGGCATGATGCCTGAGTCGTGGCCGAAACGGAAATCGGCGCAGACCTTCCCTCCGTCAATTGCATCCTGTGCCTTGTTGAGTATGTCGTTCAGGATGGGACCTCCGACAACCCTTTCGCGGTAACCGCCGTTCTCCCTGGTCCGGCCCATGTTGTTGACAGTGCCGATGTCGTTTGCCGCCCAGAAGGCATAAAGCTCATCCAGGTTCAGCTCGGAATAGAAATTGGGGACCTCGGTGTCGAGGCACTGGGCTATGTCACCGGCATTGATCACTGAGTAGTAGAAATTGTA